>ENA-OUOG01001646-OUOG01001646.1-marine-metagenome-genome-assembly--contig:-NODE-1646-length-25267-cov-5.512902_pt1 | contig 25267 bp, 13 predicted proteins | sample MGYA00248635_ERZ508505 | MGnify/ENA primary metagenome ERZ508505 (study PRJEB26176, sample SAMN06267871) | marine metagenome | isolation source: Saanich Inlet, British Columbia, Canada | place: Pacific...
TCTTTCCGCTCGACGAGAGCATCTCCAGCATCGCGGTCATCTGGGCCCGTAGTCCCTCCAGCTCCAGTTGTACGGCGTCGCCGCGAGAGGCGACTTCCGTCCGGAGAAAACCGACGTCGCGCTCGAGTTTATCGACGCGCGCGGCGGTTTCCCCAACCTCTTTTTTTTCGCCGACAAAAGCCTTAGAAGGCGTCCGCGTCGTACCGGAGTCCTTCAGATGTCCGCGGAAGTCCTCGGAACGCCTCGTCGCCCGCGCGGCGGCGGTCGCCGGCCGCGGAGGCCCGGGTGGCTTGTGCGCGACTTTCCCGACGGACGCCGCCGTCGGCGCGAGGAACGACGACGACGAAGGCGCCTTCGCCGCGAAGAAAGATTTCTTCTCGCGCTCGGCGGCGCGCCGCGCGCGGAACATCTCCGCCTCCGCCTTCGTTTTGGCGGCAGCCTTCGCGGCGGCGGCAGCCTTCGCCTCCTCGCGCTCGCGCGCGCGGACGCGAGCCGCCGCCAGACGAGCCGCCTCGGCACCCGAGACGGCGCCGGAGCCGGAACCGAAAGGACCGCGCGCGCTCGGGTTCCTCCGCGTTTGCGCGGGGCGCTCCGCCGCGCCGTACGAACGCGGCGAACGCTCCGCCATCAACGGCGAACGTTCCGCCATCAACGGCGAACGCTCCGCCATCAACGGCGAACGCTCCGCCGCGGGAGGTGTTTTTGCCGCGCTTTCCGATGCGTGTTTCATCATCTCGTCGTCCCCGTCTTCGAGCGGAGAGCTCATCCCCATCGGGGACGAGGGCGACGCCGTCGCGGCGTTCCGGATGTTCTCGATCGTCCCGGCAGTCGACTCGAAGCCCCACGGCGCGCGCGCGCGCGGCGCGCGTTTCGGGTCCGCCTTGGCGTTGGTGAGCGCGCGCGCGTGCATCTGCCTGGTGACGATCTCCGCCCTGCGCCTGCGCAGCCGCTCCAGCTCGCGCTCGGCGTCAACGACCAGCTGCTCGGTATGCGCCTTCGCCAAAGCGCGCGCGCGGACCTCGCCCTCCCACGCCGCCGCCTTCGCGTTCCGGTTCGATTCGGCGCGGAGCGCCCGCTCGCGCCAGGGCGCCTTCCCGGCGCTGCCGAACTCGAACGCGCCTTCCGCGAACCGCCAGTCCACGCCCGCGGGGTCTGAGGCGAGTCTCGAGACGGTGGGATGCGTTACACCGGGTCGGCGGAGAGGAGAGAAGTTCGGAGGGTCCTCCGTCGGCGAGCCGAACGGCGAGCGACGACTCGCCACCGGCTTCGGCGACTCGAGAATTTTCTCCAGCGCTTCGCGCGCGGCGGCTTCCGCGAGCGCGAGCTGCGCGTCAGCCTTTCGGCTCTCGACGTTCGTTTCGTGGAAGGTTCCCGAGGCGGTCATATCGGCGGCGCCTTCGGTCGTCGTCTTCGGTGACGTGGGACCTTTCGCTTCAGACGCGTCGGGGATCAATCCGCCTCGGCGCGCCATCTCCGCGGCGACCAGCGCGGCGGCATCCGCCGCGCCGGCGGCTTCGGCCATCTCGCGCGCCGCGAGCTCCGCCTTCAGCAACGCGATCTCTCTTCTCTTCTCACGCAGGTCCTTCGGGAGACGAGGCGAGCGAGTGGGCGTGCCAGCCGTGTCGCGCGCGGTTCGTTCCGTCGCGGTCGCGTCCGGGAAGCCGAACTTCGAGCGCTGGCCGCTGGGCACCTGGCGGTACAGCCGCTCGAAGATCGGTAACCGGTTACTGGGGGCGTCCTCGGGGGCGTCCGGGCCGTCGTGCGCGCGCGCCGCCGCCGCCGTCTCGCCGGGCGTGGCGAAGTGGATCACGCGCGCGTGCTTGGGCGGGGTCTTGGCGGAGGCGGCGGCGTTTTCGCGCGCCGGCGGCATCGCCTCCACCGGGAGCCACGCCGGGAACGCGGCCGCGTCCGCGGCGGGAGGCTTCGGGGGCACCCACGCCGGCTTCGGGGGCGTGATCCCCGCCTTGAGCAGCGACGGGCTTCCATCCGCTAAACGCGCCAAGAGCGCGTCCACCTCCGCCTCCGTGGGCGTGCTGACGTGCGCGTGCGCGGCTCTCTCCCGCGCGCGTCGCGAGCGTTTCGACGAGAGCGTCTTGGAGGCATCCGAGACGGCTCCCGCGCCGTGCGCGGAGGTCTCGCGCAGGGCGTTCTGGAACGCCAGGTTCGCGCGCATCGCCTCTCCCTCCGCGTCACCGCCGGTCCCTTTGCGCATGGACCGGCGGTAGAACGCGTCCGACCCGGGGCTCGACCCGGCGAGCGTCATCACGAGGAGTGATGCCATCGGACCCGCCAACGGCAACAAGAAACAAACGGCTGAGACATGAGAGATGCGGACCGCTCTGGCATGTCTGGTGTGCGACATCGACGCACTGCACATCTGCACTGCAAAAAACGCCCGTATCGAAGAAACGAACCGCGAGAGCGCATCCGTCGTCGCACCAAAACACTTCTGCTACACATACAGAGAGCCGCCGCACGCGCTGCTCGGACGCCCCGTCTTCGCTCTCAGGGGGCTTTTTCCGGCGAAGGCGCCGCCTTCTTCTTCCCCTTCATCATCCCGTACGTCATGAGGTCGCAGTCGAACGCGCGGTGCATGCGCTCGAGCGTGACGATCTCGCGAATCGTCTTCCACCAGATCCTCGGGCCGGCTTTGATCACCGGCCAGGGATCGTACACCCCGACCCAGATGGAGTGGCGCCACGACCGAATCGTCTCCTTCACCCAGTTCGCGGACCCCACCGAGGCCATAGACTCGGTGCCCTCCATCAGGCGCACGTACTCCTCGATGGAGACGAAGTACGGGTGCGCCCACTCCTCGTACAGAAATTTAAGGTTCGCCTCCTCCTCGGCGGTGAACGCGGGCGGGGTCTCGCGCTGGCACCAGGTGGCGATCACGATCGTCCCGCCCGGTTTCAACACGCGGATCATCTCCTCGACGTACTTCTTCTTGTCCGGCATGTGCTCGCCGGACTCGCACGCCCACACCAGGTCGAACGTGTTGTCTTCGAAATCCATCGCCAGCGCGTTCATCACCTGGAACGACGCGTTATCCACGCCCTGCTCCTTCGCCAGCGCCGTCGCGCGGTCGCGCTGGTTCGGGGACAGGGTGATTCCCTGGACCTGCGACTTCGGGCCGAGGCTTTTGGCGAGGTGCCTCGAAGTGCCGCCGATGCCGCACCCCACGTCCAGCACTCGAGCCGGCTCGGGAGGGCACTCCGACCACTCTAACATCTTGTCCACGAAATCAAACTTGGCCTCGATGAAATCTTTGACGTTGCACCCCACGAGCGTCCCGGCACCCTTCGCCATGTCCTCGTCCGTGTAGTACCCGAGGTGGATGTGCTCGCCCCAGTAGTACTCCAGAATGCCCTCCTCGGTCCACGCGTCGTACTCCTCGCCGACGGTGCCGACGGAGGCGCCGTCGGGGCCCGTGACGTACGCTCGCGACGGCGTGTCCAGCAGATGCTTCACGACGACGCCCGCGGCGCAGACGACTGCCGCCGCGACGAACTGCGGCGCGACGCCCTGCTGGAACGGGCGGTTGGGGTTGCTGGGGTGCGCCGCGAACAGGTTCGCGGAGCACTGCGCCACCTCGTTGCCGGAGCCGTGCGACTTGAGCACGGGCGCGGAGAGGTCGCCGAGCGACAGCGCGGGCGCGGCGGACTCGGCCATCGTCGCATCGACGCGCAGCGCGCCCCTGGACGCGACGCGCGCGGCGCGGCTCGACGAGCGAGCGCCGGCGACGCGCGCCAGGCGCGGGCGGAACGCGCCGCCCGTGAGTGACGGCGCGGCGACGGAGGCGGTCGCGGCGGACAGCATGGTGTCCTCGCGTGTCGAGTTGTGCGGAGCGCTAGCACGGTCGATCGGGACGAGAACGCCTATCCACGACGTCGCCGACGTGGCCGAAAATCTGGACGTCGCGCGCGATGCAGGCGAGCACGCTGGAAGGCGAAAAAAAAAGGAAAAGAATTCTTTCAACATCCTCGCGCGCTCCGCATTCGTCGACACTCCACTCACTTGTTGCCCCCGAAGATGCCCTTGAGGAACTTCACGGCGTTGTCGTTGATGAGCGGCTCGTCGAACTTGTCCATCATCTCCTTGAACCCCGGCGCCTTCTGCACGTTCTCCAGCGACGGGTCTTGGCGGATCTTCTTGTAGTCGGTCCACCCCGCGCCCATGCATTTTTTCAAAGCCGCGAGCGAGTTGTCCACCTGTCCGAGCTTGCTGAAGCAGCACGCGATGTTGTACTCGGAGACGCGGTAAATCTCCGTGGCCATCTCGAACGAGTCGGACATGTAGTTCTTCGGCTCTAAAGCCGCAACCTCCTCGAACACGATGAGCGCGCCGTCGAAGTCTCCTTTGTTATACAGCGCGATCCCCTCGTCGAACATATCAAGACGCTGCACTTCCAACTCCTTCTTCTTGCTGAAGTTCACCATCTGCTGCTCCTTAGTGCCGGCGCCGTAGTTCCCGCCCGCGCGCTCGGCGGCCATGGCGGTGGACTTCTCGTTCTGCTCCAGCGCGGAGAGGTCGCCGTTCATCTTCCGCATCCTCAGGAAGATGTCACCGTTACGGTTCTTCATCGCGTAGATGACCTGGCCGTAGTTGTCGGCGTCCCAGATCTCGTCGCCGAACGACGCGGAGACGGCGACGATTTTATCGCCGATCTCGAAGGCGTCGTACTCGGGCTCGGGAGGGACGAACGCGACGTACGCGCCGCCGTCGTTCCCTCGCACGAACTTGACGCCGATGGGCTTGGGGAGGGTCACCTCGTAGAGGTCCTCGGTGGACACGGCCGCGGAGCCGGGGCCGTACCCGCGATCCACCTCGGCGCGGGGCGAGACGGCGCGGCGCGCCTTGGACGAGGCGGCGCGGCGCGCCGCGACGGCGACGGGGCGCGCCGCGACGGAGGCGGAGAAGGCGAGGGCGGAGGACATCGTGGCCGTGGGTGCGGCGGACGACGGCTGCGGTGCGGTCGCGCGTGCGTGCGAGAGTGCGCGCGGCGGAGGAGACGCCACCTGCGAGTCGATTTTCGATTGTTCCGCGAACCGACGGATAGAGACGCCGAGAGCTGTGCGACGCTCGTGGACCGAGAAAACGAGAGAGGCCACGTGGGGGTCCAGCTTGGAATTGGCCAATCACGGACGCGAGCGTCACCGCAAAAAGGCGTCTTCGAAGAAAACAGGGAAAAATATTTTTGTAAGTCGAGACGACGACGCGTTCGCGATTCTCTGTTCCGAGGGAGGCGTCGACACGACGCCGTTCAAAAGGTAGCGCGTCGAGAACGACCGCCGGCTGTGTGCGTCTGAGGCGAAATAGGAGGAGGACAGACGACGGGTGCGGTGAGTCGCCGCTCGATCGCGAGACGGTTCGCGACGAGAAATACCAAAAAAAAAAAAATGAATTTGGTCCGTAGATGAGTAGAACGCGCCGGGAACGGCCGACGCGCTCTGTGGAGTGAAGACCCCAAACCGGTTGTCTGGCCGGCGCGCCCGCCGAGGCGGACGCAGAGTTACTCTGCGCAACTGAAGTAAGAAGGCTGGCCCAAGGAAGTAGGGGCCGCTTCAGGCAAAGTGGCGCTCGCGTCGCCGGGCTCGTGTCTCCGTGGAAAAAAAACACCAAACGAAACCGCGCTTTGGACGACGCCTCGGATAGTTTGAGGCAATCAATTCTTAAGTCGTCACGTGGACGTCCGGTAAGGACGACGTGATTCAGACAAAAGAAGTTTCGTCTTCGACGTCGTCGTTCGCGCGTGACGGTTTCGTTCGGCTCGCCGCCGCGTCGAAAAAACGCTCCGCTCGGTACTTCTTAGAGGGTGAAGGTATTGACGCCTCACGGGAATCGGCGAGTAGGTATCCTCAACGCGGAGCCGAGGCTTGTTTAAAAAACCGAATGTCGCGAGGGAGATTGAGCGACTGTTCAGGGTCGACCACCGGTAAGATGGACGTCCGAGTGCTCACCCATTCCCAAGCTGTGGGCTCTGCCTGTGAACGACGGGAAAGCATCGCATGCGCCCGTGGGCTCTCTACGCCTTCTGCTTTGTCCAGGCGCGGGTTCGGGGAAAAAAAAATAAAATCCCGCTCGCGCTCGCGCTCGCGGCGTCCTCGGACTCGTCATCGACGCGGTCAGAACAGAAACGGTTCACGGGCTGCGTAATGACCAAGGAATGCCCGTGTTCACCCCGGGAAGCAACCCTCGGCGCCTCCCCGCGGCGGCGTGCCGTCGCGGGTCGTGGTTTCTTTCATCCTCCCGCGGCGACGGAAGCCGACGGCGGCGGCGCGCGGCGCGGCGGGGCACGGCGGGTCGGCGAGGGGACGAACCTCTGTTTTTCCTTCGCGTTCTCTTTTCGCGTTCGCGACGTTCGATTCGCGTTCGCGGCGTTGGCGTTCGCTCGGCATCTGCTCGAGAGAGGAGAAGGGAAGGCGGAGACGGTCAGACGCGCGCGCGGAACCGTCTCGACGACGGCGCGAAACGCGAAAAAACAAAAAAAACAAACGCGCGCGGCGTTCATCGCGGTCAGGACAGAAACGAATCATAGGCTGCGTAATGACCAAGGAATGCCCGTGTTCACCCCGGGAAGCAACCCTCGGCGCCTCCCCGCGGCGGCGTGCCGCCGCGGGTCGTGCGAATTTATCGATCATCCCACGAAGAACAGCCTCGCGCGCGCGGCGGCGGTACGTTCGGGAACCGCCAAAAAAAAATTGTCGCTGCTCCTTTCGAGGTTCATCTGCATCACGGACTTCGAGACCCCGGAGAGGAACATCCCGTACATGTGGCCCTCTCTCAAAACGCGCCCCGATTGCGGGTGTTCTACGTCCGCTTTCTCAGGTGACGTTCTGCGAGAGGGCGGCGAACGAGACGCATATAATATGCGTTTCCGCGTTTCCGCGTTCGAGTTCGTTCGCCGCGGGTTTCGGGAAAAAAACAAACGCGAAAAAAAGACGCGAAAAAAACCGCCAAAAGCCGACGTCGCGCGCGCCGCGCCTTTCGCACCCGGTACTCGTGACTGTTTTCTTCAGTCGAAAGATGGTGAATATATTGAACGTTGATCGTCACCGACAGTCAGTCGCGTGGATCAAATTATGCATCATCGAAAACGTCGTTCGGGTCTTTCGGGCGTTCGGGTCTGGCGGGCGGCGGGCGAGTGGGAACGTCGCGAGCGGCGGTGATCGCGCTTCGCGGCGCTTCACGCGCTTTCGGACGAATTAGGTTATGCATCCGGCGATGGGCGACACCGGATAACCGTAGATTTCGCCCGTCACTCTCGGCACGGAAAGTACAACCTTCAGAGTCGCGCAGTGCGGGTATCAAGCGCCCGCGAATCTGTACACACTCGTGCCTCGGCGGGAATGATGAAAAAAAAAATCTCGAGAGACGGAACCGCCGACGTTCTCGCCGCGCCCCACGCTCCGCGAAGCCGTCAGATGGTATGCTCAATTGGCGTCATGGCCGCACGAGAGGTTTGCCCGATAACTACTCCGGCCCCTCGAGGGACGTCAGTAGCCAAGCGTAAAAGGTCTCCTCACCGGCTTCGGGCGTCACGGGGCGCGGGGCGCGCGCGTCGAGCCCGCGAGCGCGGGCGCGTGCGGGGAAAAAAGCGGCGGCTACGATCCGAGCTTTACCTAACGAACAACGGGCGCGCGGCGAGCGGTGCGAGTCTTGAGACCCGGGGTGAGTCGTGTCGTACCATATCCGAGTGATGCGCGTGCGCGTCGACCCGATCCCGATCCTGAAGCGCATCAGGGGACCCGCGGCGCCGCGGCGCCGCGAGTGGCGTCCCGCGCCTCGCATCGTTCCTTTTCGCTTTTTGGCCGCGTTCCCTTGTATTGTTATCAACATGTATTTTAGTCTTGCATTCCCGTAAATGATTAATCGTATGTGCTTAGTCTACGTTTTTTCCTGAAAAATTTTGGTACATTATTTTATGATTCGGTTCACACTGCCACACATAGACTGCACCGCCCGGGAATTCTCGAGCGACGCTACGGGGTCGTAGCTCAGATGGCAGAGCGCTCGCTTAGCATGCGAGAGGTACGGGGATCGATACCCTGCGACTCCACTTTTTTGCGAATTTTTTCCGGAAAACGCGTGCTCTTCTTTTTTTGGGTGTTTTCGGGCAAAACAGTGATGAAAGAAAGACTTCTTTACACGCTACGCGCGCGGGGCTCACAGGTTCACGCAGCTCTCGTACGTGGGCACCATGTACTTGATGTTGATGAACGCGTCTTCCCCTCCGTAGCGCTCGAAGAGCTGCAGCGTCTCCAGCACGAGCTCGCCGACGTTGCGCCGCTTCCTCTGCGCGTAGTCGATGCCGTCGCCCAGGTTGACGTTCTTGTTCTTGAAGACGTTGAGGATGGGCAAGATCTGGCGGTAGTACGGCACCAGCGCCTCGCCCACCAGCTCCGCGCTCACGACCATCTTCTGCAGGAGCTGCAAGACGATGCACACGACGCTCGGGTCTCTCGTGTTGAGCGCCGTCTTGATCGGGATGATGAGCTGCGGGATGACCGGTAAGATCTTCGCGCCTCCCGAGCGCAACATGTCCTCCACGCCCTTCACCGCCAGGAACCGGTACGGGTCCTCCTTCTCGCGCACGCCGTCGAAGAAGATGGGCAGGTAGTGGTGGTAGTCCAGTTTATCGACATCAACCTTCCAGTTGATTGTGTTTTTGGAAGCGGACATCACCGCGACGGGCAAGTCGCCGCGTTCGTAAAACTTGCGGAACTGCGTGTCCGGCGGATTGTCGCGCTTACCAAACGCGTTCGCGCGCGGAGGCGCGATGGGTGTGGACCGGCTGCCGGGCATCATCGAAACGCTCGTTCCCGATTCTAAACCCGTAGTACGCGAATTTCCAAGCCCACCTCTTGTGGCGAAGAGCTCGCCGTTTTTGACCCGCGCGCCGTCTCCCTTGCGCAAAAACCGGTCCGTCGTCGGCTTCGGAGTGGGCCAGAGGTGCGACTGCGTCGTCGCCGCGTACTTGGGCACGGGAGCGTCGGAAACCGCGTGCGCGCCGGGTCTTCGCCCGAACGTCGGACGCGTCTGGTCGAAACACTGTGTATCACGGTGGTAGCGTGTCGGTGGTCGGATGTGTGGTTGTCAGTCGTGCGTCGGAATAAATACGCGTCGCTCCGACGTCGTCGCTCGCGTTAACAAGAAGAAAAGAGAAGTTTGGGAGATGCGCGTGAGAGGTTTCCGATTCGGGACGCACCGAGCCGGACTGCACGGAGGGCTTGCCCGAGGACATGCCCTTGATCTTCACGTCGCAGTACCTGCGGTTCGCGGGAGCGGGGGACGGCGGTCAGGCGCGGGGCGCGGGGCGGGGACGAGGCGGTGGCGGGCGCGAATCGGCGCCCGAGCCGTCTCGGACGAAGGATCGCGCCAACGGAGGCAATTCGCGGGACGAGGCACGCACTTGTCCACGAAGAGGGCACCGCCCACGTCGATCGACTTGACGTCGCTCATCGCGCGCGCTCGAGCTTCCGGGGAAGGCTCGCCGACGCCGGACGCGGTCGCGTGCCCCGACGAATGCGCGCGCGCGCGACGAAGCGGGGACGAAGAGCTCTTCTAGCGAAATGCCTAATCGGGTAAAAGTCAAGGAATCGTCCGACGGTGTCTCGGCTGAGAGGAGGACCAGAATCGAGCAGTCGAGACAGATCGAGACGTGTTTCGATGCGCAAGAAAACACAAAAAAAAAAAAGCGCGCCTCCCTCGTCGTCGCGCTCGCTACGCCCCTAAACTCCGCTCCCCCTCGAGCGTCCTGGTTTTCTCGAAAAGCCACGCCGCTAGGTCTTCGTGCCCCTCTAACCGTGCCATCTCCCCCGGCGTGTTCCCGTCTCCGTCCGCGTTTAGGTGCGGAAGCCCTAACCCGCCGGCGCCGAGCAGCCACTCGCACGCCGCGCGGTTCCCCTTCACCGCGGCTTTGTGAATCGCGCTGTGTCCGTTTCTGTTCGTTACTTTTAAGTCGACGCCCACGTTCTGAAGATATAAACACATAGCCACGGACCCCTTGGATCGTTGCGCCGCCCACTGCGAGGCGTTACACCCGAACGCGTTCGTGGCGTGCACGTCGCACTTCGCGTCCGACGTCAAAAAAGAAAGCGTTTTGCCGAAGTCCACGACGTCTTCGGCGGAGTCGACGTCTTTGGTTTCTTCGTTCGTCTTCGTCTCCATCGAAACCTCAACCTCCGCGCCTCCGCCCCCCCAGACGCACCACATGAACGGCGTCGTGCCGTCGTTCGTCGCTTCGTCCACGGAGACGCCGCATTTTTTAACAAGCCACCGCAGCGTCTCCACACGCCCGTTCCGAGCCGCCCAGTGCATGGCGGTGCGCCCGTCTTTTTTCTGCGCCCGCCGCGGGTTCTCGCCCAGCTCGTGGACGAGGAATTTGCAAATCGCCAAACGGCCTCTACCGGCGGCCCAGTGCAGCGCGCACGACCCGTTCGCGTCCACCGAATCGCAACCAGTGGGGTCCCAGCCCGTGTCGGAGACGAGCGCGCGCAACGATGAAAGAAGGCCGTCGCGAGCGAAGCGCAAACCCACAGGCAGAGACTCGCGCGCGCGAAGTGTTTTCGCGCGCGCCGACGCCAACGACGTCGTCTCGCAAACGTCCGACGCTTCCGTTTCGTTTTGGTCCGCGCTTCTCTTCGTCGCGGCGTCCGAACGCACGACGCCTTCGAAGACGACGAGCGCGTTCCTGGCGTCCGCGACGCGTTCGAGCGACGCCTCGTAGCTCGCGCCGTGCCTCACCTGCGAGTGCTCGCGCAGACCTTTGTCGCCCTGCAGGAAGAAGCCGCACGAACGGCAGAGCAGCAAGTCGGACGCGCGCGCGTCTAAAATGCGTTTGGCGGTGACGAAACGAAGCTCGCCGCCGAGTTTCGAGGGACGACGACGTTTTTTTTGTTTCGTTTTCGTTTTCGTCTCGTTCTCGTTCTCGCTCTCGCCGGGAACGAAAGCGTTTTTTTCGTCGTCGTCGTCGCTTCGCTCGCCATCGGTCGTCGCGGCCGGTGGTTCGTCCCGCGCGTGCGTGACGGCGACCTCCCTCGGTCCTCGGTTCAAAGTTCCATCACCGCGGCGGTTCGATTTCTCGACGCGGACGTCGGCGACGAGCGCGCCGAGCGCCGTCGGGTCGGCGGCTTCGACGACGGCGTCCGCCAGAGCTTCCGCGCTCGCGAACGCGCGTGCGCGGACGGTCCCGTACGAGGACACGGTGACGACGTTAACGATAACGTCGTTCGCGTCATCCGCGGAGGACGCGAAGACGGCGATTTCGCCTTCGCCGAGAGACGCGACTTTTTCGGAGGTCTCGACGGCGTCTTCTTTTTCGCTCACGAAAAGGTTCGTCAGAGTCTCGTCGGCGTTTCGGGTCCGGACGCCGTCGCCGTCGTTTGGCGAACGCGGGGGGGGGCGCCGCGTCGCGCGCGCGAGCAGACGCCGGAACAGCGTGACCGGGGCGTGGCAACGGAAGTCCGCCGCGGGCGTCCGCGGCGAGGGGGAGGACGAGCCCGCCGGCGTGCGCATCGGGCGCTCGCGCGAGATTGAAAACACCTCGTTTGCCAGGCTCGGGCCGACAACCTCGGAGGCGGCGGCGAGGAGCAACGCGTGGAGCTTCGACGCGTCCGCGTCCGTGTCCGCGTTCGGCGCGGGGTCCGTCCCCGGGGACGGGGACGGCATGCTCCGCGCCGCGCCGCGCGGAGACTCCCGGGAGGCTGCCGGGAGGACGCGCGCTGCGCAGTGGCCCGTGCCGAAGCGCGCGGCGAAGCCACGACCATCGGCACTTTCGGTTCGTCCCGAAAACGTCGTCTTTTTTCAGTGGTGGAAGTCAATGTACATCTTATACGCGCTACCCCAGGGTGAAGTCAAGACATTTCTCCGCCGCGCCGTGCTCTCTGGCCCACTTCTTCACGGCAGGATCATCGCACGCCACGAGAGACATGGCATCCCACTCACAGCCGTTCGCGAGCGCGAACTTCATACATTCGATGTGGCCCCCCGCGGCTGCCCTCTCCAATACGTGCCATCCCCAACCAGGCGCGTCGTTCTCGTGGCACCACTTCAGCGTTTCGAGCTGCCCCTGATACGCCGCCGCTGCGGCCGTGACTATGTCCCAAGGGCAACCGTTTTCGCGCGCCCACTTCAGCACCTCCAGGTGTCCACCCGCCGCCGCCCCTGCACACGTGTTCGCGTCCCACGGGTACCCTTCCGCGCGTAACGTTCGCAACTGCGCGAGGTTTCCGACTGTCGCAGCCGCTTGACAGATTTGCTCGACCGACCTCTTCGTCGCGGGACAGACCGACAGACGACCCGCCCGATGCTTGCGCTGCAGCGCCCTCACGCACCCGAGTTCGACGCATTCGTGGTCTTTTAACTCCTCCATCGTGCGTCCGGTCGCATCGACCGCGTCGCGCATGGCGCGACTCACCACTCGCAGCTGTGCGAGGTCTCCGGGATCTGGAAAATGATCTTTTTTCAGGATGTGCGTGACGACGACCTCGGTGGGAAGGCCCGGGATGGCTCGTTTCGCGCCGGGGTGGTTCGGCGGTGACGCGCTCGCGGGGCTGTTTCCATTCGAGGACATCGCACTCGGGGTCGTGGCACGCGCGGTGGCCTGCACCCGCGCGCGTCGTCGTTGTTACGTGGAAGAAAAAGGCGGGCACTCGTTTCGTGAGTTGACTCGTGGAAAATGCCGATGACAGCTCAGCATCATCGCGGGACCGTCCTCTCAACACACCGACGCGCGCCACCTCCCGTGGTCGGGAGCGCGTCGTCCCGCACGGCACGCGGTCACGATGGCCGGTCTCGCGACCCCGCTCGCCTCGGCGGCCGCGCGCGCGCGCGTCGCGCCCCGCCCTTCGCGCGCCTCCCGCCGAAACGTCCCCGCGGAGGCGCGCGGCGACGTTTTCGTTTCGCACGCGTCGCGGCGCGCGGGCACGCCCCGCCGGGACGTCTCCGCGCGCGTCGGCCTGAGCGACCCCGGGTACTGGGAGAGCGTCACCGCGCTGATGACCCCGAGCGTGGCGGTGGACCTGTCCCCCCCCTCGCTCGCCGCGCTCGCGATCGGCGGCGTGCTGGTGCTCGGGCACTCATGGGAGAGCATCGAGGCTTCCCGCGGGTGGAAAGAAGCGAAGCGCGCGAAGGATGCGTCAAAAAACGCTTCGCCGGCGACGACGACGACCGCGCCGTCTCTGGATGCCACCGCCAAGAAAACGAATAAAACGAAGGCTGCGAACCAGAAGATCATGACCAGAGCCGAGCGCGAGGCGGCGGAGGCGGAGGCGCGAGCGTCGCGCGTGTTGGCCGTCGCCGCGGCGCGAGCCGAGTTAACGATGAAGGATCTGTCCAGCGCGAACGGAATCTCTCGCGACGAAAGCCGCGAACGCCTAAAACCGCGCGCCGAGAAGCCGGTGAAGATCGAGGTGTGCACGAACAACGCGTGCGCGAAGAGGGGGGGTAAAGAGTTGCTCAGGGCGCTGGAGGCGATGGCGGAGGGAAACAAAGAAAACGGAGTAAAAGTTGAGTGCAGACGCTCGCGATGCATGGATGCGTGCGCGCTGGCGTGCGTCGTGCGCGTGAACGGCGTTGGAGGGTTGCAGAGGCACGCGCACGTCGGCGCGGACGAGGCGAAGGAGATCTTCGAGCTCGCCACCGGGGTGGCGGTCTCGACGCCGGGGGAGTAGTGGTCCGAGAGGAGTATTGTACAGTATCACGGCTACGCGACTTTACAATCGTAGTCTCTTCTCACAAAGAAACGCGCATTCGCGACTCGCTTCACGTCGTCTTCGCCGCGCTTCTCGTCCGTCTCCGCCACCGCCGCGCGACCGCGGCGCCCACCGCGAGTACCCCCCCCACCTCCAACGCGCGCAAGGGCACGGAGACGAACGCTTCGTCAACCGAAACGCTCCGCGTTCGTCGCCGCCCCGTCGACAAAAACCCGCCCGCGCGTTTCGATCCAAACGCGCCGCCGTCCGACGGCCTCGGGATGGTTTTCGCCAGCCCGAGCGCCACGGACACGCCGCGCTCCAGCTTAAAGTCCCCAGCCTCGTCGTGCAGCTTCTCTCTACCAGGCGACAGCGTGTCCTCCGCGCCCAAAATCTCCACCCCCGCATAGCCGAAGCAGTGGTGCTTAAAGTGCTGGTACTCGTTTTCGTAGCGCGTGCTTCGCGAGTTGCTCCGGCACCGAAGCGCGCAGTAATCGAACGGCGGAATGTGATACTCATCCTGCCCGGGCGGGAACGGGTGGGACTCCCCGCGCACGGTTTCAAGACCGTGCCCGCCGTGTTTGGTGGCGTGCTGGATGAGCCACCGGCGCCACATCGCGGGGTGCATGTACGACACGGGCGGAAGTTCCTCCTTCGTGTTTGATTTGCGTCGCACGGATACGTGGCAGCACGCCACGCACCGCGCGAAGGACTCGCAGCACTCGCGCTCGGAGCAGTCCTCGGAGCAGGTCTGCGCGTCCACCTCCGTCTTGGGCTCCAAGCAGCACCCGGTTGTCTGGTCCAGCGCCAAAGGCGAGCACACCGCACCCTTGCTGTCGGCGATCTCGTGCCTGTTCTCCGTCGCGGTCGCGCACAGCGATCCGTCGCGCGACGCCTCGGGCGCGGCGAACAGCCGGGGCGCGGCGTGCGCGGAGGGCAGAGCCGCGGCCAGCGCGAGCAGAACCGCGGCGAGCGTCGCCGCGCGCGGTGAGGCGCGCGCGCGGCCGGACATCGCGCGGACGCGGCCGTCGGACATCCGCGCGTCGGGGTGTGGAACGAGGGGCGATCGTCGAGCGACCCGATACCCGCGGCCCACGCGGCGTTGGACGAGATGGCGCGAGTTCCCGAAATCTGGTGGCTGCGCCAGTCTCGGGGGAGGCGAAACGGCTCCGCGACAGCCGCCCGGTCCGACTTCCCGACTACCGCGAGGCGAGCGCGAGACCGCGACAGAACGGGGACGCGCCGGTGGCTCGTCGCCGTCGACGCAAGGGTTCTGCCCGCGAAGATCCGACGTGCGTGACTGGCCATGGCGTCCGGAATGGAAACGAACCCGGAGGTCGCGGCTTCGTTAGATGCCGCCCGCGCGACGCTCGGCATCCCGTCTTTCGCATCCCGAGACGAGGCGCGCCGCGCGTACCGCGCCTTAGCCAGGGCGTTCCACCCCGACAAGGGGGGCGACGTGAACAGGTTCCGCGAGGTGCGCAAGGCGCACGAACGTCTCGAAGCGGCGTGGGACGCGTCCCCCGCCCGACACCCGCGCGACGGGTCCGCCGCAGATCCCGTCGCGTCGCCCGAGACGAAGCGAGACGACGGATGGCGTCGAAACGCACCCGCGCCGTCGACCACCGAGCCCAACCCGGTGGCGCCGACGCGCGACCTCGAGGCGCTCGCCGCGGAGGCGTTCGACTCGGGCGACTACGCGCGCGCTCGCGATATCCTCGACGCCGTCATCGCGCGCGCGCTCGCGGACGAGCGCGACGGACGCGACTCCCCGTCCTCCCCGGAAGAAAGCAAAAAAGAAAAAAAAGCCGGCGGGCTCGCCGAGGCGTTTCTCTCGCGCGCGCGCGCGTGCGCCGCTCTCGGAGACTGGCCGTCGGCGCTCGTCGACGCGGACGACGCGCTCGCGCACCGCGGCCTATGGCTCGAGCCGCACGTGGTCCGCGCGCAGGCGCTGGAGCGGCTGGGGCGGCACCGCGAGGCGGAGGAGAGCTACGCGAAGGTGGAACACCTCAGCGAGAGCGATTCCGAGGACGGCTCTTCTTTCTCTTCTTCCGACGACGACGAGACCTCCGTCGACGACGACGATTTTGACGACGATTTCGACGACGACGCGTCGCGCGCGAATACAAACGCGCGCGCTCCATCTGTGACAGAGTCGTCGTCGGTTTCTGTGTCGACGGTCGAAACGCCTCCTCGCGCCGTGAAAGCCTCTCTGTCTCTGTCTCTCTGCAAGACCGTCGCGGCGGAGGGCGGAAGGCGGTGTCGCGACGAAAACGCAAATCGCGCTCGCGTTTTCGAGACGCGCGATTCCGGCGCCGGCGTCGTCGCCGTCGCGTTCGCGCCTCTGTTTTCCGTATCCGAAACGTACTCGTTTCTCGCCACCGCGGACGAGAACGGGGTGGTGTCGATATGGTCCGTGCCGAGCGGAACACAAACGTTCCGGCTCGACGCGACGTGTCGAGACGGTTCGGGCGCGACGAGCGAGGCGCGAAAAGAAAGGAAAAGTCGCGACGGGAAAAAAGAAATCTCCTCCGACGCGTCGTCCGTCGTGAGTCTGGTTTGGGGACCCGTCTCGGGCGACGGCGAGCTGCGACTCGTCGCGACCACCGAGCGAGGCGACGCGACGCTGTGGCGGTTCGCGTCGAACGTCTCGTCCGAAGACGAAGGCGAAGATACATCGCCTACATCAGAGAGCGTTTTACGTCTGAAAGCGACGCACGGGCTCGTCGTCGTCGACGACGTCTCCTCAGACGCGAAACACGCCTTCGTTGAGAGCCGTCCCGCCGTCGCGGCGTTCGCGCGAAACGCCGCGTTGGTCGGCGTCGGCGACGCGAGCGGTCGCCTTCGCGTGTTCGACGCCACCGACGGGACGCTGCGCCGCACCTCGAGGCGCGCGCACGCGGGCGCCGTCACGTGTCTCGCGTTCCACCCGCAGAAGAGCTGGCAGGTCACCACGGGCGGCGCGGACGGCGACGGCCGAGCTTGGGACCTCGAGGGCGTCGTCGTAAAAGTGCCAGGCAGGTGTCAGCACACGTTCCGGTGGCGCGGCGCGGACGGCGTCGGTTCGCGAACCTCCGTGACGGACGCGCAGTACACGCCGTGCGGGCGGCTGATCGTTTTGGTCACCGCCGAGCACCTCGGGAACAGCGGGAAGGGATCGTACAGGCTGCTGGTCTGGTCCGCGGTCACGGGAAGGCTGTGCACCTGGCACGACGCGCACGCCGCGCCGATAACGTCGTTGGCGTGGGAACGGACGGAGGAAGAGACGGACGAGCCGGAGCCGGAGCCGGAGCCGTCCGCCGAGGCGACGAAGAGAATTCGTCGGAGACGCAAAGAACTCGAGGAGAACGTTGTCGTGACCTCGTGCGAGGACGGCGCGTTGCGCTTGTGGGCGCTCAGGGGCGCGCCGCAGGGCGCGGGAAAGCCCATGCACGAGTGCTGGGCGTACGCGGCGGGGAATGCGACACCGTACGAAAACGCCGTCGACAAGAAAAAGACGTCTTCGTCGCACAAAGCTTGGCGCCGCGGCGGTCTCGGCGGCCCCCCCGTCGCGCGCGGCGCCGCGTCGTGCGCGGCGCGCAGCCCCGGCGGCGGCGGTCTGCTCGCCACCGCGCACGTCGACGGGACGGTCCGCGTGCTCGAGGCTTCTTCGTTCCGAACCGTCGAGGCGTGGTCGCTCGGCGCCGCGCAACGCGCGTGCGCGTGGGCGTCGACGAAGGATACCACGAAGACGAAGACGAAGACCTTGAAAAGTCATCTGCTCGCCTCCGGCGGCGCCGACGGTTTCGTTCGTTTATGGCGCGTCGAGACGGACGCGTGTCTCGACGCAATCGCGTGGCGCGACCCCGAAGACGGCGTCGTTCCCGCCGTCGGACCGGGCTTGCTCGGTTCGAGAAGAGCGCTTCCCGCGTCGACGCTCCTGGGCGTTTCCTCCGAGCGCGTCTCGCTGGCGCTCGAGGCGTTCGGGGGGGAGAACAGCACCAAAAGCAAAAGCGCCGGGACGGAAAAGGGTGACGAAAACGAAAACGCACCCTTCTCGATGTTCGACCACTCTAAGACGAGAAGAGCGCTTCCCGACGCCGAACGGAACCCTGACGGAACCCTGGCGGTTTCTTTGTCTGCGGACGATTCAGGAATGCATTCGCACTACGAAGAAGTTTCCGCGTTTTGTATGACTCCCGAAGACACGAACGGCCTCCCCGTGGAGGCGCTGGCGTTCGCGTTCGGGGACGCCGCGGCGGAGGCGGCGGAGAGGCGCGAGAAGGCGTGGCGCGAAAAGTTGGCGGAGAGCGAAGCGGCGACGCGCGATTTGAGCGCCGAGCGCCGCGCGTACGTCCGCGATGCGTTCCCGCGTATGACGCCCAGTCAGAGGCGCGCGTACAACGCGGCGTACGCCGAAAAAATGGCGCCGCTTCGCGCGACGCGCGCGCGGTTCTGGAACCTGGTCCGGAGCCACGGGTACGGAGAAGCGCGCGGCGAAGACCCGGCGGAACGCGACGAGCGAGCGACGTGATGTGATGCGTCGTTCAATCACGCGAGCGCCGCCTTGGCTAGTATGAGCAGGCTGAAGAACGCCGCGCTCCCCAGGAAACACCCGAACACGACACACACGAAGACGTTCCTGTACGCCCACCCCGTTTTCGCGCAAACGCTCTTGATGCCCTCGTCGATCTTCGGCGCGCCCGCGACGGCCAAACCCAGCCTCGCCAGTTTGGTCACCTGCGACCCCGCCCACACGAGCGCCATCACCTCGCCGGCGACGCGGAAAGCGGCGGCGGCGCCGAGGTTCGCGGGGATCACGCGGAAATACCAAGCCGTGGTGAACGCGAGCGTGTAGTACGCGGTGTTCAGAATGCCGTACGCGGTCATGCCCGCCATGCCCAGGTCCTTGACTTGCGCCGCGAGGTTCGAGACGCGTCTCGAGTACGACGCCCACCACGCCGCGACGCCGGAAACGTGCGTCGGAAAACGTTTCTCTTTCTCGGTCGTCTGCGCATCGGCGGACGCGCCGAGCTCGGAGGACGCGGAAGACCTCACCGCGGAGTCCTCGTCGCCCGACCGGACGTCTTCCGCGGAGACGGCGCGCTCGTCCCGCGCGTCGCCGAACGCGCGGACCCCGCGGCGCGCCGCGCGACGCGTCGCCGAAGGGGACGCGGAGGCGGAAGAGACCCAACACGAGAGCGTCCTGGCGGGGCAGCTTCGCGACGGAGGAAGCGCGCGCGCGGCGACGCGGGGGACGCGCCCCGCCGCGCGCGCGGCGGGTGCCGCCCGGCTCGCCGCCGCGACACGCGGGGTCGGGGCGAAGGACATCGCGCCGGACGGGATCGGGTGGCCGCCGGGAGACTCGCGCGCGACGCTGTGATTGACGAGCGGCGCTCGAGACACATGCAGCCACGAGCACGTCGTCTCGCGCTCTCGCCCGATCGTCAAAGTCGTTGACGCTCGACGAGAGAAATCGAGTAGAAAATCGCGCCCCCGACGTGCTTGGCTCGCACAGCCCACCGGCACCGGAGAAACTTCGTGGACGCGGTGCTCCTCGTCCGTCGAGATGGTGCGTCTTCACGCGCTCCGCCGCGTTTCCCGCGACCCCTTCGACGCGACCGCGGCGCGCTGGCGTGCCGCTTCCGCGATCCGCGCGCTCGAAAACTCTCCTCTCTCTTGCACCCGCACTTAGACGGACCACGTCTCGCGAATGACCTCTCTGACCTACGCCATCCACCCCCCTTTCCCGCAGTCGGAGGTCGAGGCCACGCTGCAGCGCATCAACGGGCACAAGGTACGCCGAAACACCAACCGGCATCTCCCGCGTCGTCCCCAAAAGCCGCGCCTCTCTCGGACGCCTCGGAGCCGATGCCGCTTTTGGCAAAAAGATACCTCTCCTTTCCTCGTCTCTCCGTCGAGACGCGACGCGACAACACAAACTGACGCGAGTTTTGAACGACACACTGACGACACGAACGACAAATAAAAACGCATCACCACCACGTACATACATTCCTCACACGTAGGGTGTCTTGGGCACGATCATCGTCAACGAGGAGGGCGAAGCCGTGCGCGCGACGACGCTGTGCGACGCGAGCGGCGCGCCCGTGGAGGATCAGAGCGGCGCGGTGGCTAAATTTTCGTCGTTGGTCCCGCAGCTCGCGTCGATGGCGCGGAACATGGTCAGGGACCTGGACCCGCAGAACGACTTACGGTTCCTCAGAGTGCGCTCCAGGGACCACGAGATGATGGTGCACGCGGACCCGGAGTTCACGCTCATCGTCATTCAGAACCCGGCGGCGGCGGAGTGATAAAAAAAGGGCGGAGACGCGAGAGACGCGAGAGACGTTTCGTTTCAGATAAAAACGCGAAAAGAAAAGAAAAGATCGCGCTCGTTCGTCGCGCAATCGCCTCGCCTCGCCGTAGTACACACGTTTGTTTTTTTTACGCGACGCGCGTCGGAACACGTTCCGACGCGCCCATAAAGTGTTTTTGCCACACCATGTGGTCTCCGGAGCAACAGTCTCACGTACGTCTCACACCTGCACCTTGACCTGGTCCCGGGAGATGCCCATGTGCGAGTCGTAGTCGGCGTCGCGCTCGCGCGCCATATCGCGCGCCGCGCGGTCGTGCTCAATCTCCTCGTGGCTCTTGCCGCACTCCGCCGCGTGCACGGCCCCCACCTCCGCGTACGTCGCCGCGGACGTCGCCGTGAACGCCTTCTCCTCGGCGGTCATCGCGCGCATGAACCGCGCGGGCGCACCCGCCCAGAGCTCGCCGGAGGGCACCGTCACGCCGGGCGTCACGAGCGCGCCGGCGGCGACCATGGCGCCCTTCTCCACGACCGCGCCGTCCATCACCGTGGCGCCCATCCCTACGAACGCGTCGTCCTTCACGATACACGCGTGTAAAATCGCGTTGTGGCCGATCGTCACGCGGTCGCCCACGATCGTGGGCTTAGAGACCCCTCCCACGTTGGTCTTCGCGACGTGAATCACCGCGTTGTCCTGCACGTTGGTCTCGTTCCCGATGACAATCGAGTTGACGTCGCCGCGCAGCACGGCGCCGTACCAAATCGAGCTCCGCTCGCCGATCACCACGTCGCCCATCACGGACGCGGAGGGCGCGACGAAACCGACGGACGGTAAAACGGGCGTCTTGTCGTACACCGCGCGCACCGTCTTGTGCTTGCTGATGAGCTCGCGGAACGCGCTGCTGCCCTGCATGGAGCACCCCACGCGATCCAGCGCCTGGCCGGTCTCGCGCAGAGCCGTGCCCAGGGCGAACATGATGCGAGACATGGCGGTGACGGTGGTTCCTGCGTTCGTGCGCGTGGGAAGGGAGGGCGTGAGAGGGAGTCAGAGATGAAGAAAAAAGCGCTTCGACGTCCGGACGCGCGCGGCGCCGGCGCGACTGAGGAAGGAAAAGAATGTCACGAGAGCCGCTTTCGGCCGCGACTCTCCGGGAAAAATCCCGCGACCGAGCGCCGAGGCCGTCCAACCAACGAGCGGGAACGCATCCATCGGCTCGGGTCGCGCCCGCGCGGGGGCGGGGGCGGCGCCCGCGCGCGCGCGCTCGCCGCCACGCGCGGCGACTGCCGCGGGGAGACGCGGGGAGACGCATCGCCGCGGCGACGCGGCGTCGTCGACGCGCGCCAGCGCGCGCGAGGGCGGAAATCAGGGCAGCACAGCACAGCGGGTGGTCGGGCAGGGACACCGTGGGTCGGGGCTCGGGTCCGGGCGGTTGCCGCGAGACGAGACGCGGGGTGGGGGGGACGCGACCGCAGACGCACCCTCACGTAGCCTTAAGACTGCGACACCGGGCTCGCGTGACCTGGCGCGTGGAGACGCGCGCGATCGTGTGCGTTCACGCTCGCGGCGCGCGACGCAACCCTCGCCATCGTTGAGCGAGTTCGCTGATTCGCACAGGCACACAGTCAGTCTGAAAAATGCGAGTCGATTTTTTTGGGGAAGCTGTGACTGGATGCCCATACGATTTTTTCACGTTGGCTCCCGGTTTACACAACGCGACACTCATCACACGACACACTGTTCGACTTCTTCGGTGTTTCCTTCGGGGTTTCGCAAAGCTGACTCGGCCTGCCGCCGCTGCGCGTCCCGCGCCACACCGGGACGCGCGGGCGTCGCGCGGGCCGAGATGTGGACTCGCGACCTGTCTCACGTCGCGTCCGCCGCGCTGGGCGCGTACGCCTTCTCCGAGATTGCCGCGCGCGTCGTCGGCGACGCCGTCGCGCCCGACACCGCGAGATTGCTCACGCTCGTCGCGCTCGCCGTGGTGGCCGCGACGTTCGCGCTGGTCGCGCGCGCGGACGCGCGCCGCGCGCGCGCGGACGCGGCCAGGGCAGAACGACGCGCGCGCCGCGACGCGCGGTTCCACGCGGCCGTGCTCGAGCGCGTGGCGCGCCGCGACCCCTCGCGGGACCCCGAGGATGCGACGCGCGTGGACTGCATCGCCGCGCTGGCGCGCGTCGTTGTCTACGACGCCGGCTTCGCCGCGAGTTTCGGCGCGCGCGCGATCGACCCCTCGCCCGGCTTGCCTCCGCTGCTCGCGACGCCCGCGCGGCGCGAGGCGGCGCGGCGCGCCTCGAAGGCGACCGAGGCGACGGCGCATCGTCGACTCGCGCCGCCGGCGCGATTCACGGCGGCGGATATCGCCGACGGCGCCGTGCGCGTGTCTCGCGCGCTCGCCAAATCCGACCACCCCGTCGAGGTGGCGGTGAGCACCGAAGCGCTTAATAAACGCGCTGAGACTTCAGACGAGACTCGGAGTCGCCTCCTCGGTGCGCGCGCGAACGACTTTTCTGAGAGCTTCGCGCGGCGAGTCTCGGAGACCACGTCTGGACATACGAGCGCGCGAACGACGACGTTCGCCGCCGGCGGGTGTTCGCTCGACCCGCGCGACGGCGCCGACCGCGTCGCGTGCGTCGCGTCGATGCTCGTCGACCTGGCGCGGAAGCAGGCTGCGTTCGTGCTTCGGGAGGGCGAGCCGAGAAGAGCCGCGAACGAGGGCAGGCCGTGCGTCGTGCGGCTCAGGCTGGAGTTCGGAGGCGCGGACGTACGCGCGGACGGTCTCCCCCGCGGAAGAGGACTGACGGAAAAACAAAAAGGCGTCTCCGCGCGCCAAAAAAGCGCGGCGGCGAGGACTCGCGAACGCGCGAGGAGTGGCGCGACGTGGACGGAGATGCGGCTGGTGGCGTCGCTGGTGGCGCCCCGGGACGCGAAGCGCGTCCCGCGCTCGGAGAGCGCGGCGCTTTTTCGCGAAAAACGCTCGTCGGTTTCTGACACGGAGGAGGACGGGGACGTTTCGTTTCTCGAAACCGAAAAGGGACCGCGCGAGTCAGAGGACGTCGACGCGTGTCTGACTCGCGCGGCGCTCGCGGCGACCGCCGCGGCGCTGGGCGGGCGTTTCACAAACGAGCCCGCCACCGGGCCGGACGCGGTTGGCGACGCGTTCGCGTGCGCGTTCCCCCTGCTGGTACAGTCCGATTTCGACCGACGTACAGAACGAAGTCTGTCGGACGACGACGACGACACTGACGCCGAGTCATTCCGCCTCGAACCGAAACTCCCGGAGCTTTTCGCGCCCGGGACGCCGGAGCGTCTTCCCGGCGACTCGGTCCACAAGCAGACGCGCCTGGAGGCGGTGTTCCACCCGAGCGTCTCCTCGGGGCGGCGCGCGCACTGCCGCCGAATCCTGGAGACGTACCCCGGCACGCGCGTGACCACCGCCAAGACCGCCGAGGCGGCGGCGGCGGCGACGGCGGCAGCGCTCAGAGGCGGGAGCTTCGCGCTCGTCGTGTGCGCGGCGCCGACGGGGCTCGCGACCACCGCCGCCGCGCGCGCCGCGGTGGCGGCGGTGGCGGCGCGCGAAACGCTCGTCGCGGCGACAGCCGCGGCGGACGTGCGCTGCGAGGACGCGGGGCGCCGGGGCGCGGCGCTGATCCTGGCGGCGGTCGGCGGGGACCTGGACGCGGCGCGCGACGCCGCGCGCGAGGCGTCCGCCGGCGCCGACGACGACGACGAACAGCGCGAAAAGTCGCGAAAAGTGACGGCTCGGAGGGACCCTCGTTCCGATCCGCCCGAGAAGACTCGGCTCACCTCGACGCCCGAGTCGCCGGAGCGGGACGAGGCCCCGAGCGAGACGCAAAAGTCGGGGGCGTTCGAGCGGTTCGAGTTCGTCGCCGCCGCGTCGCCGGCCACCTCCGAGGAGATGCACGTCGCGCTCTGCGCCGCGACGCGCCGCGCCGCGGAGGCGGCGGCGGCGGCGGCGGCCGCCGCCGCCGCCGCGCGCCGGGAACGCGCCGCCGCGGTTTCGGCGCGGCGCGCGCCGTCCTCCTCGCCCGGCGGTGGCGTCCGCTCGCGCCGCCTGAGCAACCGCAGCGACGACGGCGAGTTCGCGGACTTTTCGACTTCCTTGAGCGGCGGGCCGTCCGCGCGCGCGTCGCTGGAGGCGCGCGCGTCGCTGGAGGCGCGCGCGTCGCTGGAGACGCCGCCTGCGCCTCCTTCGCCGCGCGCCGCGTCGGCGGATTCGGCGACTCCGGCGCGCGCGAGCCCGCGGGTTTCGTCCGTTGACGCCGACCCCGAAGAGGTGGAGGTCCCCTCGGGGGAGATCCTCTCGCCGCCGTCTCCGGCTCCCTCCCCGTCGCGCTCGGGGGCGCCCTCGGCCTCGGTCTCTTCTCCTCCGCGGCTCTCCGCGGAGACGCCGGCGAGCGCGCGCGAGTTACCCGCCGCTCCTCGCGGCGAGAGCCTGGCGGGCATGCGCGTGCTGGTGGTGGACGACAACCACTTCCAGCTCCGCGTGGTGAAAGCGTCGCTGAATCGCTCGGGGGTGGAGCTGGACGCCGCGGTGCACGGCAAAGAGGCTGTGGATCTGGTGGCGAAGCGTTTAGAGCGTCCTTCGCTCGACGCGCCGACGACGTCATCTTCCTTATACGACGTCATCCTGATGGACAGCATGATGCCGGTGATGGACGGGTGCGCGGCGACGATTGAGATTCGAAAACTGGAGAAGACGTTTCGCGCGTCGCTGCCTCCGGCGCTGACCAGCGCCGGGGGGGCGTTCGAGCGCGAGATGGTCATAATCGGCCTAAGCGCCGAGGCTGGCCCGGAGTACGAGGCGGGCGCGCGCGCGGCGGGGATGGACGGCGCGCTCGGCAAGCCGTGCCGCCCCGACGCGCTGCGGGACGCGCTGCGTCAGGTGAACGAAGGGACGTTCAACTCGTGGAAGGCGAGCTCTAAGCGCGGGACGCTGCATTTTTAATGTTATGTTTCCTTTTTTTTGTAAAGGAAAGCTGCGCCTCACGGCACGCGGTCCGACTGACATCCCGCGTGCGTTCGAACGATGACGACGCCCGAACCTCCGCCGCCGCCGCGAGGTACGTACCCGCGACCGGTGACACGTCTTTGACGATAAATCTTTGACGATTCCGATTTCGTCGATCAGGCAGGTCGGAACGTCGCACTCGTGAACACCCCGGCGCGCAGGTCCGTGTTTGTGGATGAGCTCGTGGGGAACATAGACAAGTTGTGACGTGGACGTCTCGGCATCGTGGCTCCTGATGAGGCTACTGG
>ENA-OUOG01001648-OUOG01001648.1-marine-metagenome-genome-assembly--contig:-NODE-1648-length-25236-cov-5.417346_pt1 | contig 25236 bp, 47 predicted proteins | sample MGYA00248635_ERZ508505 | MGnify/ENA primary metagenome ERZ508505 (study PRJEB26176, sample SAMN06267871) | marine metagenome | isolation source: Saanich Inlet, British Columbia, Canada | place: Pacific...
GCGACCATCTGGCCCGCGCCGGGTGGTGGAAGTGGTCCCGTTGCAGCACCGGAGAACCTTGTTGCTGACGCCGTTGATGCGATGGTGAGCCTTGGCTAATTTTTGGCCCGGCCCCGGTTCCGGTGGGGCTATCGGCACGCAAGACTTCGTGCAGTTCAACACTGCCGGTTACGATCCTGCCACCGGACAGATTTCGTGGGATTCTGATTTCAGCACGCTACAGGTCGGTGTCAACGGTGTGGTATTGCAAGTTGGCCAGGAGCACCTCGTCAGAGTAAAGAATAGCAGTGGCTCTACGGCTATCCCCGATGGGAGCGTGGTTATGTTTGCCGGTGCGACCGGTGATGTAATCTCTGTAGCACCAGCCGTTTCTGACGGAACATATGATGCGCACACAATCGTAGGCGTTGCAACCGAGACCATTCCGGCCGACGGCTTTGGGTTCGCTACACAGTTCGGTATGGTCAACAACATCAAAACCGACTATCCTGGCTGGGTGGCGGGCGATTTGCTATACAGCGACCCGACTACCCCCGGTGCGCTGACCAAGACTCTCCCTGTCGATCCCGCCTGGCACTTCCCCGTTGCTGCGGTGACTCGTGTTCAGGCAAACTCTGGCCGCATCTTTGTGCGCGCCATTCCGGAGCCCAAAGACCACGCCACCTGGTCATTCACTCATTAGTCCCTGCTAAAATAGTAGTATGAAGCTTCAGAACCCTTGGCCCGAGGGCTACAAAATCAATGCCAGAAGTCCTTTCGGCTGGCGACGTCACCCTATTTCGGGGAAGAAGAAATTCCATAACGGAGTGGACGTTGCCGGAAGCTTCCCGGTGACCGCTGCTGCTGACGGTGTTGTCAGCAAAATTGGTTGGTCACCCAGGGGCGGTGGACACACTGTGCTCATTGATCACGGGGAAATTGTCACCGTGTATTACCACGGCGCTCACCGCACAGCCCTCAAGAAGGGCCAGAAGGTATCAACCGGTGACTTTATTTATACTGCCGGATCAACCGGTGCCAGCACGGGCGACCACCTCCACTTCGAAGTCCGCAATCGCGGAGGCCGCTGGGGCGACGTGCTCGATCCCGAATTGTTCCTGGTGGACAAGCTTCCTGTAGAAGAGAAGCCGGAGCCCAAGCCCGAGCCGGTAAAGCCTAAGCCAGCAAGGCCGCCAATGAGCGCAAGACTCGCGCAGTTCTTTGCGATTAGGAAAGCGCTGAAGTAATGGCAGAAGAATCTTCGACCCGTATCACAATGAAAGAATTGTATATTCAGGTGCAAAAAATTCAGTCAATGCTTGAAAAGCTTACGGCTCAGATGCCTAGCATCTCTGACAAACTAGACGAGCTGGAGCAAGATGTTGCCGAGCAGCTCTCGGATCACGAACATAGAATCCGCAAGGTCGAAATGAACATGTGGAAAATGTTTGGAGCGCTAGGGCTGGTAGCCGCAGTCGTACCCACCGTGCTGAACCTGATGGCCTAAAGTTCCTCCGGGAACATCGTAAACTTACCCCACTCTAGAAGCCCTGTAATGGCGTATAGAGACGTGTTCTCCGAGCGGTGAAGAACTATCTCCTCGCGGCCGCTCACGGAGTCCAGATCGCTCACAGAACCCACTAGAACCCAGTCCTTGACGAGCATCATCTCAGCGTCAAGTTCGTCGGCTAAGTGATCCTCGATGGCAACCTGCAACGCCTCATATGTTTCAGCGCTCACAATGGGCGCATCTCCGCCGTAGCGACAGCTTTCTTGCCACGCATCCACTTGCCACAACTCTTACACTGGAACTTTTGATACTTGCCAGTATTCAGGGTTTCGTAACCCCGACGTTTCAGGTCGCTCCCACCACAGTTCGTGCACGCAGGTGCATCTTCGGGTGAGCCAATACCCATGTGCGGGTGCTTAATCCAGGGTATCAATTTGTCGTACAGGTCTAGCAGTAGGTTTACGTCTTGTATCTGGTACTTCTTCATCATGCGCCAAGACTTTTCGTCACCAGCCATGCAGCCAAGCCACAAATCAAACCCGGTGTGCTCCACCTTGGCACCCACACCGAGACGTTGCGCCACATAATCAAGCTTGTTGCTGGGGAAACGGAAGTTGCGCTTTACCTCCAACATTAGGTCAATGTCTTTTGCCGGTGATGGCGGTGCCATGCCAGCCTCAAGAAACTCCCTGCGAATGTGTTTGTGGTCGAAGCCCTTGGAGTTCCAGCCGACGATCGCGTCCGCCTCGTCCATCAGCTTGTGCAGTTCTTTCAGCATGGCCTTCTTGCCGTCGTGGTGAACCGACTTGAAGATAACTTTCTTCTGGTCCATCCAGCGTGCGCCAAAGCAGATTACCTGCGTGCTTTCCACAATCTGTTTGATGGAAATGTTTTGCTGCCACAGTCCCCAAGTGTGAGCGGTGATGGGACTTGTTTCTAAATCAATGAACAAGATTCTCATGGTTCTAGAGCCTAGCACACGAAAGGTTCAACCAAAGCTCGAAATGCTAAAATGGATAAATGGATGAAAATGACTTTGTAGGCGGATACCAGATACCACTCGACCCAATGGATGCGATGCAATGCGATTCATGTCAGTAGCAGGAGGATGCTGTGACTGCGATCCGCCGTGCAATAGATGCCTACCTAAAGGGGCTTAGATACATTATGAGCAAACCCTCATGGAAGAACCGCAGACGGTACATTTTTGCATCGTTTGCGATTGGAGCATTCATGTTGCTGTCGGGTTCAATCGCAGTGCTTGCTGGGACGATGACAGACATTAGCGATCTCGTCACTGGTGGTGTAGCATTGATTTCACTCATACTCACCAGCTACATCTTTGGTGCGGTGTGGGAAGACAAATCGCTAAACAACAAGGAGGAAAATCCTGATGGATAAGCTCAAGCGTTACCTCGATTATTCGATCGAGCGCGCAGCCAAAACTTTGGCACAAACAGCCCTCGCCACAATCGGTACGGCAGCAATTGGCGTGCTTGATGTGGACTGGGTTATGGTGATTTCCGTTAGCGCTCTTGCGGGAATCATGTCACTTCTAACGTCGGTACTTCAGTACGACAGAAAGCCTTTGTCCGAATAGACAGAAAGGCTGGTGATCCATTTCTAAACAGAAAACCCCCGGGCAACCGGGGGTTTTCTTATGGGGCTAAGTGGGAATAGAAAGGGAGTTATTCCGACTTATTCTGGGTCTTCGTCTGGAAGCACCGGTGCGGAAATCCACACTGACTCCCTGAATGCTGGGTGGTTGCGCTTCTGCGAAGCTTTCCATCCGGCAGCAAACGCATCGCGCTCCGTGCTGGTGTACCGAGATACTGGGTCAATCATTTTGTCGAACGTGTAGTCGGTCCAGGCTTGTTCTACTTTATCCATGTTGCACCTCTCCTGTGTCTTGTTTGTCATCATACTCCACAAGACCGTCTCGTGCAGCTTCTTTTTTTAGAATGTCGCGCATTTCGTCGATGGCGGTGTCAATAAGCTTGTCCACTTTTTCGCTCACGAGTCATCCCTATACGGGTTCTGGTCCCCACCAGTTTTTGCTTGATCCCAGGCACGCTCTTGTATCCAACGCATGTCCTTCGGACCGCGCCAGCCATAAGCCGTCAGCGCGTCGATAATGTGCTCCGCCAGGGCTGACCTGCTGGGCGTGTCCATCAGACGGTTTTCAAGTATGTCTTTCACCACCTGAATAGCCTGGTTCTTCTGTTGAATGTTGGTCATCATTGCCTCCAGTATGCTTCCAATGTTGGTATGTGCCTAATCCTCATGGCGTGAACAAAAGCGTGCATAATTGCGTCGTTTGCGTCCCTGCCATCAGTGTGGCCGACATCTCTACCGGTTTGCCACAAATCGTTTTCTTTCAAAAACTGGTCACCAATCAAAGACTTGTCTGATGGGCTTTGCCAGTTGATGATGTTCCCAAAGTGATCGATAATGATTCCCTCGATGCGGACGGGTTCTAAGTCGGGGGCAAAGTTGCCACCGCGAGCTTTGAACGTTTCGCACACTACGTCCATGTGGTAGTCGAGTTCGTCGTACTGTTCGGGGAAGTTGTACGAACAGTCGTTCTCGATAATGGTTTTACCGTCGTGCGTGTTGTACAACCATTCGGCGAAACCGTATGTGCCACCAGGAATTATGCCGGAGAAGATAATCTCCATTGGCATGTCCAGAGCGAAGCGACCAAACGCCACACCGGTTGCCTTGCCGGGGTCTACCGCCATAACGTAGTTTATGTCCATGCCAGTATCCTACAACTAATTTTCGAGAATGAATTTCTGCAATTCAGAAAAGCTGCAATGCTGCATATTTTTTTTGATATAAATTTTGTTTATCAAGAACACTCGATCGGGTTTGTCAAAGTTTGGTTTGGCTCCACCCACCCAGAAGTGCTCTTCGGTTTTGCCGGGCTTGGGTTTTCCGTTCTTGTAGAACGTATCAGGCGTGCGAGACACCGTTCTGGCGCACTTGACCACCCAACCGTGCTTCAAGCCTAGCTTTACGGCTTGACCCATCTGGGTGCGACCGGACAGTCTGCTTAGTGGAACTTCGTGCCACGCTTCGAGTATTTCTACTGGCGGTTCAGAGTTCTCTGATTGGCTTTCCAAAGATTCCCTCCAACATGTTTAGTACGGTTGTAGCCCTCGCGTCCTCGTGGTCGCCGAGCGCCCACTTCATTGCTTCCCGAATTGAGTCAACGCTAGGGTTTTTTATCAAAGCGTGGTCACAAATGAAGTCTGGTGTCTTTTTGATGGCTATTACCCGAAAAGGTGAGCCCTGTACGGCCCTCACGGGCTGTATCAGGTAGTCCAAGGATAGTTCACCCTTGGCAGCCTTGAACAGCTCCAGATCGGCTCCTGTGGGCACTGAGGGGTATATGGGTAAAATACGGGGTTCAGTCGTCGAGTGAGAGGCCATTTACCCACGACCTCCCGGCGTCGCCACCCCACGCATCCCAAGCGACACGACCTGGCGAAGGATAGCCATCCTGGCTGGCATAGAAACCTTCAGCTTTCTTGTCAACCATATGCCTTGCAAAGTAAGCACGCATCTTGACCACCGTCTCGCGAGACACCGACCCACCCTTCGCAAGTTGATTCGCACGACTACGCCCCACAGACGTAAAACCCTTACCGGCCTTGCCGTCCGAAATCCACTTAAGAGCCCTCTTAGCTGCTGAAATCGCGCCAGCAGGTACTTTGTAATCAGCCATGTATCCATTATATATACACCACGCTAGTTAGTTCCTGATTTATGGTCGCAAAGGCTTCAGAAATATCCATGTCGATTTTCACGTCAGCCAAATCATCAACCATGGTCTTACCCTTGTTGATAACAATTACCGGGTTTCCGCGTTGACGCATCATCTGCACAAACGGGTACGGGGTCATCACGTTCATTGACGTGCCAGCAACCACAACACCCTGGGCATCTTTGGCAATCTCGGTGGCAAGATCGTAGCCGTGGGACGGCAGACCTTCGCCAAAGAACACCACGTCGGGTTTGATAATACCGGTGCATTGTTCGCAGTTTGGAATCCAGAAGTTTTCCCGGTCCACAGTATCCGTAAGCAAGCTCGGGTTGCCCAGCTCCAGCTTTTCGATGATGTAAGACGTAGCGTAAATGTGACCGCACGACAAACAGGAAGTCGTGTACATGTTTCCATGCAACTCGGCAACAACCTGTTGCTCGTCAACAAAGTGCAAGTCGTCCACGTTCTGGGTAATCACACCATTCACAAAACCAGTGTTTTGCAACTCAGCGATAGCCAAGTGTGCGCCATTCGGTTGCGCAGGAGAGAAGTCAATCCAATCCCGGTAACCGTCAGCCCAGAAGTCCTTGCGGTACTCCTCGCTTTTCATAAACGGATTGAAGTCCAACGGTTTCTTAGGTGCCGAGCCCATGCCCCGATAGTCCGGTATGCCGGACGCCGTGCTAACACCGGCACCGGTGATTACACAAAACTGTCGGTTCTCCAAAAGGCTGATTGCCTTTTTTAGTTTACGTTCTTTTCTCTTACTAATGTTCTTCCTCCTATTTATTAACTTCAAGCCACTTGCCTTCCTTGCCGGAAAGCTCACGGATGCGCCCCTGTGAAACCAGGGCGCTGATTGTTTCACCCAATTCGCGGACCCTCCACGCTTTGAACCGTCGATTGACGAACTCTAACTTTACCTTACCGTCACGCTCTTTGACAAATTGCTCCACCAGGTCACAGTTGCGTTCAAAGTCCGAAGCGCTAATCTGCTCCGCAATGATAAACAAGTTCTTCACCCACTCCTCGGCGTAAGCAATCGCTTTGATGACGTGAATCTCCTGCGCCTCATCGTGCCCATCTGACAGTGCGAGCAACGAAGCACACTTACGGATAGTCGTACCCATGCGCACCAGAGACGGGTTGATAATGTCCCAGTTCGGGTCAGACGTCTTGACAAGGTTCACCAGCTCCCACTTCACCTTGGTCATCCTGTCCGCACCCTTCTTGCTGATGCGAATCGGAATGTAACCATTCGGGGTGGTGCCACGAAGCTTACGTTTCGTGTCAGCAAACTCGGCAGCCCACTGCCTAGCCATCGGCTCAAAACCCAGTTTGATTTCCGTGCCGTCCGAGTCCTTCTCGATTACAGCATCCTTGGTCAAAGTTCTCGGTTCACCGATACCCCACATGAAACGGGCAAGGAACCCAGACTTGAACATGTCCCGGTTGAGCGACTGTGTAATCTCCTCCGGCGTGCCCATCAGGTGCATCAAGAAGTGCGTCTTGGAAGCCTTCTCGATGTCCTTCTTGCCTACACGCAACACAGGTGGCACCACGCCGTCGTATAGCAACGCAAGGTCTTCCATCATGCCGGTGGTCCAGTCCTGCGTAGCCCACTGCTTGAACAACCCGTGCGCCTCATCCTTGCTGAAAAGCGACACCTTGCCGTCACGCTCCTGGAGCTTCTCGCCCAAAGCGTTCGGGCTAGCGTTACCACCCAGGTTGTAAAGCTTGTCGTCCATGAAGATTTCATCCAGCACAGTACGCATCAGCTTGAGCGCCTGCGACTTACCCGTCGTGGTCTCACCTAGAGTCATCGTGTACAAGTTCAGGCCCTCTGGACCGTTCTGACGGGGAATGAACGCTACGTCCGAGAACGAAGCGGACAGGATCAACCAACCATTCATCCGGTCGTAGGGTGTGTTCTGCTTGGGAAGCTTGTTCTCACACCACGACACATAGCGGTCAACCCAGCACGAGTAACCATTCGACTCGGAACGCTCATCGTCGGACAGCAAAGACACAGCAGACTTCGCCGTGGACTTCTCCTCCGGTGGCTCCTGGGTCATCCCAGTCTCCCATTGCACATCCATCCACGCCTTGTTCGCCTCTGCGAGCAAACCGTTGAAGCCGCGAGGGTCTTCCTCGCTCCACTTGCGAGAAGCCGGAGCTTGCCAGGCAATCGCCAAAACCTCATCGTGGGTAAGAATGTCACCCAGGCGGAAAAGCTCACACAGGATGCGGTAACGCATCTCAGAGCGGTTGCCCTCCGGACCGAGGATGGGCTCCTGGAGCACGACGTCCAGAACATTGCTTGGAACTTTGTTCAAAGAGTGCGTATAATCCGGCAGGTCGGAAGGCATGACAACCTCGACCGCATCCGCCACGCGACCCATGACCGGGCGCTCGTAAACATCGATGTGCTCGTAAGCACTTTCCATGTCCTCAATGGTGTACAAAACATCAGAAATATCCGCGATTACCGACTCTGGAAAGCCGTGACCCGTGTTGACCGTGTTGGGCAAGCGCAACACTTTGTTCGCTGACCAACCCGAAGGGTCGCAACCGTCCTCGCGGTGCGCCGTCGTAATCTTGTGCGCAATCTCCGCAGCACGTTTTGCATCGACGGGCTTGTCCAGAACCCAGTAGTCGTGACCGCGACCACGCGAAGTCACAACATGTATGCTCGGCATCAACCGAAACTTCTCCGGCTCGCACAAGTCAGAGTCCATGTAAATGGTTTGCGAAGTTAGCGCGTTCTCCGGTGTCCGAGCAATGTTGCCCTTGTCGTTCTTCTTGTCGCCGTATAGCAACGGTGAAAGGTACACGTCCTCCGAAGCGTACTGCTCCGCATACGCAACCATCTGGTCAAGCTGTTGCGGGTACTGAAACGTTTTGTGAATGTTGATATTCAGCTTGCCGGTCGCAGTCTTACCGCTCGCGCGACTGATGAAAGCGTTACCCGAGTTCTCCCCGAGCACTCTCTCAATAAACTGTCGCATTTGTAATCCTGTTTCTCTTGAGTGCTTCACGTTCGTGTCTTGTAAGACCGCCCCAGATTCCATCTCTTTCACCTGCCTCCAAAGCATACTCTAAACACAATAACCTGACGGGGCAGTCCCCGCAAGCTTTCTTGCTCATCCGAATCTTGTCCGGACCGATCGGGTCACCCTTTTCTATAAAGAAAATATCTGGTGCATCCTGACACGGCACATGCCCCTCCTGAACAACCTGTGCCGACAGTTCTTTGTATAAGTTCCCTGCTTTTTTCATTTTCCCCCTTCCGCTGACCGCCCAGGATTCGAACCTGGAACCTTAGAGTTAACAGCTCTCTGCTCTGCCATTGAGCTAGCGGTCAATGCGCGTTGCCCAGACGCGCCCCTGGTGCTCGCTAGAAGGCTCCTACGGGAGCTTCCTTGCGGTGCTTCACAACAACAGACTCAACATAGTCAGTCTGCAAAGAACGACCCTGCGTGCCGTCCTTCTTGTCGAACTCCTTCTCAATCAGAGTTGCAACAACCTCAACAAGGTCGCCCTTCTGAATGTCGGTGTCCGCCAGGTCGCGCCACAAGGTCACACGAACCTTCGACACGTCACCAGTCTTGACGTACTCTCCCGAGTCGCGGTCCTTCTTGGTGTGGTTGACATACAAGGGGAACTCCAAAAGCGGTGCTCCTCCTGCTTCGCGTCGCTCCGGGTCGGCGACAATGTTCCCGGTAAATGTAGCCTTAATCTGGCTCATCATTCCTCCTATTTCTTTCTGTGCTTTCGCACCTTATTTTGTGCTTCCGAGACTGCAAGCAATCCCAGGAAGGATTCGAAGTGTAATGGAATCTCCTCCATGTCCACTAACTCTAAACGACAGAACGGCTCCATGTACTCGCCATGCTTCGTAGTGTCCTCCGGTCTGATGTGTAACAGAGCGTACTGACTAAAAGCTGGTATGTCAATTTCGACCCACTTGTCTCCATCCTCAACCAACGCAACCTCACAAGCGCCCAGCGCGGACAACTGCATGAAGTGCTCGTCCCAAACATTCCTGGAAGTTTTCACATCCAACATTGTTGGCACGCCGTCAATCTTCCACAAACCGTCCGCTGTGCCAGCGTAACCGTACTGGTGAGACCACAACGTAGTCTCAGTCAGCAACGGCTCAATCTCATGCTGAGACTTCCACTCATCCCATTGGGCAACCATCTGCCAGAAGTATTCCGGCGCAAGGCTTACATCGGGGTAGGGAAGATCGTCGTGCTCGGCAGCAATCCAGTCGTGCATGAGTGTCCCCAAGTTGGCAGCATCATTCAGCACGCCAGCAGAGTAGTTACGGATGTCATCCTGGTCGGAAGCGAGCGGGTCGCGTTTCCAATACCAGCGGAGAAAACCAAAACCCTGCTCCTCGGTCCTGTTCAGCAGGCTGTCAATGTTCGCCACCGCGTAAGCGGAAGTGTTATCGACAGCCCACTGCAAGACCCCAGGCTTGTCTAGCTTCTTTAGGACAGTAGTGACACCGGGAACAACCGCCCCTGTCAGGGGGTGCTTGTAGCCCGAGCCACCGTGTCCCGATGACCGAACTCTAAGCTTAGGTTCCATCAGCTGAACACCTTCCTCTGCCAAAACAACTTCTTGTAACCGTCGTAAAACTTGCTCCGCAAAGTCATTGTTGAACCATCCTTTAGGTGCGCCAACTCTTCACCGTGCTTCGTGGCTTCCCACGATTCACGCTTGAAGGGAACCACCTGGAACATTGGCGTACCAGCCGGTATCAAACCAGTGAAGTCATCTTTCAGATAAAACGGCACAGAGTTCTTTCCAGCAGAGTGATACAAGTCAGCATCAATCACACCGGAACCCGAAACAAAAGGCAGGTCATATCGATACGCAGGATGCATAAACATCACGCTGTAGCCTCTCGGCACAACAACACCCCAAGGTCGGTTCCAAGTAAACATAGTCTTCGAACAACCGTGAGGAGTTGGCATCGTAGCGTGCTGATACTGAGGGCGACTACGCATAATCTCTGGGCCACGAGACCAACGATAAGTAACCTCACCTTGATCGTCACGCTCAATGAATATGTCTGTCCAGGTTTTCTGGATGTAGCCCATGGTCATTGAATCGAACACGGGCATACAGCCCTTCATGGTGCTCTCTATCTGACCCTGCTCCCCAAACCCAGCCTTGTTTGAATGGCGGAACCGGGTGGCATCTTTGTACCAGTCCGGAATCTCCTTCACCGCAGGCGACGGGAGCCCTACGTTGCGTAGAGTCTCCTCATCGTCTGCAATGAACTTGATGTAGTGGGATGTCACTACTCGACCTCACCGGCTTTCAGCGCCTTCAGCACCTCAGCAAGAACCTTCTCGTCCTTCATCCACTCGGCGTTGCCACCGGACAGACGGTTACCGATACCGTTAGCTACAGAACCAGGCAGCTCATTAGCGCCCAGGAACGCTTTGATTTCGTTGTACAACTTGGTTGCACCATTAGCGCCAGCGCTCGAAATCTTCTTCTGAACCGGGCTAGCGGTCGAGGCAGTAGCCGTAACCTCCATGCCGTCAGGGTCGGGCTCACCGGTCGCAATGTTGAAAGTCAGCAAGTTAGCAATCTTCTGCGCCTGCGTGACAGCCTTACGACCACCCTTGTCACCATTGTCAGCGCCCTCTGCGGACACAACTACGGTGAACTCGGAACCATCCTCGGTCGAGATGTAAGTCACCTCAAGGTGAACAATGGTCAGCGAAACAAAACGATTCGCCCCAATCTCCCGAGTGAGCAGTTCATGATTGATAATCCTCGGTCGAGTAATGACCTTGTTCTCAATCATCAACTTGCTGACTGCTTCCAGAATGTCATCGTTCTTCACATACTTGTAAGAACCCTGCGACGCTGGACCCACACCGGCCTTGGGAATATTCCCAACACCCGCCTGGATTTTAGCGATTGCGTTATATATTTTTGGTACCGCCACTTTAGCCTCCTTAGCTGTAGTTGTAGCTTTGCTCCTGCTATTTGTTGTAGTCACTATCGACCACCTTTCCATCTCTCCATACTTGCCCTCCCCAGACGCCTATTGGTGGTCTGTAGGCATTGGCAAACCTAGCACACTCCACGAGCATCGGGCAATCCCGACACATCTCATAAGCCCTTTCTGGTGTTGGCTCATAATCCTCGTGGTAGTCAATGTATTCCTCCGAATTGTTTTTACAGTTTGGTGTCTCGTTATCTAGAGCGTTCTCTAGCGGGACACTCGCCATCTGCTGACGCTTCGTCAGTCTCAGATAGTTCAGGCTGGGAAACTTACCCGACCCCTTCTTGATGTCCCTCCGCAAAGCCTTATCATTCTTTTCCTCCCATGAACTGTTGCTCACTTTTCAGGGTCCTATTCATCTCAAGCGCCTTGGAGAGCTGGTCACTCAGCACGCCAGAGTCGTAAGTATCCAAAGCAACAATGTCGAAGGAGCGAACCTGGTGTTTCTGACCTTGGCGATGAACACGTTTCATCACCTGCTCATTCAATATTCTATTATCAGAACGTGAAACCCACACAATATTCCGGGTAGCGTGTTGCAAGCCGTCCACACCCTCCGCAATCGCAGAAATCACCGCGACAATGTAGTTCACCTCACCGGCAACAAACTGCTCCTTGTGGACCTCACGTTGCGCCTGAGACACGTTACCGTGCCACGGGACAGCACCAGGTATGCGTGCGCACAAAACGTCCGCGAACTTTCTTGAGTCCGTCAATATCAGGGCTGGCTCACCATCGATTCGGTTCTTCAGAACGTCCTCCAAGGCGTCAATCTTCGTGGACTTGCAATCATCCTTGAACACCACCTCGCCCTCGTCAGTCACAGAGAACATCCCGAGCGTCGCCTGACGTAGCCTCCCACGTAAAGTGACCGGGAACTCTATAACCAATGGGTTATCTTCAACCCACAAAACTAAATCCTTCTCAAGCTTGTTGTAAGCGGAGCGCTCCCGACCGGAAAGCTCAACAAAAACTTGCTCCTCGATAAGGTCCACGTCAAGCTCAGACTCTAAACGGATGTAGCAAGGCAGCGAGTTGAAGAAAGCTCCAGGTGTTTTCTCCCCAACAACTCTGCGACCCGATGGATCAAAGTGGTCGTACTCAAGCTCGCACCACTTGTCCCTCCACGCATAGTAAGAGTTCTCAATAGTGTCAGGCCACAACCATTTAGTTACAGCCCAAGCGCCCTCAAAACTGTTACCAGTTGGTGTGCCCGACATGGACATACGAAAGTCTGGTTTTATCTGCTTGAGGGTTTTATAGGTCTTGCTCTTGCGGTTCTGAGACCTGTGGGCTTCATCAAACAAAACAGCATCAACAGGGTAAGACCACAACGCTGTGCGGGACTTGCCCTCCCAACCCAACCGCACAAAATATTCTGTACCAACAAAGTAAATGCCAGGAATGCCCCACTCGTAATCATTGAGATTAGCCTTGCCCTGCTTGGTAGAGTTCAGCCACTTGAACGGCAACTCAACACCCTGACGCTCGAACGTGGTCTGCCACCCCAGCCTGGTGCCCAGGGGGGCAATAACCAGAACTGTCTGAAACTCGCGCCTACGAACAACCTCTACAGCCTTGACCGTTTTGCCGGCACCCATTGTTGATGCGTTTAGAACGGCACTAGAGGGCTCATTGCACATTCGTACAATAGCCTCCTCCTGCTCAGAGGTCGGGGTTATCTTCTCTAAACTCGTCCTCATTTTTCCCTCCAAAAATGTTTTTGATCGATGCGCTCAGTAGCGACAGCATTGACATGTTCCTGGCATCGGCTTGAGCCAGCTCCATAAGACCCATCATGGTGTGCGTTGGCAAACCATCCGACGACAGCGTCAGGTAACTGTCAGCGTTCCCTGTGTCGCCGTTAGGCGGAGCTAGCGAAGCAACGATGACCCAGCCCGTAGGAAAAGACTTCCCTTCCGTTTCCTTACGGACATAATCATTCAGCGCTCTGTCTATTGTCTTTTTGTTCATTGAAGCCTTTTCTGTAATATTCCTTCTGTGCCTGCCTAATCGCCCAAGGCATAAGAAGAACACCGAACCAAAAGTGCAGATTACTTTTACCGAAGTCTCTATTCTCTGCCTTATTTTGCTTGTCCATCCTACTGTAGTGAACAAAGCCTCTTATAAAAAAGGCGAGGATGGCAACCCAGGCAAGAAAATCTAAGCTCTCGCTGAAATCCATTCGCTCAACTCCTCATAGTAGAAGCCGTCCTGCTTGCCGTCGAGCACCGCCACCACGTCGTTCCTGGTGCGGAAGTCCTCGCTCCACAGCGGGTCAAGGGACAAGAACAGGTAAGAGCCGTCGTCTAGCTGCTTCACCGTGAAGCTTGCTTCGCCGGAATACTTGCTTGGACCGTGGTTATCGTAAGACACCACAACTGTTTCCGAGTCAGCCATTGTGAAAATCTGGTCATAAGGGTCGTCTCCAACAACTTCGACAACACCGCTTGTGCGCTCCAGAGACTCATTCACCGTGTTGTAGTTCTTGGTACCCAAAGCCCGAAGGATGTCACTCTTCTTCTCCCCAGCGTCGTATGCGTACCGCACAGCAATATCCACCTGTGTCTGGATGGCAGACAGCTCGCCAAACATTTGCTCCCGAAGCCTCTGCTCCAGGGTTGCCTTCATCGAAACATAAGTTTGTTTAGCCTTGCTTACCGCACTCAATCTTGCGTTTTTCATTCTCTCCAAAATCCTTCCGCCACAGCCTGAGCATCGTCAGCCCAGTACATATCTTCGGCAATCTCTTTTAGTTCATCGGGGTCAGCAGTCATCTCCAGCTCGAAAGTTTCACCAACCCGCACAATCAGTTCGCCGTTGTCGCGCGACCAATCGATCGAAACCGCCAGCTCGTCAAACAAGTAGTGCAGTTTCACCAGGGTGTCCATTGGAACATCCCGAACAACCGCCTTATTGATAGTCCTTCTATACATCTTCTTCCACTCCTACACTCGCACACGCCTTACACATGCGCATATCATGGTCATAGTCCTGCCACAGCAAAGCGTTGTCGCATGTCGGGCATACGAAAACGTGTGTGTCCCAAGCTCTCAAGTTCATTAGAAAACCCTCGCTTCCTGATAGTCATCAAAGTGCATCTCAGCACACCGCTCACAGTCGTACTCGGTTGCGGGTAAACCCCAACCCAGCTCCACCGGGTACCGGTCGTCCCGGTCGCCTAGCGGAATATCGCAGGTGAAGCAATACACTCCACGCTCATCGCACAAGGTACACACCTGGTACACCTCGTCTGGCTCACCGTGGCGCTCAACCGTTATTGGTGCTGAACTCTTGCCACACAGATAGCATTCTGTCATTACCTTCCCCTTCCCATTCTTCGTTCTCCAGGCTACGCAGGAACGCTTGCACCCGCGTAGGAATGTTTTTATAGATGCTCTGGAACCCCTCCAGGTCTAACCAGAAGTCAGGGTCATTAGCGTAGTCCCCACCAGCCTCCGGCGCAACACCCAAAGTGAGCGCCTCGGACTCCTCCAGGGTCAGGTCCAGGTCACACACGAAGGTGCCGGAACCGTATGGTGCCTCATCCTCGGGAATGGCATACACCGTGATGCGCCACCCCTCGTGCTCGTACTCGGTAACGTAACCGAGCTGGTCCCAAATGTTTAGGTCGTAGTTCATGCTTCCCTCCATACATATTCGTAAGACTCCGGCTTAGCGCCAGTATCTTCCTTCCATCCCCAGCGAGAATACCATTGGTAGTTCTTGTTGAGCAAAGCCAACCTGTGGCTCTTGGTAATCGCGTTGAGCGTTCGTGGAACTTTGTACCACTTCGGCATATCAGGGTGCGGATAAGCGACCAGCCCACGATCGATAGCAGTCGCCATAGTGGCTTCTGCCTTGTCGAGGATGGTGGACTTGTAACCGCGCAGTATCCACTCTGAAACCATCGCACGAATGTACTCAAGCAAAGCCATGTCATGCCCACGCCACATCAACGTAGCGGGGTGGTTGTACCAACCCTTGGGCTCCCTGTGGTTGCCCTCCGGGTCGAGCTTTAGGTTGGTCATCATAATCTGCCACGCCTCAAGCGCCTGCTTGTTTAGACGCTGACGGTCAAGCAGCTCTGCTGTGCCACTAAAGCTAGGCACCGGTAGAAATGTTTGCACCCTTATCTCCCCTCAAATATTCCCTCTTGTTCACGCTACCATCGGCGGGGAACTCCCACACAATCAAACCTGTGCGCTTCTCCTCGACGACGGTAACGTGACCGTTGTCGGCAAACAGCACAGGGTAACCATCGAAACCGTGGCGGAACCCGCTGTGCATCATTGCCAGAGCTTGAGCGTCGCTAAGTCTAGGCATCAGCTAACTCCAGTCTCCTCGGGCAGTCTTCGAGCATGTACTCTGCCTCGTCGTCACGCATCTCCTCACACCAGCAGTAACCGATATGCATCATGCGCTCCTCGTGCGTTTCCGGAATATCCCACTCGTCGGTGATACCCAGCACGCCGTTTACACCATAAGCTTCGCCACCCCAACCCTGCTCCTCAAGGAACCGGACGGTGAACTCAAGCGTGGGATATTGGGCGACCATAGCCTCGACCGCTTGGTAAGGGAAACCCCAAGGAGTCTCGAAGTGGTAGCTCAGCTGACCACCCTCGTCCTCAAAGTAAACGTCGCTGGCATCCCACTTGACACCCCAGTTGCGAACGTTCCAGTCATACCAATGGTTGGTCTTGTACTGAAGTTGCTCCTCTAAAGACAAGTCTTGGTTCATGTCACCCCAATACTCATCGAGGATGGACTCGTCAGGTCGCACGAAGTTCCAGAACGATAGGTGCTGGTTCAGCTCGTCATCAACCCAGTCGATACCGTCAGGCTTGACCTCCTGATACTTGCGTGTGTACTTCTTACTAGCCTGCTCCGCAAAGCGTTGCAGCTCAGTCCTGTCACCCTTGACGATGACCGTATTAGATACCCAGTTAGGCATTGTATCCCCCTTCCAAGAGAACTACTAATAGAAACATTACCACGACTCCAACAAAAAGTCCAACACTAAATAGCAACAAGTCGTTGGCGAAAAACATTAGTTTACGTCGTCGCATATGGCGCTTGTAACCAGGGTGCTTATCCATCGAATGCTTACCCACGGGCAGTCACCCCCACTTCGATGACCTGAGCAGGGGTAAGCCCCTCGGTCAGCTCCGAGTCCCAGTCAATGCCACCGGTGATAACACAGTCACCCACCATGACATCAGTCTGACCCCAATACTTGACCCAGACATTCGTGGCACCCTCGTTATAAGGCAACCCAATTAGCTTGCCCTCCTCGTTGCACCACAACATCATCCCCGAGTCATCCAAGGGAACCTGCTGGATGTAACCACCCACCGCATCACGCAGAGCTTCGTACTCCTCTTGAGCATTCGCGCCCAGCTCGATACCGTGGATAGTTCCGTCAGTCTTGATTACCATTGCGTTACGCATTTACTTCCTCCTTGCAGTTCGCGCACCATTCGCCACGCGACTCTGGTGGGCACGACAAACATTCACCGCATCCACACGCTTCTATGAGCCTGTTGTCACAGCACTTCATTACTTCCTCCTTTTTTCTGAACACTACTAACACAGCCAGCCACAGAACACCCGCACCGATAAGCATCGGCACAAGTGACTCCGTACCTTCATATAGCTCCATTACAAGCCCACCGCATCCTCAATGGAACGCACTTCCGAAGCAGTAGAACCCCAGCCGGCAAGGTTACCCCTCGACAGCCCAAGCCAGCCCTCCACAGTCTCAAGCAGCTCGCCACACTTGATGGCGTGCCCAGCGGAAACATTATCGACCCGCTCCAGAATGTTGTGGTGATGCTTGCGTACTTCTTTGACGGCACCGCACACACTCCGGTGCGTGGCGACCGCCTGGTCTTTACTCATGGACTTCTCCAACTGTTTGACAATTCCAGCTCGACGCTCAACCATCCCAGTCGCAAAAGCCAACTGTTGTTCTGTGTATGTACTCATATCCCTACCCTCTTAGTTTCTTCTTGTAATGAACCCGCTTTACCCAGTCGGGTCTAAACGATCGTATTGATTTATTCTTATCCACGCAATCTATCCACTCCGCACCTGTCTCAACATTGACAACGTGCGCCAGGAACTTCATGCGACCCAGCCTTACTATGGACACTTCCGTGCCCCGCTCTACGATGCGACCGTTGTGCTTCCAGTCAATCGAATGCACAAACTTGGCACCGAGGTCATCCACCTTCTCTCGTGACTTACCGCGCTTCATTGAGGACCTCCTCGACCGTGACCTCGTTGAGCCAGTCAATGAACTTCTCCAGGTGGAACTGCGTGCCAAACATCTTCTGGCGATACAGGGCATCCCGCAAACTGTTGCGATAATACTCCGCCACCGCATAAGCACCCTGTTGCTCCATATCAAGCAGCTCCTCACGGTAAGCATCAGAGTCTGGGTCAATGAACCCGTCAAAGTGCTCCAGCACCGTGTAGGCGTTGTCAATCAACCGCTGAACGTCAGGGTTGCCCAACAAGTCCTCAGGCATGTCATCGGGAATCACCGCACCCGTCATGTAGTCGTCAATCATTAGTACCCCTCCACTTCGTAACCATCTTCCATCAAAGAACTCGCGTAATCGCTCATGCCCACCTGGTAGGCAATCGGGTCAGTATCCTTCAGCGCCCGAGACGTGTAATACATCGCACCAGCGATTCGCACTACACCATAGTTCTCATCCAGCATGTCCTTGTACATCTCCTCAAGGTCATACTCCGTAATCATGTCACTCATTATTTACCCTCCCGTGTTAGTTCAGTTACATTCTTCCAAAAGTTGTAAGCCCCCTGGACCTCATCATCGAGTGCCCCAGACTTCAGCGCATCCTGCCACTCCATATAAGCCAAGCGCTCTAGCGTGCGATACGCATCCCAAGTGTTACTCATCGTCGTCCTCCTCCATGTTGGTCATGTCGAAATAGTGCTTCTTATCCTCATCGGTCAGTAAGCCAAGCAAGTGCAACCGCAAAGCCCACGAACCGACAGCCTCAAGCAAGTGACGCGAAGGCTCATCGTGAACCTCCAGCTCCTCCCTAAGCGCCTCATCCAAATCAAAAAACATCAACCGCAAATCATCAGCGTGAGCACTCAAAGCACCCAACCGCTTCTCGCTCTTCTGCGAGTCCACGATTGCCTGCTTGTAGCCAGCATCGTAACCCTCTTCATACAGAGCGGAGTCATCGCCGTCCTGCCATTCCCTATCAAAAGTAGTCAAAGCTCTACCTCCATGTCTATCGTTGTTGATTACTTACTGTAGACCATAGTGTAGAAAAAAACAACTGTCAAGCACCAAAAAGACACAACCCAAAAAAAGGCACCCCCCTCGATAGGCTCAAACAAGCCAAACACAAAAACCACTTCCCACGGCTCCTTATAAAGAAATCTACAATGTAATAATAAAACAATAAGAAGATTGACATACAACAATAAAAGCCCTACACTCAAACCATGAACGAAAACAAAATCATCGAAGTAGATGAAAACGAAAACATCAGCGTGGTAAACGCATACCTACAACTAGCACACGCTATACTCAAATAGCGCGCGCATCCCCCCACCCCCTCGGCAGTATTGGTTTCCTGCCGGGGGGGTTTTCTTTTGCCTGGAACTTTGTGCGCGTGTACGCATACACGTGTGAGGGCGTCCGACGTTGGGGGCGCGCCCCCAAACTGGAACTTTGTGCGCCTGCCCGAGTACGCGCACGATCGTCTGGATAAACTGGAACTTTGTGCGTGTACGCGCATACACGTATGCACGCGCACGCACGCACGCGCACGTGTGCGTGTCACGATTTAGGCAGCACTAAGGGGGACCGCGAGACACGCCCGGCAAGGATTTGCGCTCACCCGGCTAAGGGCTTAGACTTATGCCATGGCATCAACCGAAACCAAGGCACCGGCACCAGCCGGCGCGCGCGCGATGCCGGAAACGGAAACCATCATGGAAGACAACACCACCACCGAAACCACCGCACCCGCCTACGAGATGAGCGGGGGACCGGCAGGGGTAGCTCAGCCGGAGAACGCCTACGGGCACCTCACGCGGGAGGAGCTGGAGGGCGCGCTCAGCCGAGCAACCGAGCGCATCACCACCCTCAGCGAGCAGGCCAGCGCGCTACGGTCCGAGCAGGTGGAGGGTAGCGACGCCCGGCTCACCGAGTTCTGGTCCAAGGCGGAGCGGGTCGCCAGTCACGCCGGCTTCTGCTCAGAGTATGACCGCATGGCGGACGCTATGGGGGGACCGGCTCGCATGCTGGAATGGGAAGGGTACACCAGCGTGACGCTGGAGCTAACCTTCACGGTCCCCGTGAGTGGCGTGGCAACCCCGGCAGAGATTGACGAGCACACGATGACCTACGACCTTGACGACGACACCATCCTTGAGGGCGCCAAAGAGTACCTGTCCGACGCGCGGGCTTGGTACGTCACCGGCGACTGGCAGACCGACGACGGAGACCTAGAGGTCCACCGCACCGAGCGGGTTAGCAACTAGCCGGCGACACCCAGGGCGCGCGCAAACCCTTCACCGGGGCGCGCGCCCACCGGGTCGGGGTACGGACGTATCGCACGTTTATTTTTTTTCTTTTTCGGTTTTTGAATCCGCTAGACTGTGTTTATGGATTTGGAGAAGTCTTCGTTGGATGAGAAGTTGCTTTCGCTTGCGCGGAGGTCTCCGGTGGAGATCGCGGAGTTGACGGGTCTCGAACCGCAGTATGTGGCGGAGCGGATTGCGTATCTTTTGGATAGTAAGGATTGGTTGACTGACCGCCAGGAGGAGCGGTTGTTGTTGATCGAGGCTGGTTCTTTGAAGGATAAGGCTTTTGGCATGTTGGAGGCGGTGGGTCCGCAGGAGTTTGCGGGTGTCGCTAACGTGGTTTTGAAGTCGTTGCGTTTGGTGTCGGAGCGTTTGGATGCTCGCCGTAAATTGGTGGATGACGACATCCATAAAATTACGGGTGCGCACGCTAAGATGTTTGCGGAGGCGTTTGATACGGCTTTGCGTTACATCGTGCAGGGTTTTAAGGCTTTTGACGGGGTGCCGTCGGAGGATGAGATTGATCAGCTGGTCGAGGCTGGTTTGAAGAAAGCAGAGAATGTCCTCAACGAATACATATTTGAGTAACGTTCTTTCGGGCGCGGTGGATGAGCTGCGTGCGAAGTCGCGGTTGCGGGTGTATAAGGATGACCCGCAGGCGTGGTTGTCGGATGTTTTGGGTAAGCGTTGGTATTCGAAGCAGGCGGAGATTGTTGATTCGTTTATGCGGTCTTCTCGCACCGCGGTGAAGAGCGCGAACGGTTGCGGTAAGTCTGCTGTGGTGGCTGATCTGATTACGTGGATTGTGGCGACGGGTGAACCGGATGAGACGTTGTGTATTGTGTCTGCGCCTACGTTGTCGCAGATTGAGAAAGTTATTTTTGCTTATTTGAAAGTGAATAAGGGTTTGGCGGATTCTAATGGTTCGCCGTTGCACGGTAGAATTACGGAGACGTTAGCGTGGAAGTTGGATGGTGATAATGGTGCAGAGTTCCTTGTCTTTGGAAAGCGACCCAGCGATCAAGATATTGTCTCGTCTTTCCAGGGTACTCGTAAACGAAATACTTATGTTTTTTTGGATGAGGCAGGTGGGCTTCCTCAAGATATGTTCACGGCTGCTGAGGCGGTCGCCACTGGTGCAGGGTCTCGTATCCTTGCGATTGGTAACCCAGATCGACGTGGAACTGAATTCCACCGTCTCTTCACTGACCCGCAGTTATCGCAGGACTGGTCTCTCCATACGATTAGTGCTTTCGACTTACCGACTTTTACTGAAGAGGCTGTTTACCCTAATGAGGATGATCAGAAAAATTTTTTAAATGGCCTCACCAGCGTTGACTGGGTTGACCATAAGAAACGTGCGTGGGGTGAGGACTCTGCCCGGTATAAGGCGAAGGTTCTGGGGGAGTTCCCGGACGAGGCAGATAATACGTTCTTCCCGCAGGGCGTGCTCGATAAGGCTTACGATACGACCATTGAGGATGACGGCAGTGTCCGCCCAGTACTGGGCTTGGACGTTGCACGGTTTGGGTCTGACGAGAATGTTTTGTATGAAAACATTGGAGGGCGAGTCAGACACGTTGATTCTTGGTCTAAGTTGGATTTGATTGAAACGGCGAGGAGAGTGCATTCCCATGCTCAGAGATGTATGGCGACGGTTGTTAATATTGACGTCAATGGTGTTGGTGGTGGCGTTGTTGATGCTTTGGCTCGTTTGGATGAGTTTTCTGATGCCGCTTATAGTATTGGTGCTATTAATAACTCCTCTGCTAGCCCGGATTCGACGAGGTGGTTAAACGCTAGGTCGTGGCATTATGATTCGTTCCGGGAGATGATGTCTGACGGTCGAGTGGATTTGGATTATGACGATAGCAAGCTTCGTGAGGAACTGATAAGTCAGACTTATAAGTTTTCGTCTCGCGGGTCTATTCAGATGACGTCGAAGGATGAGATGAAGAAGTCTGGGTTGTCTTCTCCTGACAATTTGGATGCTGCGATCCTGTGCTCGATCGATATGGAACGGTTTGAGGGGTTGCAGCCGGGTGATGTGATTATGGGTGTGGAAGATTTGTTTGAGGAACACGGTTTCTATACTGATACTTACTGGTAATATAGCTTTATGGGTATTTTTGATAGATTTACTGGCAATTCGGACGAGTCTACGGAACTTTTGGAGCAGATTCGGGACCTTTCACAGGACAACACTATTTTGGCGGAGTCTTACTCTGCTTTGGCTCGGGCTACCCTTGAGTTTGACGAAAAGGGCTGGTCTCCGCTAAATCAGCTGTCTGACAACGGGATTGTGTTGGAAGACGTGAAAACCATCTCTAAGCAGGCTCGGAGGCAGACCGCTTCTAACCCTGTTTTGAAGCGCGGGGCGATGTTGCGTGCGTCTTATGTGTTTGGTCGCGGTTTCAAAATGTCGCAGGCTGGCAACCAGCTTGCACCTCGTTTCCAGAGAATTGTTGACGACCCTATTAACCAGAACGTCCTATTTAGCGAAAGCGCGTCTAAGAAAAATGAACGATCCCTATTTACTGACGGGAATTTCTTTGTCCGTTATGACCGTCGCAATCGTCGTTTTTCTCGTGTTCCCCTAGAGGAGATTGCGGGTTGGGCGACTGACCCGGATGACCCGGAGATTATTCGTTACTACTTGCGGGAGTACCAGGTTCGCGAACCAGTAACCGACCCTTACAACTCTTACTTGGCTGAGACTCGCAAGGTGTGGTACCCGCTGGATTATGTGGAGAACCCTGTAGCACGGATTAATGACATTCCGGTTGATCGGAATATGAGAATTATCGACACGAAGTCGAATGATGAGACGGGTGCGCTGTGGGGCATCCCGGACGCTCTTCCTGCTTTGCCGTGGTCGTGGGCTTACTCCGAGTACCTCAAGGATGGCTCGAAGATGCTTAAGGCTTTGTCGGGTATTGCGTGGCAGGTGAAGACTCGTAGCGCCAAGGGTGGGGCTAACATTTCTTCGAAGTTGATCAACAACAAAGAGGTTGCTGCTACTGCGGTGACTGGTGCCGATGTTGAGATGAGCGCGATGCCCCGGAACAACTCGGTGGACTTGAATACGGGTCGCCCGTTGGCTGCTATGGCTGCGACGGCGATGGAAGTTTCTGTGGATGCATTGCTATCTGGGCCTGGTGAGCTGGGTGGCGGTGGCGCACCTATTCTGGACCAGTCCACGTTGAATGCTGCTTACGCACGCCAGGGTAACTGGGTTGACTTCTTTACTCGTGTGCTTCGGGTGATGGGTGTGCCTGAGCCGAGCGTTATGTTCAACAACATTATTGTGGACCCGGCGTACCGTAACGTGCAGTCGCTCAGCCAGGCTTGGATGACTGGTTTGTTTAGCGCTGATGTTATGCAGGCTGCTTACGCTGAGCAGTTGGGCATTGAGGCTCCGGGTGAAATCCCTGATGGTGTGCTTGTTCCGAACAACGACGGAAGCTTTGCCGCGAACGGTCAAACAGTTGGTTCGGGCAACCCGAACAATGTTGCCAGCGCTCAAGGCAATTCTGGTGCCGGTGTTGATGACCTATCAAACAGTGACAACTCGAATAGGGACATTCAAAACAATCCGCGATAGATAATCGTGATATTATTGTTACATGGCTCAGCTGTTAACGGAATCAAGTAGCGCGCCCGAAAAAGTTGGTAACAAATGGCGCGCCATTCTTATTACACCCGGTAGGGGTTCTTCTGGTATTTACACCGAGGAGACCCTCCGGGAGTTTGGGCCGAAAGCATTCGTCAAGGGAACGCATTCTTATGTGGACCACCCTCGTAGCGAAGAGGACATTCGCTCACCCAAGAATCTAATCGGTGTACTTGCAGAAGACGCTCGCTACGAAGATGGTGTTGGACTGGTTGCTGAGCTTGACGTGATGCCCCACTGGAAAGAGTTTGTGGAGGCCGTTGCGCCCCACACGGGTCTTTCTATTTATGCTATGGGTGAAGGTAACTACAACGACGACGGTGAAGTTGTCGTGGAGACCCTGGTGCCCCACACACAGAACTCTGTGGACTTGGTTTCTTATCCTGGCCGCCCGGGTTCTAAACTTGCTGATAAGTTATACGAACAGGCTATCTCTATGGCCGAGTACGACAAAGACAAGAAGAAGAAGCGTAAGAAGGTTTACGAAGAACTTCCCGACGCTTACCGTCCCGCAACGTCTGACGATGTTCCCGAGGGTCGGGCGTGTGGCAATTGTATTTTCTTCAACGAGAGCAATCTTGATGAAGATGGTAAAGCATTCTGCGAAAAGTGGGATGACTATGTTTCCGGTGGCGCTTACTGCGACGCCTGGAAAGGACAAGAAGAAGCTTCCGCTCCCATGAGCGGTAAGAATGGTACTGCTGCTACAACAGCCGCAGCGACCGAATCTAACAAGAAAGAGGAACACATGGAACTCAAGGAATTGAGCGACCAGATTGCTGAGCTGCCTAACCTGGTTGCTAGCGCTGTCGCAGAAGCCCTTGCGCCTGCCGTGGAGACCGAAGAGAAGGAAGAGATCGACATTGCGGCTGTAGCAGAAGCAATGGTCGAGGCTAACCTTCCCGAGGTTTCTCGCAAGGCCGTCTACGAGTCTCTTCGCGCCGGTGCCGACTTGACTGAGTCCATCGAAAGCCAGAAAGCTTTTGTGGAGTCCGTGAAGTCGCACTTCAAGGAGGAAGCAGCAGCTTCCGCTAAGGTTGCCGACGAGACCGTCATTGTTAACACTCAGGAGAAGGCTCCCCGCCTCTCTGACATTCTCAACGTGAAGGTTGGTGCCTAATGGCTCTGAATGAAGTTTACGCAAACGGAGAGTCGATCAACTACGTCGTGCAGTCGTCCGTCACATCTGGCGACTTTGTTTCTCTGAACGGCAACATTGTTGGCGTTGCTGAGACCGACGCAGCTCTCGGAAGCGACGGATCTTACTACGCTACCCTGCGCCACGTTGGTGTGTTCACTGGAACCACCTCTGACGCGGTTGCGCTTGGAGAGGCCCTCTACATTGCAGGCGGTGTCAGCCACGGTAAAGCTCTTATTACCGACGGTAGCGTTGAAGACTTCTTTGTCGGATACGCAATCGAGGCCAAGGGCGCTGTTGCTGGTAACGTCAAAGTTCGCATCAACAATTAAGAATAGGTGATTTAACTAATGGCTAACATGCAAATTGTTGAGCAGGAGATCGCCAAGATCGAAGAGCGTTCGACCAAGCGTCAGATTGAAGCAGCAAAGCTTCTTACTAACGCCTTGTCGGGAGACCTTCGTGCAAAGGTGATGCTTCAGGAAGGAATCTCCTCTTCGGACATTCCCACCGTTCTGGAGCCTGCTATCAACGTTATCTTCCTGGCACAGTACGC
>ENA-OUOG01001650-OUOG01001650.1-marine-metagenome-genome-assembly--contig:-NODE-1650-length-25203-cov-5.590026_pt1 | contig 25203 bp, 25 predicted proteins | sample MGYA00248635_ERZ508505 | MGnify/ENA primary metagenome ERZ508505 (study PRJEB26176, sample SAMN06267871) | marine metagenome | isolation source: Saanich Inlet, British Columbia, Canada | place: Pacific...
CAGCTAAAATTGAAGACGATCTGAATGCCAACTGGGCAGTTGTAGCTGAAGCCATTCAAACCATTTTAAGAAAAGAAGGATTTCCTAATCCTTATGAAGCTTTAAAGGAATTAACCCGAACAAATGCTACTATCAACCGAGCAGCTATTCATCAGTTCATTGATAAACTGGAGATTAATGAGGAATTAAAAACCAAACTAAAAACAATTACCCCATTTAACTACACTGGGATTTAAATATTACTGAACCCTAATTTCTTGTGATTCTATAAGATTTCCAATAGACCCAACTGAACTTTTGATTTGATTTTCTAATTGATTAGCATCAATTTTCTTACTTAAACTCAACAAAGCACTAGGATTAATTCCGTCTCCCAAAATCCGAAGTACACCAAATCCTATATTCTCAGCATCAACAAAAACGATACCTTCCTCTATGTTATCCGTTTCACCTTCAAAAAGGAAATTTCCCTGTGCTTTGTCAAAAGCTTTAAAGTCCATCAAATGCTCAAAGCGCTCTGCTGTTAGTATGGTTTTAACCCGTTCTACTTCTGCTTTATATTTTTTTGGTTGGTCTTTATCTTTTTTGTAAAACAAAAGATTTAACTTACCAATACCGGCAATAGTTTCTCTTTCTTTTTTACTAATATCCTTTTGAAATAAACTATCAATTTGGATGGGCAAATTGACAATTAAAAATGAAGGGTCATCCATTTTTTCAACAAAATACTGCTGAAGGCTTGGAGCTTGCTCACAGGAAAAAGTAATAACTCCTATGAGCAAGATGATTAAATTAAGGGCTTTCCTTTTCATTTATAATGATTTTTTCTGCTGTGCTTTTCTCAATTGACTGCCACCAGGCAAATCCATTTGATCCGTCAATTTGGATATTTGATTCAGATCTATGTTTCCTTCCAACAACATCAGTACAGCCTTAATTTCTCTACCATTAATATTAAGGCTCTGGTTGACTGCTTCAGATTTGACTCGTTCGTTTACATACATTAAGAGTTGCTCAACATAATCTTCTTTCTTTCCTTCTTTTACATAAAAAGTAACGTCTGCTTCTTGATCTTTTATACTCATCAACTCGTCTAAATCTTGCTTTGAAACTTGCTGATTGACCCATTTAAGCATATCATTACTAATTTCTTGGTTACTGGAGACTAGTACTTTAAAGTTATTAATGCTCGTGACCATGTTTAAATATTCTTGCGCCTCTGGATCGTCTAAACTCAGACTCATTTGGCCAAGCATTTTAAACATTTTAGGACTGATTGAGACTAGTGTTACCTCATCATTATCAGCATAACGTTCAAAAATATTTTGACCGGAAACCCAAAACGAGGCAATAAGTGTGGTGATTAGTAGGAGATTTTTTTTCATAACTTTTTATTTAATTAATTTTTGTGTTGATTCGTTCCAATAGTCTAAATAGGCTACTTTTTGAACCCCTTTATTTAAATGGTTTGAAACGTTTTTCATTTGCTTTTGAAATTGTTGAAAGGCAAATTCTGCCTCTTGCTGTTCCAATGGTGCTGACTGGCTTTCAAAAAAAGCATTTAAACTTAAGCCAATCACTAAAGTAATGCTTGCAGCAGCCATCATCCATGTTCTTATTCGTGTTTTAGATTTTATTTTAGCTGTGGGAAAAGATTCCTTTTTAGCGAGTTCGTAATAGTTGAAAAACTGACGGTAATGTGTCCATTCTTTTGGTAAATTTTGCTCCTCATTGAAATAGGCTCTTAAAACAGTTTCCTCTTTCAAGCTGGTTTCACCTTCAAGATATTTTTCCAATAAAATTTCAATTGTTTTAATTTCCATGATTTTGTATTTCTGTAAACTGTTTTCGTAATTTTTTTCTAGTTCTAGAAAGATAAACTCTTATGGTTCCTTCCGGTAAATTTAAAATTGATGCAATCTCATTAAAATCATATTGCTCTATTTCACGAAGCTGAATAATCATGCGTTCTCTTTCTGGCAGTTTGTCTATCAGCCCCCCTACTAAATTCAATTCATCTGTCTGTTCAATTTTCTTTTGCAATGAATCAGAAGGAGCATTAACTAATCGTTCATCTAATGAAAGATTTTGAGCCTGTTTGGACTTCAACCGATCCAAGCAATAGTTTTTTGCCATAGTAACGGAATACGCTTCTATGCTTTTAAATCCGTCACGTTTAGCCGCATCCATTTCCCAAAGTTTAACAATCACTTCTTGCGTTGCATCCTCTGCTTCTTCTTGAGAGACTAAGATTCTTTTCGTAATTCGAAAAATCTTATTTCGTATTTCATCAATTTGATTTAAAAATGTTCTCTCAGCGGACAATTGCACTTCTTTAGGCTTATTTAACTTTAGACGAATTTACAAGGTATATGTTACAGAGTTTGTTAAAACATTATTTAAATCAAAGGTTTTGCATAAATTTGAATAAAAAATTATATGTTTTATTTAAACTCTTTCCGCTCTAGGTTTTCAGAAAATTATTTTATTCTGTTTGTTCTTTTACTTTTAATCTCTGGATGCAAGAAAGAAGAAACACTAGAAGTTACTGTAGATGAATTGGTTACCAGTCAAGATACGGACGATACAGCAATTAGTTTGGAAGGAGATCTTCAAATTAGTGACTTTGTTTGGGAGGGTTTAAATACCTATTACTATTGGCAAGAACAAGTCCCTAACCTTGCAAACTCAAAAATTTCAGATGAAAAAGCGTATGCTCAATTCATTAGTGAAAATGAAGAACCGGAGGCTTTTTTTGAGAGTCTTAAACATCCAGACGATCGTTTTAGTTGGATACAGGATGACTATGAAGAGTTAGAAAATCTTCTTCAAGGAGTTTACGCTAGCAATGGAGTTGAATTTGGATTAACATATGCTTGTAGAGATTGTAATAAAGTTGCTGGCTATGTAAAATATATTTTGGAAGATTCAGATGCTTCTGATAAAGACATCAATCGTGGTGATGTTTTTATTGGAGTCAATGGAATTGAACTCACCACCTCTAATTACAGAGAGTTACTTTTTAGTGACGAACTTACGTATACGTTAAATATGGGAACCATTGAGGAAAACGGTATCGTAAGTAATGGAATTGAAATTGAATTAACTAAAGAAGAGGAATTTGAAACTAACCCTATTCAAATCAGCAAAACTATCGAAACTTCTGCAGGGAAAGTTGGCTATCTAATGTACAACCAATTCGTTATCGATAAAAACGCCGATCTGAATCAAGCATTTGGAGACTTCAAAAGTGAGGGAGTAACCGAGCTTGTTTTAGATTTAAGATACAATGGCGGTGGATCAGTTAGAATGTGTATTGAGCTTGCTAGTATGATTACAGGTCAATTTACAGATGAAATTTTTTCTCAAGAACAATGGAATAGTAAACTGATGGAATACCTTGAAAACAGGTTTGGTGCTGAGAGTTTACGAGACACCTTCGTTGATTCCCTTACGAACTCCGAAGAATCAATTAATTCACTTTCATTAGATCGTGTGTTTATTTTGACTACATCCGACTCAGCTTCAGCAAGTGAATTGCTCATTAACAGCTTATCTTCCTATATTGATGTGGTGCATATCGGTGAAAAAACAACGGGAAAAAATGTAGGTTCGATCACAGTATATGATTATATAGACAATGAGGGAACAAAAAATCCAGACCATAAATATGCAATGCAACCAATCGTCTTAAAAATTGCAAACAAAGACGGCTTCGCAGATTATGCAGATGGATTGGAGCCAGACACAACAATAAACGAAGGGATTCAAAACCTAGGTATATTAGGAGATCTTGAAGAACCCTTATTGGCAACTGCCATAAGCCTGTTAACGGGAACCGGTAAAGTTTCAATTCCAAAATCCTCGATTTCAAGAGGATTATCAATTAAGGACCAATCACTTTATAGACTTCAGGATATGTTTTTAGAAAAGGACTGGTTCAAAAATTACGGAAAACGATAACGCAAACCAGCGATAAAATTTCTACCCCTAGTCGCGTACTGTTCGATCTCTACGTATTTTGCATTTAAAATATTGGTTGCATGTATAAAAAATGTGAGCGGTATATTTTTCAGCTTATTTTGAAAACTCAAATGCATCAATTCATAGCCTTTTAACACCGTTAGATTATCAAGACCAAAACGCTTTCCTAACGCTTGAAAACGAAAACTAAATTGTTGGTTTTCGTTAAGCGCAAAGCTCAACGCAGTTTGTGATGAAAATTTCGGTAAATACCTCAAGTCCCCATCTTTAGTAGCGGTGAAGATAGCTTGCTGATCGAGTTTAAACTTCGTGGTCAATGCTGCTGAAAATTGGATTTCTAACCCACTATAACGAGCGTCATTTTGGGCATTCTCATAACGATAGCTACTCAAATCATAAATTAAAGATGGATTTTCGTTTCTGTAAAAATAAGTGGAACTCAAACTCCATTTGGTGTCAATGTATTCAAAGCCAAACTCAAAAGAAGTGTTTTCTTCAGGCTCTAGATTTGCATTGCCAGAAAAAGGATCGTACAATTGGTAGAGGCTAGGAGCAATAAAAGCAGTGCTTAAAGAAGTTAAAATTTTAAGCGATTTTTCGCCAGACTGTATCAACTGAAACGAAGGATTCAGACTATACGTAAAATGACTTCCATAGGTAGCATGGCTGTTCAATCTTCCCCCTAGATTTACTCTAAATCGGTCTGAAAATACAGCAACTACATTTCCAAAAAAATCTGTTTGGTTTAAATCTTTACCAGATTCATAATCAGCTGTTTGATTTTGATGTAGCACTCCTAGAACCGTATACAATTTTGCTCCAAAAACATAGCGGTTATTCAATTCAATTTGTGTGTTTGCTCCATTGGATTGAAAAGGATAATCACTCTGAAAATCTCGAACTATTTTTTGATATCCAAATTTTAAGCTTGCCCCTCCATTCAGATAGTCATAGTTTGGACTGATGTGAATTCGATCCATGGTTGTAGCGAGTTTAAAATTTGCGTCTTCAAGGGGGAAACTATTGTCGTAATATGAATTGATCGAAGAGCGGTCGTAACCCGTTTGAAGATCAAATTTAGAATTGGGTTGATATCGTAAACTAGCCCCAAGATTAAAATGAGAAAATGGGTCTAGTTCTGGACCTATTACTGCACTCATGCCACTTGACTGGTTACTAAAAGCGTAGGCCTTGGCACTTAGTTTAGCTCCACCATAGCCTAGGTCTAAGCTGTTTTTAAATAAATTTAAATCAAAAGAGCTGTCCTGATCTTGATCTGATCCAAAGCTTGTCTGCAAATTAGCGTGAAATCCAGATTCTGGCTTTTTTGTTTTAATTTGAATCACCCCTGTAGCAGCAGAACTTCCATATAAGGTACTTGAAGCTCCTTTCATTATTTCAATTGATTCAATCTGATCGAGACTTAAAAAATTTAAATCAAAATCAGTATCAATACGAGAGGGGTCCGAAACACGAACTCCATCAATTAAAATTAAAACCTGTCTGTTTCTTCCTCCTCGTAAAGAAATAGTTTTGTTTTGTCCTGCATAAGACTGACTCCCTATAATTTCAATTCCTGCATACTGACGAACTAATTCTCCTATTCCCAAACCTTGAAATTTTAAAATTTCATCAGCGTTGATCTTAACAATAGGTTTTCCTGATTGTGAACGTTTGAGTGGAAATCTAGAGTCACTGAGAACTACTTCTTCCAAAGCAGTCGTCTTTAAAGTTAAACTATCGGTGTCTTTTTGTTGTGCAAATAGCCCTAGACTAAATACAAAAAATGGAAGACTGTTCCATTTCGATAAGTTAATATTCATTTAGGCTATTAAATGTGCTTTATTGACCCTATCCCCGAGATCCAAAACATTAAACATTGAAGGCCGGTCTCCTGACTTACATTTTTAATTCACCTTCCCATCAGTTAAAATTGACAGTGGCTATAGATCAAATTAAAATATCCATTTGGACTAAGCATACAGTTGCGGGCACAGCTTTGGATTCTCACCAAATTCCCTTTTGCTTCTAACCTAATAGAAACCTTCATCACAAATTTATATCAATTAAAAACTAAAAGAAAACGATTTAACCTTTTTGTATGAAATCTGTAAGACTGCTGAATAAAAAAGATCACCGGCTAAAGCATTGATAAAAAAAGGAATTGCAAGAAGAAAGCAAGTTGTTAAACCACTCCAAGTTAAAGGATAATAAAAATACCAAACACCAAAATTACTCAAGACAAAAAACAGAGTAGAGGCAAGCATTACATTAGCAAATGATAGTGACTTTATATAAAAACTCATAACAGATATTAAAATAAAAGAGAGGTAAATGACAGGCATTAATGCATGCATACCTAAGAAAATATCTGAAAGAAACATACCGATCAAGGGGATAAGAATTGTAATCCTTTTGTTGGAAAAATGAAATCCAGAAAAAAGAGCAATGCTAGTAATGGGTGCAAAATTTGGAGGATGCGGCAATAATCGTGTGAGTATTGCGATAAAAATTAATCCTAAAATGACCTTTATTTCTTCTTTTTGCATTGGGTTGCTATTCATACCATAAAATTAAGTAAAATCTCTTACTTGGTCAAATACATTTTTCGCCTTGCATAAAGATCGTAAAAGGCATCGTCTTTTAAACTTTCAATAAACAAGATGCTTTCTCCTGTACTTTTCATCTCAGGTCCTAACTGCTTGTTTACGTTTGGAAACTTATTAAATGAGAATACTGGCTTCTTTATTGCATAACCTTTTAGCTGCGGATTGAATTTAAAGTCGCTTACTTTATTTTCACCGAGCATTACTTTAGTGGCATAATTCACATAGGGTTCGTTATACGCTTTTGCAATAAAAGGAACTGTTCTAGAAGCTCTTGGATTGGCTTCTATCACATAAACTTTATCTTCTTTAACAGCGTATTGAATGTTTATCAGACCCTGAGTTTTTAGTGCCAATGCAATATTCCTTGTGTGGTCTTTGATTTGTTGTAGTACAAATTCACCGAGATTAAAAACCGGCAAGGTAGCATTTGAGTCTCCGGAATGAATTCCGCAGGGTTCAATGTGCTCCATGATTCCAATAATATAGACTTCATCCCCATCACAAATGGCATCGGCTTCACATTCTATAGCCCCATCTAGATAGTGATCTAACAGTAACTTATTATTTGGTATTTTCTGAAGTAAATCTACCACATGAGCTTCAAGGTCCTCTTTATTAATTACAATCTTCATTCCTTGTCCTCCCAATACATAAGACGGCCTAACTAAAATTGGGAAATCAAGCTCATCGGCAAGCTCAAGAGCTTCATCAGCAGTTTGAGCTACACCAAATTCTGGGTAAGGAATATTGTTGTCTTTTAGAAGTGTTGAAAAACTACCTCGATCTTCAGCTAAATCAAGAGATTGGTAACTTGTCCCAATTATTTTGATCCCGTATCGATCTAATTTTTCAGCTAATTTAAGTGCGGTCTGCCCGCCCAGTTGAACGATGACCCCTTCCGGCTTCTCATGTTGAATAATATCAAAAATATGCTCCCAAAAAACAGGCTCGAAATAGAGCTTATCGGCTACATCAAAATCTGTAGAAACCGTTTCAGGATTACAATTAATCATGATGGTTTCATAGTCACATTCACTAGCTGCCAAAACCCCATGCACACAACAGTAATCAAATTCAATTCCTTGTCCAATTCGGTTAGGACCTGAACCGAGAACTACAATCTTTTTACGGTCAGTTACTTTGCTTTCATTATCACAATAGGGTGCTCCCCCTTTTTTCTGTATTTGAGCTTCAAAGGTGGAATAATAATAAGGTGTCTGAGCTTCAAATTCTGCTGCACAGGTATCCACTAATTTATAAACACGTTGAATCCCAAATTCGCTTCTCTTTTTATAGACTTGACTTTCAAGACATTTTAACATATGGGCGACTTGTCTGTCGGCAAATCCTTTTTGTTTGGCTTCAAGTAATAGGGCTGAGTTAATGGTATCAATATTGAAATTTGATATCTCTTGCTCTAGGAGATTTAATTCCTCATATTGCCTTAAAAACCACATGTCAATTTTTGTGATTTCGTGAATACGCTTTAAAGGAATCCCTATCTGAATTGCATCATAAATAACAAATACACGGTCCCAACTGGCGTGAGTTAATTTTTCAATGATTTGATCGTATTCTTTTAATCCTTTCCCATCAGCACCTAAACCATTTCTTTTAACCTCTAAAGACTGCGTTGCTTTGTGTAGCGCCTCCTGGAAAGAACGACCAATTCCCATAACCTCACCAACAGCCTTCATTTGAAGTCCAAGGGTACGGTCAGAACCTTCGAATTTATCAAAGTTCCAACGCGGTATCTTAACAATAACATAATCAAGTGTAGGCTCAAATAGGGCTGAAGTGGACTTGGTAATTTGGTTGTCTAGTTCATCTAAATTGTAGCCAATGGCAAGTTTAGAAGCCACCTTGGCAATTGGGTAACCTGTTGCTTTACTTGCAAGAGCCGAAGAGCGAGATACTCTCGGGTTAATCTCAATGGCAATAATATCTTCCTTTTCATCAGGGCTTACTGCAAACTGGACATTACATCCTCCGGAAAAATCTCCAATACTTCGCATCATCTTCATTGCCATATCTCGCATTTTCTGGAAAGTCGTATCCGATAAGGTCATGGCAGGGGCCACGGTGATGGAATCTCCTGTATGAATTCCCATAGGGTCCATGTTCTCAATAGAACAGATGATAACAACATTGTCATTTTTATCGCGCAAGAGCTCAAGTTCATATTCTTTCCAGCCCATCATAGCCTTGTCGATCATGACTTCATGAATGGGAGAAATCTCAAGACCATGCCGCATTAGTTCATCAAAATCTTCCTCCTTATAAACAATCGCTGCTCCAGCACCACCAAGGGTGTAAGAAGCACGAATACAGAGTGGAAAACCAAATTCTTGTGCGATTTCTTTTCCCTTCAAAAAAGAGGTTGCTGTTGCTTGAGGTGCCATGGGCACATCAATTTTCTCCATAAGTTTACGGAACTTTTCGCGGTCTTCTGTGATGTTAATTGCGTCGATATTGACCCCAATAAGTTTTACACCAAAGTCTTTCCAAATACCTTTTTCATCTGCTTCAATACATAAGTTAAGAGCCGTTTGACCGCCCATGGTAGGTAATACTGCATCAATTTGTGGATGCTCATTTAAAATTTGAACAATTGACTTGGTTGTCAAAGGGAGTAAAAAAACATGATCCGCCATGGTGGGATCGGTCATGATGGTCGCTGGATTGGAGTTTATTAACACGGTTTCAATCCCATCTTCTCTTAAAGATCTAAGAGCTTGGGTTCCTGAATAATCAAATTCACAGGCCTGACCAATTACAATTGGTCCAGAACCAATCACTAAAATACTTTTAATGGAGTTTACTTTTGGCATAAAATAAAATATAGATTATGAAGATAAAAAAAAGGTGCTACTTCCAAAAAAGTAACACCTCTAAAATAGGATATATTTGCGATCATCTTTTGTGACGCGGCTCAGATGAAACAGAGATTTTCTTTCTGCCTTTGGCTCTTCTAGCGGCTAGAACTTTTCGTCCATTGGCTGATGCCATGCGCTCACGAAATCCGTGCTTGTTTCTTCTTTTTCTTCTGGAGGGTTGGAATGTTCTTTTCATAATTTCTTAACTGAAATGATGTACTTTTTTGAGTAGGGCAAATATACAACAACTTTTTAGTCTTCCAAGCATCAAATAAACATTTCGCGATTGATTTTTTTTACCTTTGTCAAAAATTCAAATATGTTTCCAAAAGTCATTAAACTTATTCTCGCTGTCATCTCTTTAGGTTATGCTGTTTTTCAATTTACAGATGACTACATCGGTAATGGTATTTTATTTGTGCTTTTATCCGGAATGTTTATTTTACTTTATTTTAAAAATGAAATTATTTTCCTTTCATTTTTAAGACTCAGAAAGCAGGATTTTATTGGAACTGAAAAATGGCTAAGCCGTATCCCAAACATTGAAAGAAATTTAGTGCGCAAACAACAAGGCTATTATTATTATCTGATGGGGATTATTCAATCTCAAAAAAATCTTACCCAGGCTGAAAAACATTTTAAAACCGCGCTAAAATTGGGACTTTCAATGAACCATGATTTAGCAATGGCAAAGATGAGTTTGGCAGGAATCTATATGCAGAAGAGAAGAAAAAGAGAAGCTCAACTGCTTTTGACAGAAGCTAAAAAATTAGACAAACACGGAATGCTAGCTGGTCAAATGAAAATGATTCAGCAACAAATGAAAAAAATTTAGTAGTTCCCCGTTTCAGGAATTTCGATTTCATAATACTTCCTCGACTTATTGTTCAAATGATTTTGAATTAACCAAGGGTTGTGAATTTTCAGGATTTTATAGTTAATGGATTGCTCTTTGGCAAACATTGCTATATTTCTTATCGCTGTATCTAAACCAATTTTCCGAACTGGTATTGGCTGGTATAAATCTTCAGGGTCATAAATAAAACCATAACGTTTTGGATTAGACATAATCTCTTTTATGGCTAAAATTCTAAACACATACCGACTGGTTTCATTATTGAGTAACAAGTCATAATAGTTGTCTGCAATTTGCTTTTCCAACAAACGATCAGTACCATACATTCCTCTGTTATACGAAGCAGCAGCTAGTGTCCATGAACCCAAACGCTTTTTTGCTTTGTTGAGATAAGCACTTGCAACACGGGTTGATTTTTCAATATGATAACGTTCATCAACATTGGAATTAACCTCCAATCCATACTCTTTAGCAGTGTTAGGCATTATTTGCCAAAATCCTTTTGCACCCTTGGGTGAACGTACATTTTCCAAGGCACTTTCAATAACCGCTAGGTATTTAAAATCGTCTGGAATACCTTCCTCTTCAAGAATTTTTTCTATTGCAGGAAAATACTTATTAGCTCGTTTAAGCAATAACATCATGTTGGATTGCCAATAGGTATTGACTAATAGCTCTTTATCTAAACGCTCTCTTATGTCCGGCTGATCCAAAGGGACTACTTCTCCTGAAAACTCAAGATTCAAAGGCAATTTCAAAGCATAAACCTTGTAGGCATCTTCCCCATGCGAATTAAAAGCCGTTAATTTTTCTAAATCAAATGCCTTAAAGCTAACAAGTGAAATTAGTGCTATAAATGAAATCAGAATTGTTTTTTGAATATGCATGTTATTCGTTTTAAACGGTTTGAGTATAATTTATCTACTAAAATAGTAGTTTTTTTTATCCAGTTTACTGTAAAAGCTTGGGTAGTTCACTATTTATCCATCTTGTATGGGTAATAATTGCCGCATGCCCCCCTTCTATTTTATAAAAAGGTTGATCTAGATTTCTGATTGGAAAAACAGTATCCTTTTCTCCATGGATATGAATGATATTATCTAAAGTGTACTCTTGATCCCACTGCACAAGTGCATCAATAGCCCAGCTTAAATAGTCAGAATTCCTTTCGGATAGGTATTTTTGATAGAGTTCAATTCGCTTTTGAATTCCTTTTCCAAAAGCAAATAAAGCCAAGGCGTCTAAACTATTTATCCATTGTGTTGGAAGCAGTTTATGTGCATTTGTTTTTTTTGCCATTTTCATTGGAAGCGGAAGTTCTTTATTGTTTTTTATACTAGACACAATAACCACTTTAGCAACACTAATGTGCTTTGCCATTTCCTGGACTAAAACCCCGCCAAAAGATACTCCAAGAAGTATTGGATTGGAATGTTCAATACGTTCGCACATCCTTAAGGCATAAGCTGCTATGGGCTCATTTTCATTTGGCTTTATCCAACTTAAACAATGGATAACAAAAGGATCTGGAAAATCGACAAACTCAAATATTTTTGGGCTGGCAGCCATGCCCGGCATACAATAAATGTGAATTAGATTTTCTTTTGACACTGATTTAGGTGTAGATGTTAACAAATTTTAGTATTTTTGTGTCCCTCATATTATTTGTGGATAAATCTATAACTTTTCTTCAAAAGCACCATTATGATTGAATTGAATCTAGTAAACAATGAGTTTTTAAGACAATTTGAAGTAAATTTCGATAATCATCTTGCCAGAATCGAATATTCAGAACAAGAAAGAAAAATCTTTTTAACCAAGATTTCCATCCCGGAACCCATTCAAAACAAAAAATTCGAAGAAGCTTTTATCGTTAAAGTTTTAGAGTTTATAGAAAATAAAAAACTTCGTGTTGTTCCTACATCTCCTAAAATAGCTGGTTTTGTTCGCCGTAATCGTCGTTATAAAGATTTACTTCCTGTAGGTATCAAGCTTTAACCCTAAGCCAAGAACCTTACGATTCCTTCTTCATCGATTAAGTTTAATTTTACTTTTTTAACCGTATTGATCCATTCCGGATTCCAAGGGGCTCTTACTTTTACATAGTTTTTAGAAAATCCCGTGATGTATCCTTTCTTATTTTCTCCTTCAAAAAGTACTTCAACGGTTTTACCTAATTGAGATTCATAAAATGCTCTTCGTTTTTTAACTGATAAGGCTCTTAACATTTTACTTCTTTTCACACGAACTTCTTGGGGTACTACACCTTCAAGATTAACGGCTTCAGTGTTGGGGCGCTCCGAATATGCAAATACGTGTAAATATGAAATCGGTAAATTATTTATAAAGTGATACGTTTCTAAAAAAGCTTCTTCAGTTTCTCCAGGATAACCGACAATTACATCCACACCAATACATGCATCGGGCATTTTAGTCTTAATCCATTCAACACGCTCTTGATACAAAGATGAAAGATACCGCCTCTTCATACTTTTCAGAATACGATCACTCCCGCTCTGCAATGGAATATGAAAGTGAGGCACAAACCGCTCACTTTGAGCAACAAAAGAAATCATTTCCAAACTCAATAAATTTGGCTCAATAGATGAAATACGAATCCGATTGATGGGTTTTACTCTATCCAAAGCAGTAATTAATTCTAAAAAGGTATGCTTGTGCTTTTTATTACCTTGCTCACCTTTACCGTAATCTCCTATATTCACTCCAGTAAGAACAATTTCTTTTAAACCTGCTTCAGCAATGTGATAAGCGTTTTGAATTACATTTTCCAAAGTATCACTTCGAGACACTCCTCGAGCTCTTGGAATAGTGCAATAGGTACACTTATAATCACAACCGTCTTGAACTTTTAAAAATGCTCGGGTTCTATCACTTACAGAAAAACTACTTTCATAAAAATCAACTGATTCGATCTCACAAGAATGTATCTGACCCTTAGGCTGTTTGGTTAAATCTTGTATATAATCATTGAGCTTGAATTTTTCTGAGGCGCCCAAAACCAAATCCACTCCATCAAGAGCAGCAATTGCTTCTGGTTGCAATTGTGCATAACATCCAATCGCTATTACAAAGCCTTCAGGATTTTGCCGAAGCACTTTCTTAACTAAACCTTTAACTCTTTTATCAGCATTCTCAGTTACTGAACAAGTATTGATTACATAAACCTCGGCAAAAGAATCAAAGGAAACTCTTTTATAATTTTGCTCCTCAACTTTTCTAGCGATGGTTGCCGTTTCTGAAAAATTCAGCTTACATCCAAGGGTATGGAAAGCAACTCGTATGGTTTGAGTGTTTTTTTTAAATGAAGGAGACAAGGTTTTTTCCATAGCTTTTTTTAAAAGCTTAATTTTGGTGCAAATATATCAACAAATTAATAGATGTTTAAAGGGTTTTCCTCTTGTATTTTATTTGGTCTTATCATTGTACTGGCACTAAACGCTTGCAATGAAGACAAGTCTATTGATTCTAATAGCGTATTTCGCTATAACGAATACAGAAATGTCACTTCTTTGGACCCTGCTTTCGCTAGAAATCCTCAAAATATATGGCCAATTAATCAGCTCTTTAACGGTCTGGTTCAGCTAGATGATCAACTTCAAATTCAATCAGAAATAGCCTCCAATTGGGAGCTAAGCACAGACGGTTTAACGTATATTTTTAATCTTCGAGATGACATTTATTTTCATTCTTCCCCTCTTTTTGGGGAAGCAAAAACACGAGCTGTTTTAGCTTCTGATTTTGTGTACAGTTTCGATCGACTAACGGACCCTAAAATAGCTTCTCCGGGCAGCTGGGTGATGCAGCAGGTGGACTTTTATGAAGCAGTTGATCAACATACGCTAAAAATTCAGCTAAAAAATCCCTTTCCAGGCTTTTTAGGCTTGCTTTCCATGCGCTATTGCGCTGTAGTTCCTAAAGAAGTAGTTGAACATTTTGGAAATCAATTCCGATCCAATCCCATTGGTACTGGACCTTTTTATTTTAAACGATGGGAGGAAAACATCAAATTGGTTCTTCGTAGAAACAACAACTATTTTGAAAAAGATGATAATGGAAAAACCCTACCCTACCTTGAGGCCATTGCCATTCAATTCATTCCAGATATTCAAAGTGAATTTATGCTGTTTCTGCAAGGTAAATTAGATTTCATCAATTCACTAGATACTTCATACAAAGACGAACTTTTAACTCCATCAGGTAATCTTCAGCCGAATTATAAAAATAATCTGAAGCTGCTTAAAGGACCTTATCTCAACACCGAATATATAGGGTTCTACCTCGGCAATTCAAATCCTGCAATACAGTCTCCGAAAATTAGAGAAGCACTTAATATTGGTTTTGATCGAAAATTGATGATTGCTTATTTAAGAAATAACATTGGTTACCCTGCCAAAAAAGGGTTTATACCAAGAGGGTTAGCAGGAAGTACCCAAAAAGCGTTTATCTATAATCCTGAAAAAGCAAGAAAGCTAGTAAAGGAATATATCGAAGAAACCCAATCAATACCAAAACTCAAGCTAACCACAGACTCAAACTACCTAGATCTTTGTGAATACCTTCAAAGAGAGATGCAAAAAATCGGAATCGTCATACAAGTTGAAGTGATGCCCACCGCTTCATTAAGACAAGCGAAGTCTTCAGGAAAACTGGAACTCTTTAGAGCCAGTTGGATTGCAGATTATCCAGATGCCGAAAATTATCTTTCCTTGTTTTACAGTAAAAACTTTTCACCCAACGGCCCCAACTATACCCATTTTAAAAACAAAACCTATGATTCTTTATACAATCAGGCGATGGCTAGTTCAATCGACAGCCTCAAGATTGAGAAATATAGACAAATGGATGATTTAGTGATGAGAGAATTCCCTGTAATACCTTTGTATTACGACGAGGTTATTCGTTTTATTCAAAAGGATGTAAAGGGGATGGAAATTAATCCAATAAATTTATTGGTTTTAAAACACGTTTATAAGGAATAAAAAAAGCCACATAAAAATGTGGCTTTGTGAAACGCATTAAAACGTGTTCTATTCTTTTTTAAATTTTGCGTATTTGGTTTTAAACTTATCGATTCTACCAGCAGTGTCCACAAGTTTGGATTTTCCTGTGTAGAAAGGATGCGATGTTCTTGAAATTTCCAGTTTGATTAAAGGGTATTCAACACCTTCAAATTCAATAGTTTCTTTAGAATTGACCGTTGACTTTGTAATGAACACATCTTCGTTAGACATGTCTTTAAACGCCACTAAACGGTAATTATCGGGATGAATTTCTGCTTTCATAGTACTTAAAATCGATTGCAAATTTAATTTTATTTTTCAAATTAACATGAACTCTCTGTCTTTTTTTATCTTTGATGATAATTTAAAACTCAAACCCATGGAAAACCAAGCAGTATCACTCAAATCAATCATTCTAACAAATGCCTTGATTTTATCAGGTATCACAATCGCTTTTAACTTGATGTTGTATTTCCTGGACATGCATTATCAACAATCTCAAGCGGAGGGAATTGTAGGAATTACCATCATGATTGCTGTTCTTATTTATGCATTCATCCAGTTTAAAAAAGCAAACGAGGGTTTTCTCAGCCTTTCTGAAGCACTAAAAATTGGCTTGGGAATCTCAGCTGTAGCTGCCATAATTGGGGTTGTTTATTCTTTTATTTTGACCGAAGTTCTAGATCCTGGAATGATGTCTAAAACTCTTGATTTCCAATTGGAGAAAATGAGGGTCGAAAACCCAGAAATGACTCCAGAACAACTTGATGGAATTCGATCAATGCAAGAAAAATTTTCTAGCCCTTTAATTCGTTCTGCGTTTCAGATTATAGCTTCTCTTTTTATTGGATTTATCATCTCCCTTATCGGTGGGTTAATCGTCAAGAAATCACGGCCTGAATAAGCCAAATTTCGTAGTTTTGTGCTAAATGCAAAACGACTTCGAACTTTCTATCATTATTCCTCTTCTCAACGAAGAAGAATCGTTAGTACTTCTTCACCAATGGATCGTAAAAGCGTTAGAGGGAAAATCCTCTTCCTACGAAATTATTTTTATTGATGACGGCAGTACTGATGGATCTTGGGACATCATACATTCACTTGCCAAAAAACACAACGAAGTAAAAGGTATTTGTTTTAATAGAAACTATGGGAAATCTCAAGCCTTACACGCTGGCTTTGAAGCAGCTTCTATGGAATTTGTGGCTACTCTAGATGCAGACTTACAAGATTCTCCAGAGGAGCTTCCAAAAATGATTCAGACTTTAAAAAATGAAGACTTAGATTTGATTTCGGGCTGGAAGAAAAAACGCTTCGACTCAATCCTCTTTAAAAATTTACCTTCAAAACTATTCAATTGGGCTGCTCGCAGCGTCTCCGGAATTAAATTACATGACTTTAATTGTGGAATTAAAGTATATCGTCAAGAGGTCATAAAGAATATAGATGTTCACGGAGAAATGCATCGTTACATACCCGTTTTAGCTTCTCAAGAAGGATTTTACAAGATCAGTGAGCAAGTCGTTCAGCACCAAGCAAGGAAGTATGGGCAAACTAAATTTGGAGCCGATCGATTTTTTAAAGGATTTTTAGACCTTATTACCTTGTGGTTTGTCAATCGCTTCGGCAAAAGACCGATGCACTTTTTTGGACTTTGGGGAACGATCATGCTGTCCATTGGATTTGGATTTACACTCTTTTTAGGAATTGATAAATTATATTTCGACATAAATGCTAGACTGATTACTGAACGCCCAGAATTTTACATTGCACTTACCCTAATGCTTTTGGGAAGTCAGTTTTTTATTGCAGGATTTTTAGGTGAATTGATTTTGAGAAGTACAACATTAGCCAATCGCTACAGCATCAAAGAAAAAACATAACCTATGGATCTTCAAAAACGTATCTCACAATGGTTAAACTCTCCCTTTGATTCAGAAACCCATAGCCAAGTAAAACAACTTTTAGAAGACCCTGTAGAAGCCGAAGATGCATTTTATAAAGATTTGGAGTTTGGTACTGGAGGTATGCGCGGTGTGATGGGAGTAGGTACAAACCGAATCAATAAATACACTTTAGGTAAAAATACACAAGGTCTTTCGGAGTATTTACTAAAAGAATATTCAGGAGAAAAAATAAGTGCTGTTATTGCGTATGATTGCAGACATCAAAGTCAAGAACTGGCAAAAGTCTGTGCAGATGTTTTTACAGCAAATGGTATTCACTGTTTTCTATTTAGTGAACTAAGGCCTACACCAGAACTTTCTTTTGCAGTTCGTTATTTAAATGCCCACTGTGGAATTGTACTTACAGCCTCCCATAACCCGCCTGAATACAACGGTTATAAGGTCTATGGAAAAGACGGTGGACAACTGGTACCCCCTCATGATGAAACGATCAGTCAGAAAATTCAAAATACTCCTTTTGAATCGATAAAATTTGACGGTAATCCAGAGTTACTTCAGCTTATTGATCATGAAATTGATATCGCTTATCAACAAGATGTTTTAAATTCTGCCCTGTTTGATAAAAGCAAGAACAAGCTTCTGAAAATTATTTTTACACCGATACACGGTACCTCCATTACGGCTCTACCTCAAGTTTTAGAGCAGGCAGGTTATGATAAAGTTACTGTTGTACAAGAACAAAGTCAACCGAACGGTGACTTTCCTACAGTTGTATCTCCAAATCCTGAGGAACAAGAAGCCCTTAAAATGGCTGTTGCTATGGCTTCGGAAAAAGAAGCAGATATTGTTATTGGCACAGACCCTGATGCGGACCGTTTTGGTTTGGTGGTTCAAGATTCAAATTCAGAATGGTACTATTTGAATGGAAATCAAATTATGGCTGTGCTTACTGATTTTTTACTCCAGAAAAAAGCAACTCAAGGTAAACTGCACCCAAACTGCTTTATTGCCTCAACGGTGGTCTCTACTCCCCTAATTCAAAAAATTGCGATTCACCATAAAGTTCACTACAAAAACACCCTTACTGGATTTAAATGGATCGCTAAACTTATCGAAGATTTACCTGAACTCAAATTTATTGCCGGTGGAGAGGAAAGCTTTGGCTACCTTGTTGGAGACTCCGTTCGTGATAAAGATGCAATTTCAGCTAGTTTGTTAGCCTGTGAAATTGCAAATGAGGCAAAAGAAAATGGAAGTAGCTTTTTTGAACTTTTGATGGAGTGCTATAAAAAATACGGTGCTTATAAGGAACATTTAATTTCAATTACAAAAAAAGGAAAGACTGGGGTTGAATACATTGCGCAACAAATGGAAAATTTCAGAAACAATCCCCCAAAAAGTATTGGTAAATCTCCAGTTGTTGTTTTGGAAGATTACCTCAAGCTTACCTCTTATAATTTTGAATTAAATGAAGAACAAGCACTTCCTTACGACCCTTCCAATGTGCTTATTTTTAAACTAAAAGATGGATCAAAAATCGCACTACGCCCTAGTGGCACGGAACCCAAAATCAAATATTACTTTAGTGTAAATCAAGAATTTAATTCTAAACTTAGCTGGAAAAAACAAGAAGCAATGCTCCAAAAACGAATAGATGAATTGACTTCAGAAATCATGTCCTAATGAAATCTTCATTTCAAAACATACTGCAATTTGGACTAAAATATAAGAGCTATGCCCTTCTTAATATCATTTTTAATGCCTTTTATGCTTTATTCAGCGCCTTGTCTTTTGTGTCGCTAATTCCCATGCTGAATGTTCTTTTTGAAACTACAGAAGATCAAATAGAACCCGCTACTTATAAAGGAATTTTTAGCTTACCCAACTACATTAAAGAAAGTTTAAATTTTTATATCGCACAGCGAGTTAATGTAAGTCCTGAAGAAACGCTTATTTTAGTTGTAGGCTTGGTTTTAAGTTTATTTTTCCTAAAAAACATCTCCAATTACCTTGCGCTTTATTTTATCGCCTATTTACGAAATGGCATCATAAAAGATCTTCGTAACGCCATTTATGTAAAAATAATAGCATTGCCTATCTCCTATTTTAGCGAAAAAAAGAAAGGTGATTTAATGGCAAAAATAACTTCGGATGTAACTGAATTACAAATTTCATTTTTATCCATACTAGAATTGATCGTTCGGGAACCACTGACTATTTTATTCTCTTTAATTGCCATGCTTTTTTTCAGTGTAAAACTGACTTTATTTGTTCTTTTTTTTATTCCACTTTCGGGTTTAATTATTTCTCGGATCGGAAAAAAATTAAAAAGTCAATCAGAAAAAATTCAGCACGAACAAGGCGACTTCTTGTCTCTTATTGACGAAACCATTAACGGTCAAAAAATCATCAAAACCTTTGGAGCGGGTAGTCATTTTAAAGAAAAATTCAAATCAGCTACAACCCGATTTTATGATTTTTCTAACCAACTTCTACATCGGGCTAGTTTAGCAGGTCCTACAAGTGAATTTTTAGGTATTGTTGTCATCGGCATATTGCTTTGGTTTGGCGGAAGAATGGTACTGGTAGAAGGAAGTATTTCTGGAACTTCGTTTATTGTTTATATGGGACTGGCTTATAACATACTAACTCCTGCAAAAGCAATTAGTAAAGCCAGTTACAGTATTCAGAAGGGGAATGCTGCAGCAGAGCGGATTCTTGAAATATTGAATACAAAAGATCAACTAAAAGATGCGGCTAATGCCCAGGATCTAAAAACTTTTTCAGATAAAATCATCTTTAATAAAGTAGCCTTTAGATATGAAGAAACCCCTGTTTTAGAAGAGGTTTCATTTGAAGTTACCAAAGGTCAAATGGTAGCACTTGTAGGTCCTTCTGGAGGTGGAAAAACCACATTAACTTATCTGCTGAATCGATTTTATGATATTGATGAAGGAAGCCTAACCCTAGATGGAATTCCGATCAATCAAATAAAAAAAGAAAGTTTATATAAAAAAATAGGGATGGTAACCCAAGAATCCATACTCTTCAATGACAGCGTTAAAAACAATTTAAAGTTAGGGAATCCAAAAGCTTCAGAAGCAGCCATCCGTGCAGCTGCTATAGCTGCAAACGCAGACGAATTTATTCAGAGACTTCCTGAGGGATATAACACCCGAATTGGTGACTCTGGAAATAAACTATCTGGAGGTCAAAAACAACGATTAACCATAGCAAGGGCATTGTTAAAAGACCCTGAACTTCTCATTTTAGACGAAGCTACCTCAGCCCTAGATACAGAAGCAGAACAGCAAGTACAACTGGCTTTAGAAGAACTAATGAAAAACAGAACTTCTTTTGTAATTGCACACCGACTGTCAACCATTCAAAAAGCAGATCTGATTTTGGTTTTAAAACAAGGTAAAATAGTTGCTTCTGGAACTCATAAAAATCTTTTAAAAACAAGTGCCGAATACAATAGCTGGGTTGAGATTCAACAAATGGATTAAACTATTTTAGTTACCTTTTGTCAATATATAAAACCTAGAACGTTTGCATAAGCAGCAATCCTTATTTATTGAAGCATTAAGAAATCCTTTAACCAAAGAAGAGGCGTTCAAGAAACTTGTTTCGGAATACAAAGAGCGCTTGTATTGGCATATTCGAAAATTGGTTCTAGATCACGATGATGCTCACGATGTGGTTCAAAATACATTCATTAAGATTCATTTGAATATTCATAAGTTTAGAGAAAACAGCTCCTTATACACCTGGATGTATCGAATAGCAACAAATGAATCATTGAATTTCATCAACAGTAAGTCTGCAAAAATGGGTTTGCAGAACCAAGAATGGATTGAAGCTAAAGCAGATGGCTTAATGGCCGATTCTTATTTTGACGGCGATCGAGCTGCTTTGAAATTACAAAAAATGGTAGCTCGCTTACCCGAAAAACAACGTATTGTTTTTAATATGAAGTATTTTGATAACATGACCTATGACGCAATTTCAGAAGTGCTTGACACCAGTGTCGGAGCTTTAAAAGCCTCTTATCATCATGCAGTAAAAAAAATTAAAACAGAACTCGATGAATGAATTTAAAAACGACAACCCTTTTAAAATTCCTGAAGGGTATTTTGAAAAACTCGAAGAGCAACTTTGCAATACTGAAGATACAGTTTCTAAACTCAATCCATTCAGCACCCCTATTGACTATTTTGAAAAGTTAGAAGGTGCTATTTTAGAAACAACAGCTTCTGAAAAAGTATTTAAGTTCAATACAAGGAAAATCTTTATAACCCTAACTTCAACCGCTGCAGCTGTACTTTTAGTTTTAGGGATTTTCCAACAATTTCCCAGCCAAGAACCAGATCAAGAACAGGCGCTCAATGAATTTATCGAAAATTACTACCTCGAAGATTTTGACAGTTATGAAATGCTCTCCATGATGGAGGATAATGAAATTGAATTGAACTTAGATCAAATAACAAATCCCTAATTTGTGAAAAATTTCAAACACATACTCAAGATACTAATGATACTTACGGTGGTGAGCTTGTCAGCCCAACAAAAAAATGAACGTTTCGAGAAGTTCAAAGAAATGAAATTAAACTTCATTTTGGAAAATACCGAAATGACCTCTGAAGAAGAAGGAATTTTCAAGGAACTCTTCGAAGTCTCCGAAAATAAATATCACAATGAGGTTTGGGTTTTGAAAAGAAAAGTACGAAAAAGCATTGCGAAAGAATTTGAAACCATCTCCTCGGAAGGTGCATCAAAATACATTACTGATTACTACCAGTTTGAACAATTGGGAATGTCAATAAAACACCAAAGAAATCAAAAACTACTCAAAAACCTTCGGCCCAAAATAGTCCTCCGTATCTTAAATCAAGAAAAAGAATTTGATGAGGTTATGTTCAAACGCATACGAAACAACAATAAAGATACCAGGAAGAAAGAAAAGGATCGCAAATAAAAAGATACCTTTAATCCCGTGAAAATACATCGTAATATAGGAATAGGAATTGTTGAAGGACTTCAGCAAATCTTGGTAAAAAAAGAGGCTCTTCGACCCTGCCTAAATCAACTTTTAAAGCAAAATAAAAAGTGGGGATCGAGAGACCGAAGACAATTGGGTGAAGCTGTTTTAGATTGTGTTCGTTGGAAACGTACTTACGAAAATTTAGGAAATCTAAGTGAGGATTCAAAAAACTATAAATGGGAGCTCTTAGGTGTTTGGCTACTTACAAAAGGAATGTCTTTGCCGGAATGGGAAGAACTTTCAAACTTAAAAGATTTGAAAATTTCGTTCCCTTTAGATCCAAATAAAACAGAACGGAAAATAAGAGAGTCAATACCTGATTGGCTTGATGAACTAGGAACGAATAATTTTGATGAGACCATTTGGGGAAAAGAGATTCAAGTCCTAAACACAACAGCACCCCTTGTTTTAAGATGCAATACGCTAAAACACGATATTGAAACAATTCAAAAAAGCTTAAAAAACGATTTTAAAATTGAAACTACTCAACTAAAAGAGGTTCCAGAGGCCTTAATACTTGAAAAGCATCAAAAATTAAATCAAAATCCTCTTTTTTTAAAAGGTTTTTTTGAAATTCAAGATGCCAATTCTCAAAGAGTAGCTCATTGGATAGCTCCTGAACCCGGAGATTTAATCGTCGATTCTTGTGCCGGTGGCGGAGGAAAAAGTCTTCATCTAGCAGCATTGATGAAAAATAAAGGGAAAATCTTTGCTTTAGATCTACATGAAAAGAAATTAGAGCAGCTGCAAAAAAGAGCCCTTAGAAATGGGGTTTCTAACATTCAAACATCAAGTGCCGAAAATACTCCATTTTACATTCAACAGCAAGGGAAGGCAGATGCCGTTCTGATTGATGCTCCCTGCAGTGGATTAGGAGTAATACGAAGGAATCCTGCTGCAAAATGGCATATGAATCCTGACAAAATTCAAGAACTGGAAAACTTACAACAAGAACTATTACAAAAAAACGCCCCCCTTGTCAAAAAAGGAGGAAAGCTGGTCTATGCCACTTGTTCTATTTTTCCAAACGAAAATCAAAATCAAATCAAGCAGTTTCTAAAAACCGAAATAGGAAGTGAATTTCAATTAGATAAGGAAGAGACTTTTTTATCTCATTTAACAAATTTTGACGGTTTTTACATTGCACGACTCAAAAAGAAATAGAGATACAATTGTACTTAAAAAATCCAAATAGTATTTTTGAAAATAAATTCTATCACATTCATGAAAAAAAATAAAACTCCCTTCTCATTTCAAGTACGTGTCATTCATCGCTATCTAGGCTACTTTCTAGCTGGAATTATGGCGATGTATGCTATCAGTGGAAGTCTAATGATATTTAGAAGAACAAATTTTTTAAAAAAAGAGGTTGTAGAAACGCGACAATTAGCGACAAATCTAAGTGTTGGTGAATTGAGTTCTAAACTCAAAGTGGGTGTTAAGGTAAATAAAAAAGAAGGAGATGTTATTTATTTTAAAGAGGGTACTTACAATGAGCAAACCGGTACAGCTTCGATAAAAAAAATGAAGCTTCCCTTTTTATTAGAAAAAATGGAAAAATTACACAAGGCAACTACAGAGAGTCCTTTATACTATTTAAATCTTTTCTTTGGAGCTTCTTTATTGTTTTTTGTTCTCTCCTCCTTTTGGATGTACACACCGAAAATGCCCATATTCAAGAAAGGAATGTACTTCGCCCTTGCGGGAGCAGTCTTAACCATTATCATGTTATTTGTTTAATCCCAGGACTCAAGTCCCAAAAGTTTTTTTCCAAGGGAGTTCAGTTGAGCCGCATTGTATTTTGTTTGCTCCCAGTTTCTAGGATCTCCGGGAAACGCATGTCCTTCTGGCGCAATTCTATTTTTCCATGATTTAACTCGCCATTCTTTGAGCGGAAGGTTTTCTTCCTCAGCTGGCATCATTGATATATACTGAGCAATTCTCACTTTATCTTTTGAGTGATTCGGTCGAATTCCATGGGGCTCCAGGCTGTTAAAAATCAATAAATCTCCTGCCTCTAGCGGTACTTTTACGATATGTTGCTCCAAATCCGTTGTATCAGGCTGAAATCGATTACGATCTTCAGGCTGAGTCAATTTCCATGTATCGTAATTTCTATACAACCATGGAATACACTGAAAACCTCCCATTTCAGTATCTGTTTGATCAGCTAGTGCTAAAACACCCTGTACATTTTGAGGCTTGGTTTCAGGGTCATAATCCCAATGAATAAAACCTTTATACTCAAAACCCGGTTGAATTGGGAAATTGAGATTCGCACGGTCTATGGTTGACCAAAGTTTTTCCGTACCCCAAATATCAACAAAGGCATTATAAACTCGCTCTGTTTGTCTGTTTTCCCAGAGAAACTGATGATTATACGCCTCAACCATACCTGTACCTTGAAGCTCTTTCATTTGCATTTCAGCACGAGCACCAGTGTACCATGTATCGCGATTGTTTGGGTCTTTTTCTTCAAACTCCCATAAAAAATCTGCTGTTTTCTTGGCTTGCTCTTTATTCACAGCGTTTTTTATTACAACATAACCGTTATGAAGCCAAAAATTCCAATCTTCTACGCTCAAGACTCTCAAGCTAGCCGACTCAGCAGTATCCCTCAGTCTTATTTTACTCGTAGTTGCAGTTGAGGGATTACCTGGTATATCTTTATGAGCATTGTTTGGAATTTTGGTTTTCATAGTTTATTTCAGTTTTGAATAGATCAATATAATCATTTTTGTAATTTGTTTCTAATCGACGGACACATTGATGTCGAAACACCCGAAGATGGATCAGATAAGTATAATAAAGAACTAGTTGAAAACTGGTACATGCCTGAACAATACAAAAAACTAAACATCGTGGATTATATACTAGGATTGAGTCCTGAAGAAAATTATGACAGA
>ENA-OUOG01001651-OUOG01001651.1-marine-metagenome-genome-assembly--contig:-NODE-1651-length-25196-cov-3.623990_pt1 | contig 25196 bp, 37 predicted proteins | sample MGYA00248635_ERZ508505 | MGnify/ENA primary metagenome ERZ508505 (study PRJEB26176, sample SAMN06267871) | marine metagenome | isolation source: Saanich Inlet, British Columbia, Canada | place: Pacific...
TGTTAACGGAACAAGTCAGGGCGCTCTTAATGACTACGTTGCTGCCGACTGGAACCCAATGCACTTGGAAGAGGCTTTGATGGCAAGAGACGTTGACTTGCAGGGCATCGTTGCTTTGTCTTCAGCTAAGTCTTACAGAGTCTTCCGTGAGCTTTCTCATGATGCAGGTAGTGGCTTGTTGTTCGCTCAGACTCCTTTGGAGAGAAGAAACGTAATTGGTTACCCAACCACCATTTCTTCAAGTGTAACTGCTGGAGAATTCTTCATGTTCCACAGAGAGCAGATGGTGACAGGAACGTGGGGTGGTTTGAACCTCATCATTGATCCATACAGCGAGGCTGATTACGGCGTCACTCGTATCGTTGCTAATGTTTACCGCGACGTCAAGACGCTTCAGTCAGATGCGTTTGATGGCATGGAGCAGGTAGGAGCGTAATTGTTTTAGACTAACACCTTAGGGCCGAGGGGGTCGTCAATATTTCGCGGCGGCCCCCTCAAACCCTTAATAAAAAAGCATGAGACTAGAGGTTACATACAATGCGGTTGACTACCTTGAGCTGCTGACTCTTGCTGTTGTTAAGCAGCACTTAAAGTTGTTTTGGGACGATACAGACGAAGATAGTTTGATCGCCACATACGCCAACGCCGCGTTGTTGTATTGTGCTAATGTGACTGGTCATATGCTGAAAACGTCTGATGACTTAAGCACGGCCATCGTAACCTTGGATAGGGGCGAGAAGAAGGCTTGGCTTAGGGGAGTGACTGGCGCGACCATCGATTCTGTTCAATACCTGGATTCTGACTTCGTCTACCAAGACTATGAAGACTATAAGGTTATTGATTCTATATACCCGCACCAAGTCTTTATAGGGACGTATCCTGACGACATCAATATGGATGTTGACAACTCTCTAATTAAGATTTCTCTTTCGGGAGGTACTCTTATCTCATCGCTTCCATCTCAGTATAAGCAAGCTGTCCTTCTATTGGTAGGCCATTACTATGCGAACAGGGAAGCTGAATATATCGGAGGTGTAACGAGTGAGATTAAAGAGGGTGTCCACAGACTGCTTCAATCCGTAAGAAAGTACTGATGGCAAGAAGAATTGGTCAGCTTGATCACAAGATAGACTTCAGAAAAGAGTTTATTACTGTTGATTCAAATGGAGATAAGGTATCAACGATAAGCACCATCAGAAACGATGTTTGGTGTTCTATAAAGTTTGTTGGCACACCTTCTGCGGGTGCGTCTGAGGAGAGAATCGATGACGAGCAGATAACTGGTAAGATTAAGATAGAAGCGACTTCCAGATACTTTCCAGGAGTAAGCTTTCAATCATATTTTATTTATGAGAACACTATTTTTGACATATACTCAATACTAGTACTTGGCAAGAAAGAATGGCTTCAGGTAAGAGGTCAGATGAGGGACGATCAAAGTTCAATGTTTTCCTGATATGGCAGACATAATTAAAATAGACATAGAGGGAAGGGCTTTTAAGGGCAAGTTGAAAGATATGCTCAAGGACATTGAACAGACGAAGGAGATTATGAAGATCGCCAAGAAGTCTGTGAAGCCATGGCAGCGAGCAATCAACAACTCGTTTTACAACCATACCACAAGGAGGAAAGGAAAGCTCGGAAGAGCCATGGGTATCGCTGGTATTAAGACCAAAGATAATAAGACTCATGGCGCTAAAGTCAGGCCCAGAGCTGCTTCAGAAAACAATGGAGGTTGGTATGCTCACTTTTTTGCAAGACCTGCATTCAATATCAGGGCAGGAAGGAGGATCAAGACAAAAGTCCCATTCTCTCGTATATATGGCGCACAGACCAATAAGGTGTTTAACGATTTCAAAAAACAAGTAATAAACTACATAAACAAGATAAAGTAATGGCTACTATTTCATCAAACTCACTCGCGCTTTATGCGCTTGACACTGGCAGCACCGATCCTTTGGAGGTGTCTGCAACTGATCCTACAGGTGCAGCATCAGGAGATTACTACATAAAAATTGACGGGAACGGAGATTTTGTATCTATCCAAAAGTACACCACAACTTGGGGCGACGCTCCTGCCGGTGACCTCAAAATCGTGACCTTTGCAACGTCAACTACGCTCGACATCTCCAACACCATCAACGAGGTTGTAGCGAGAGACGGTCTAGGAGGTTCTTCTGCATTTATCGCTTCAGGAGCAAATAGCTGGACGATGAGTGTTGACGGTCTTTTGGATGTTAATGCGTCTCAAGAAGGCAGCGCCATAACGATCATGGACGCTTCAAGAGCTGGTTACTACTTGATCGGAAGCTTCTATATCAACGCTGACTTGTCCTACATCGGTCAAGCTATTATCGAGTCAAACTCGATCACTGGAGGAGTCGACGAGATAGCTACATACAGCGCTTCTTTGCAGGGGTACGGAAAATTGTACAAGAAGACTGCGTAAGCACTCTTTTTACGGATCAAACACGAAGACGGGGGTTTTGCACTCCCGTCTTTTTGTTTTTAGATTTACCTCAACCCAAAGGTAATTCAAATGATTCCAAACAATTTCAGAGGCGAGTTTTCAGTTCCTGTAAACGGCAAGTTCTACAACGGAGCATTCACCCTTAATGCTATTCGCATTTTTTGTAAAGAGCGAAATATTAAGTGGAAAGATCTTAATGAAGCTCTCCAAGGCGACCCCCTTGATGCGATTCCCTCGCTTGCTTATTTTGGTGTAAAATCAGAATTTAACAAAAAAGGAAAAGCATTTAACCTGAAGGAGGATCAGTTCGTAGCAAACGTGCTTGATGATACAGAGGCGTTTCAAGCCATTTCGGATGCTCTGATGAAAGCGTTCGACGTGGACGACGACGACAAGATTGAGACTAAGGGAAACTAACAGGGGAGGAGAGGGAACTGACCCTTTCCTCCCTTTACAAATCAGCGCTCAAGTCCAACATAAGACCCGAAGAGTTTTGGGATTGGACTTTCTCAGAGGTTGTATTTGTTATCAGTTCGCTTAAACAGCAGGATGCTGTGCGTTGGAATCATACATCTAGTGTTATGGCTTTAACGGCCAATTTGAATTCAAAGAAGAAGTATAAACCAGAAGATTTCAACCCATACAGGCCAGATACTCAAGGTCCAAAAACCAAAGAAGAAGTAGCTGAGCTTGTTAAAGTCTATAGTGAATGGCATCCAAACAGAACTCGATAGTAGCTGCGCTCGTACTTGACTCATCCGCTTTCAACAAGGGGATCAAGAAGGCGACCAGCACGATGGACAAATTCGGAGCTAAGATTGGGGGAATCGGTAGGAACATTAGTTTCGCTATCGGTCTCCCTCTTTTGGCTGCGGCAAAGAATGCATACGAGGTAGGTAAAGCCTTTGAGCTAATCCAAGCCAAGATTCAAGGTGTATTTGGCGCAGACAGGCCAATACAAAGCTTGGTAAATTCAGCAAAACAACTTGGTGAATCGACAGTGTTCACGGCCACTCAAGTTGGTGAGCTTCAATTGGAACTTGCTAAGCTGGGCAAGACGGCTAAGGTGATAGATCAGCTAGAAGAGCCTATCCTCAAGTTTGCCCAAGCGCTAGATCAAGACCTCGGTGAGTCCGCCAAGTTTATCGTTCAGACGCTAAACAGAAGTGCTGCGTCTTTTGAGGATTTTGGCACAGACGTTGAGAAGGCAAGTTATGTCTCTGACGTGTTCGCAAGGGCAACTCAGCTTTCCGCTCTTAGCGCAGAAACCCTGAGAAGCTCACTCAACTATGTAGGTGCAGAAGCGGCAGCGGCAGGAGTTCCTTTCGAAAAAACAGTGGCCCTTTTGGGTTTGCTTGCAAACAGGGGATATGAAGGATCTAAGGCCGGTACTAAGCTAAGGTATATATTCACTCAGCTTGCCAAGTCCGGAAAGGATGTTAACTCAGCTATTGATCAACTGACAGAAACCAACACAAGCTTTGCAAAACAAGTCGAGCTTGTTGGTGTTCGTTCAGCGGGTGCTGCCTCCAGTTTGAATCTGACGTCGAATGAGCTAAAAGAGTTTGAAAGTCTGCTCAGAAAGAGCGCAGGAACAACAGACAGCTTTAAGTCGGCGATAGATAAGACTACGTTCAATATTGAGAAAGAGCTTCTCAGCGCACTGGAGGCTTTGCAGATCAAGTTGTTCGAGTTGTATCAAAGTGACTTAAATCAGTTCTTCAAAGAACTAACGGTTGCCGTTAGAAATCTCAAGAAAGAAGACGTAGAGAGGATAGGTTCTATGGCAGAGAACTTGGGTAAGCTTGCCGGTCTTGGGGCGATCTTAGCCGTTCTTGGGCCTATACTTCAGTTCTTTTCTCTGCTTGTTTCTCCTATAAAAAAGCTCGGACCCATTCTCGGCAAAGTAGTTAAATATCTTGGTACAGCCGCAGGATCTATAGGTTCTTTTGCCGGTTCTATCAAAGGCGTTAGCGGGCTGCTGCCAAGACTTGTTACTGGAATTTTCAACTTCGGTCGAGCTATTAAGAATTTTGCCGCTGCTTTCGGGCCTTTAGGTGTGGCGGCGGTAGTTGCCCTTGAGGGTATTTTTGCAGGGATAGAAAAAGTATATAGGGCTTGGAAAGAAGTTCGTCTTTCAAAAGAAATAGCTCAACAAAAGGAAGAACTCGACGATTTACAAGTCAGTCAGCAAAAATACCTAGAAGGCTTGGCTCCTGAAGAGGTAGCGAGTAGGCTAAAAAAGAACTTCAAGGTTATATCTGACTACTACAACGGTCAGGCAGCTTTGGCTGATGAGGCGGCTCTCCTTGAAGACGGAACTATTTTCAATCCTCTTCGAGACACCGCTGTATCCAAAAAAGATTACGAAGAGTTTGCCGACATCCTTGCGAGGATTGAGGCAAGTGGTCAAAACCTTTTCGGTCAGGAACTGAAGGCTGCCGCTTTGGAGTTCCTAAAGATCAAAGGCGTAGTTGATGATATTAACAAAGCAACAGGAGGAGGAGAAGCCCCTTTAATTGTTTTCGACGCAGCCGCCGATAGGAAGCAGCTAAATCTTCTTAAAAAAGAACTCTTTAGCTTGGAGTCTGCTTATGGAGACGAAAATCAAGTCATAACAGAAGATGAATTAGCCAGGATAAAGGAGGTAGACGATGAGATCAAGTCAATCAAAGACAGACTGGACAGACTCCCGGAAGGATCACTTATAGAGGTTGTCGATGGAGGGGTTTTTGACTTTGTCGATGCTTTCAAGGGAATAGAAGACGCTATTAAGAAGGCAAAAGAATTGGCTTATGTATTTGATGAAGATTTGTCTAATGCTTTGGGCGAAAGCGGCCTTGAGTTGCAGCTTAAGAAACAGGAAGACCTTTTAGACTCACTTCTCTCTCGATATAAAGTTCTCAAGGACGAAGGCTTGGATGCTATGGCTGACAGCCTTTTAATTTGGATTGAAAGAGCAGGATTATCCATTGAGGAGACAAAGAAACTTATAGAGGCAACAGAGGAACTTGGAATTGTGCAGCAGCAACAAGCTGAGCAATTGGAAAGTTTGGCATACTCTTTTGGAGGTCTTTTTGGAGATGCTATTAAGTCTGCAATTGATGGTACTGAGAAATTTGGGGAAGCCCTAAGAAACAATCTCAGGTCGGCAATATCGTCGGCAATTGCTCAATTGGTAAAGTTGACATTGGCTTATTTGGCATTGTTGGCTGTGAAGATTGCAGTCAACCCAACTAGTGCAGTTGGAATAGCAGCAGCCAAAAGTACCTCCGCAGGGTTCGGGTCGTTTTTGCTCAATGGATTTGGCGTGGGTAGCTTCTCAACAAACTCATCGTTTGCCGGAACAACTTTGGTTAGCGGGTCAAATCTGGTTGTCACAACCAACAGAGGTATAACAGCTCAAGACAGGATATATGGCTAACGTAATAGCTTCTACAAAATACAATTCCACCGACGGGACTGAGTGGGTCGTAAAACTAATAACGACCGGAACTCAAGGGGGCAATGTCTTCAATAAAATTGAACTGACACCTCCAGGATTCACGATATCGTACAGGTATGGATCTATCCTGAGTGTACCTGGCATGATGTCTTCCTCAATGTCTTTCACTGCCATATTGAATAACGCAGAACTTTCTGTGATCGATGACATCGTGTTCTCTTCTTCGGGAGAGTTCAACTTGGCTGTAACAATAGAGCGACTGGCTACCGAAGGAATATATACAGTTGAATGGGTTGGTGTCGTACACCCTGAAGAGTTCAGTTATCAAATATCCTCCGACAATGTTGTGTGTGACTTTCAAGCCAGCTGCGGTTTGGCTGCTCTTAAAGGAATTGATTTCAAAGATGAAAACGGAGACATTTACACTGGCTTGTATTCTTACGAAGAGCTTTTTCGACTTATCCTTTCCAAGTCACCCACTTGGTCTTTTCTGTTTGACGAACAAGGCACAAGAGCTTATTTCAAAGAAGTTGACCTGCCAGTACCAACATCAGATTCCTTTTCATACGGTATCACCGAAACGGCCTTAGACAAATGGAAAGTAAGAGCTGAAGACTTCTACAGGAAGGTTGAGAGAACAGAGTTTAGAGCGACCATTGGAGAGAGAAAACTACCAAGAAGAACCGACTTTGTTTCTTGTTACGAAGTGCTTTCAGACTGCATCTCAGCGCTTAATATATCTTTGTGTCAATCCAATGGGCAATGGGTTTTCTTTTCTCAAGAAAGCATAGCTAATCACGCCGGCGTTAGGCAAGCGGGTTGGTTTTACGTGAACGGCAGTCCCCTTCCAAGCGGGACCACTTTTGGATTCACAGAGAGGGACTTGAATGAGGAGGGTGCTTGGGCATGGGCAGGAGGAGCCAACAGAAGAGGGCTATTCCCTATAAACGCATCGTCACAAGAGCGTGTTGGAGGCGGTTCTGATTTGATCTATGCTGCCGGTATGGATTTTAACACAGGATCTAGCCCATTGTATTCTTTCGATGGCGCGTTTCCTCCCCCGTTCTCATCGTACTCCTTCAAAGGGGAAAGCCCGATGCCCGTAAGCGGGTTGATGGAGAACCTCATCATCAACAACGGAAACAATGGAGGCAAGATAAGGTTCAAGATAGGTGGCAAGCTTGTGAACTCGAATGGTTTTTATGGAACAAACATATTTAGGTTCAGGCTGCAAGTATCGGATGGGGTAAACTCATGGAGGCTAAGAAGATTGGTCAGAACCCTCAACTATTCGTCAACAGGAAGCCCGTTCGCGGTGAATGTCAGCGGAACATCTTATTACTTCCCAAAGTTCTACGAAAACTATTCATGGGTTAAGAATGACGATCCAAACTACTCTGTCGCCTTTGTAGAATACATGATCGGTTCTGATGGAAACATTTTGGTTTCAGGGACTACGAGCCAATTCTTGTCTGAAGACTTCCCTGATGTGGACTTTTTCACTCCAACATTCACTACTGTTCAGAGTGGCGAGACAAACGTGCTTGAGGTAGTGGAAGATGCTGATAGAGGCACTTTTATCTACAGGATTGACGAGGTAGTTCAGACTCCATTTGCAATTGATGGCTTGTCTTCATCTATTACTTCGGTTGTATTCACAGAGTGGTCCTTGAAGCAGGCGAAGACAAACTTCGTCTATCACCAGTTTTATAACTCAAGCGGCAATGAGACGACGATCACCAGTTTGAGCCAAGGTGAGTCTAACTCTTACAATTCAAACGGAAACAGCTTCACCATAAATGCAGCAAAGCTTTGGGGAGACGACGGAACTTCAACAGCAAACAAGAGGGTTATAACATTTACAGACGAGGATAACGGAACAGAAGTATTGTCTTTGCCATCAACGTCAGTGGGGTCTTCTTACACCAACTTGAATCCAAACGCCAATGGAAGGCTATATGGTGTTGCGCCTAACGGGTCTATTGAAGACAATGTGTATGTAACCCCAAGGTATGAGAGCAATGAGCTTTACGAGGATTCTCTTGAGTACTCCACGGCTGTCGCTTGCAAGATGTACAGAAAGACTTCTCAGGTCGTTAACGGAACCCTGTATAGGACGAGGGGAAGCAAGTACATAGCACCTGTGTATCCTTGGCAGCGAATCAAGTACAAAGGGTTGGATAACGACAACACTGAATACTTCATCCCTTCATCCTTGAGTTTCTCCCTGTCTGACAGAGAGCAAAACCTGGAACTTATCAGGGTTGGCGTCGACAAAGTCGTAAAGCCATCGTCAACAAAAACATACGAAGAGGATAGTTTGGATGGCGTTGCTCCTGGGCTGTCTGTTGACAGCAACATCATAAGCTCTATAGGATCCAAAGCCAACTTGGTTCAAACCACATCACCAATAACCGACGCCGATCTGGGTGGTGGTGGAACAGCCGAGATTGACCAGCTATTTCCTATATTTATATCAAGAAACAATATTTAATGTCTACCGTATATAAAAGCTCGCAGGTCACGTTTCAAAGTACTTCAGGAGCTAGTGTTCTTCTCGCTCCGGCAGATAGTATAGTTAGCTCTATTTACGTGGCGGATCTGACCTCCGGCAATGTTACAATAGAACTGAAGAAGGGGGCGTCTGCTCCTCAGACATTGGTGAAGACCTCTACCAGCGGCGAGGTTCTTCAATCTCCCTTTGTCGCTGAAGCTGGAGATCAACTTATAGTCACTCCTTCTGTTACAGGGGTGACTGTGACCGTCTCTTACGCATACAGCGCGTCAGTATCTTCAGACCTGTCTATAAATGCGCTTTTGGATGTAGACATAACTGGCATTCAAGACAACCAAGTGCTTCAATGGGACGATGCCCTGCAAAAGTTTCTTCCCGCAACAGGAGGGACGGGAGGAGGCGCTTCTGTACTTAACGATCTCGGCGATGTAGATGTAACATCTCCTTCTACAGGCCATTTCTTGATACACGATGGGAACTCGTTCAAGAACAGATTGGGTTATGGCACTGATCTGAAGATGTCGACAAGCGACAACTCAACGATCACCCTTCGGATCAATCAGAACGCAAGTGACATAAGTACCTTAGAGACGGAAGTTGCCAATGCAGCAACTCTGATTGATGCGAATACAAGCGGAATCACTGCAAACGCTGCTGCAATATCGAACAACGATACAGACATACTGAATCTAACAAACCAGCTGAACACAGCAAATGCCAACATCGCTAGTAACGACAGCGATATTGCAACTTTGCAGACCGACATCAGTGACGCTGGCACTTTGATTAATATCAATGCTGTAGACATAGCCACGAACACAGCTAACATCAGTAACAATGGAGATGACATACAGAACCTTCAGACCTCTGTAAACACGAATGCGGGCTACATTACCGACATCAACAACGGGGTAGGCAATGTAATAGCTGTCAAGGTTGATGGAGAGGCTGATATCACTGGAACTGTGACATTGGCCCAAGGCCCAAACGTCACTTTGACTCAATCTGGCAATACAATCACCATCGACTCGTCGGGCGGTGGGGGTGGTGGTGGTGGTCACAGTTTTGGCACAATCGCTGTGTCGGGGCAGGCAGACGTGGTTGCTGAAAGCGGAAACGACACGCTTAACTTTACTGGAGGAACGGGGATAACCATCACTACAGACGCAGGGACGGATACAGTCACTTTTGCGGCAGACACATCAGTCCTCGCCACAGACGCAGAGCTGGCCTCGCTTGCCACCTCAGTGGCAGCCAACACGGTAGATATCGCGAGCAATGATGGGGAAATTGCTATCCTCCAGGCTGCCACTCATGTAAACAAATTCAACAACCTTACTGGTGATGTAACGATATCAGGTGGTAATGGGATTACATTGACCCCATCAGGCAATGATATTGAGATAGCATCTACAGCTACCTCTACTACGATTAACAACAATGCAGCGGGACGTATTATCACTGGGTCAAACACTGCTGATACTTTGAACGCAGAGACTACTTTGAGTTGGGTCTCAAATACATTATTGGTTGCTGGTGACGCAGTATTGACTGGTGATATTACTGCGGTGGAAGCGAATGTTGGAACTATCAATTACAGCAAGCAAATAACAATACAGACTCCATCAAGTACATTCCCAGCACAAGGTGAATTGTCCCCAATAGCTGGTACTGGATTGACTGCTGGTCAATTGTATTACCTCAATAGCAGTGGTGTTTGGACTATAGCAGATGCCACTACTGAGGCTTCGTGTAAGAATATGCTTGGCATTGCTATATCGGCTACTGAGGTCATGATTAGAGGTCATTTGAGCTACCCAGCATACGCAGGATTCTCTGATGGTGAACCTCTTTACGTGAAGCCTAGTTCCACTGGTGACATCACAAACATAATTCCTTCCGCAAGCGGCCATATCGTCAGGAAAGTTGGATTTTCTTTAGACGGTAGTGTTAGATCAATTTACTTCAATCCGTCTAACGATTATTTCGAAGTAGAATGAGCACAGTAGGCAAGTACAATGGTGTTAGTGCTTATGATGTGAAGCACAATGGAGTCAATGACATCAAGTCTATGAATGGTGTTTACGCACCAAGTGTTTTTGACACTTCTAATGCCACACTCTACCTCGACCCACTTGATACCAATACTTACACAGGAAGCGGTACCACACTGTCCTCTTCACTGGGAACAACCAATACTGGCACGTTTCAAGGTGGTATGGAAGGTGGATTAACACAGGGCGGATGGTTTAACACCGATGCTGTAAACGACTTTGCATTTCTTCCAAGCTATCAACTTGGAACTCAATGGACAGCTATTCATTGGAGTTATGCGGAAAGGGGTTCACAAGTGAATGTTTATGTTAATTCTTACACTTCAGGAATCAACAATGGCATAAGAATGGACATTGGTAGCAATTCAACTGCCTCATGGGCAAGGTGGGTTTTCCCGCACAACAGTGGGACTCAGATAGGCTTTACAAATAGCCAACCGCAAGGGTACTGGTATATGCAATACGCCATTATGAACAGCGGTGTTAGCACAAGATATGGATGTAGTGAAGTAGCAGGAACCTTTGATCACAGAACAACCACTACACTAAACGTAACAGCAGGAACGACGCCTCCAGTTAGTAACGTCAACTCTTGGGGTAACGGTGTTCAATACGGCTTCTACGAAGTCGGCAAGGTGGGTCAGTTTTGGGTCTTTAATAGGGCAATGAATACAGCAGAGATAGAACGAATTTACGAAAACACAAAATCAAGATATGGATACTAAGTTCTACAAAGTGTACACGTCGTTCGAGTATGACTACGAAATCGACTTGGAACTGTATGAGACTAATCATAGATGGAGCCTCGATCAGACCAGAATCATGCTTGAATTCAAGGAGGGTCATGATAATACTGAGGGTGTGCTTACTCATCAGCAAGCTGTAGACTACATGAACAACCACCAATGGGCCTTGCCGGATCCTTTTCAACCAACATTCGAATGACACCTGATCTAATAGCTACGCTAATCGGCCTCGCAGGAGGCGGTGTAGGTGCTTGGGTACACCTGACAAATAAAATTGCCCAAATGAACGAAAGAATTAAGAGGCTTGAGAAGTCTGAGGACAATATCAACGAAGCCCTAAAGTCACTGCTTGACATGGTTCAAGAGATTAAGGTTTTACTCGCAGGAAAAGGAATACAATGAGAGATATAGACTTGATCGTGATTCACTGCTCCGCCACAGGCCCTGACATGAACATCGGCGTCGAGCAGATTGACGGGTGGCACAAGCAGAAAGGATGGAGAGGGTGCGGGTATCACTTTGTCATCAGAAGGGACGGCTCCGTAGAGAAAGGCAGAGACGTCAGGCAGATGGGCGCTCACGCAAGAGGGTTTAATACGTCTTCCATTGCCATCTGTTATGCCGGTGGGGTTGATAACAACGGAAAACCCGAAGACAATAGAACGGAAAAACAAAAGCAATCGATGAGGCAGCTTGTAGATACACTCAAGATGGTGTTCTCCGACTCAGAAGTGGTAGGCCACAGAGAACTACCAGGCGTCTCCAAGGCTTGCCCTTCGTTTGATGTACAAGAATGGTACTATGGAACAGAAAATTAAAGACACTAAGATAGGGGAGTGGCTGTCGAATAAGTCTCCAAAGATCTTAGACATTGCTGGAGACCTACTCCCAGATCAAGGGGTGTTAGGCGTCATCAAGAGGCTTGTCGACGGAGATCCTGAGATAAGCGCAAAAGACAAACTCGAATACGAAAAGCTTCAGGGAGATCTTGAGGCAACTCGTCAAAAAGAAGTAACAAAAAGATGGGAAGCAGATATGTCGAGCGATGTGAAACTCGCAAAAGTGATCAGGCCAAGTGTAATGATTGCCCTCTTGGTCTTTTTTATGGCTCTCACGCTTTGGGATGCCATCTCTGTCAATTTCATGCCAAGGGATAGCTTTATTGACCTTTTGCAGGTACTGATGCTTACAGTCTTCGGTGCTTATTTTGCAGGTAGAACAATAGAGAAATCTAGAAAGTAAAAGAGGGGGCCGTTGCCCCCTCTTCTTTTTTACCAACCAAGTAAATACCGTTCAACGTCCTAACTGAACAAAGCAAATATATAGGTATTTAAGCATCCTTGCAAGTAAAGCGATACACTTACCGAACAGGACACGCACCTCCTTCGCAGTCCTGAATGTCGATGTCACTCATTTCCAACGCATCCAAAGAGTTGATGGGAGTGACTTTTTCCCAAAGTTCAGCAAATTCCTCTTCAGTAATCTCTTCCATTGGAGCTTGGTCAAACCCATGGTCATTGTGAAGGAGGAAGGAGACAGATTTGACGTTCTTGTAGTTGAGCCGCAACCACTCTTTTATCGGCTCAAGTTCTTCCTTGCGATAGTAGATTGTCACAGACACAGCGTTGTCGCTCCATTCTGATTGTAGTCGCTTAATGACCTCAAGCTGGTCGATAGCTGTCATGTCATTAGCAAACTTAGTTCCCGCAGGGAATTGACAAGGGAAAGACACGACAGAGGTACTCTTGTCTTCTGTTCCGTCAAAGTTCCTCACGTACTCCACGGGGTATCCATTCCGTCGAGTTGCCCCAACAAGATCGCTGTCTGATGCCATTCTAATTCTCCTGATGTAGTACTGGCTGTACCCTGGATGAGCGCCTGGTGTAACGCCAGCGAGAAGACTAAGTGTTCCTGATGGCTTAACTGTCGTGAGTTTAATACTATTTGGAAACCCAGCCAATCGTGAATACTCATCGTCATAAATCCTTAGTTGTTCATAGCAATCCGACAGCCATGACCGCTGTTCCTCAGTTGCCTGAAGATAGCCCGTCACACCGATCCCCATGCGCATATTCTTGTGAACGATATCCTCCGTCTCCTTGATAGCACAAGGAATAGCCAAGCTGTGCTTGTTGATGCGGTATAACAACCTTGATACGCGAAGAAGCTCTTCGTAGTTGTCTATGTTTGGCAGGTAAATCTCAGCCAAGCAACACGTCTCAAAGTTCGCCAAGGACTGCTCTGCACAAGGGTTGAATCCCTGCACGTCAGGATCTGGATATTGTACTTCAAAAGTACGACCCATCTTTCTTGACGCTTCAAGATTGATAAGCCCGTATGGCTCCCCGTTGCCGTTATAACCCTCCCAAAACTCGCTTGGAAGTTGTGATATGTCGGAACAGATAACGCTGTTGTTTGACATAGCCCTCCAATTGGGGATGTTGCCCAAGTCCCAACGCTTTGCCATCAAGTACTCAATGTCATCAACATCGCCGAGAGCAATCTGAGCAGATCTTCTGACATTGCCAGCCACGACAATACGACCAATGATGTTCATGACATCCAAGCAATCGACAGGCGACAGTCTTTGCCCACTCTTCTTGTTCAGGATCTTGTTGATCTCGATCATGCCCCATACGAGGTCTTCGGGTCCGGATGCTGTGCCACCAAAACCTTTGATTGGAGACCCCTTAGAGCGAATCAAATGGGTAGCGAAGGTGAAGTCCTCACCAGTGACAAAAGAGGCTTCCAGGACGCGCTTAAGCAGCTCTACCCACCCCTCACGAGAGTCAGGCACAATAAAGTCAGCGTCATTTACGTCGCTTCGCTCAACCTTGACACGAGCCTTGACCTTTGGGAGCTGGTACACGTTCTCTCGCTGAATGTTGAACCCAACACCAGATCCCAGCATCAACATCTCAAAAGCCCAAGTGAAGGGTCGGATAGGATCATCGACCACAGTGAAAGCGCAGTTCTGAAGCGATGGGAGTCCAAGGCGATCGACGGTCTCTGTTCCGAGTTGCCACAGGAATCTGCCCGCAACTGTTCCCTTCAATTGCAACATCATATCGCGAACCATGCCTTCCTCAAAAGTGGTGAATCCGCAATTGAGCTGGTCTCTGCAAGCGTCGATCACCCTTTCGACGGTGTCGGGCCATTCTTCCGTCTTGCCGTTCGGCATCGGACGAGCGTAGGTACGCTTGAAGACAGGGTATCCCACCTCTCCCCAAGGAGTTACTTGTTGTTTCATAGAAAAATTTTGTTAGTGAACGGCTAAGATAGTGTACTATCGTTTGCCATCAAAGATATGTGATATTCTCGCGACCTGTCCATTCTCGTAGCTATGAACAAACCCTTCTATTGCTTGAGGTGAATGTTGATATCCCATTTTGTGATGCCAAGAGTCAGTCGCTGAAGGTGACCTAAGGCTTTCCACTGTAACGCCTGGGTAGTCCTTTGATGTTTTGTGGTGTATATGGTGCGTGTAGATGTATCTGTGATCACATTCTGACCACATACCCTTCGCCTCTACGGCCATCAACATCGGCAAGTCCTTCTCTTTTGCTCCATCTCCATGAGTCACCCCAATGAGGTTGTTTCCATACTGATAGTACTTCCTGTGAGCCATGGAGACGTCAAAGGTGATGCCATCGTGATTGGCAAACCAAGTCTTGATCACTTCTGACAGAAAGAAACCACTGACATAGTCGTGATTGGAAGGTGTGTGGATGAAGTGAACCGGAGCGATTGCAGATAGCTGCTCAAGTAAGTTTACATACAGCGTTCTCGCGACCCTATACATAGAATTCCAGCTTAAGTCCACGTCTTGCGGCGTTCCTGAAGTGGTCTTGTTGCCAGGTCCATCTACGTGAAGAATGTCGTTACCTCCTATAAAAACAATCTTCTGAACATTAAAGCCTTCAGACTTTTTAAGTATTCCATCCACTCCATCTCTGCATCTTGAGTAGGCGATGTAGGTGTCGTATTCCTCGCTTGTCTCGTTTTGGTCTGCATACTTGCCAATGTGGAGGTCAGCGGGATCAATAACCAAACAGCAAGGGTCTTCGGAGTTACCTGTAGGCCGCTTATAGTCGTATTTTGGGGCATGATCTTTCATGTCCTTGATGATCTCCTCTTTGATGTCTTCCCAAGTCACCTTCTCTCTTGGAGAACTGACGTGGATCGAGAAGTTCTTGCCCTTGTACCAATAGTTCTTGACGTCCTCAGGATTGATGCCTACCTTCTTGGCTTCTTCCAACAAAGCAGGATGCCCCTCAAGTGCGCGACCAACCTTTCTGCGTATGCTATCTTCTTTGACAGAAGGCTCTTCATAGCCCTCCTCAATCAGTTTCTTGGCTATCTCCTTGTGCGTCTTTCCAAGCGCGTGTAGCTCAATTATCCTCTTGAGTTTATCACGATATTCTTTTGATTTCATAGTCGTTTGATATTTCTGTTATAGTCTTCTGCTCCACCTTAATTAGCCATGCATTGTACATTGTAGGATCTTTCGGCGTGAAAGAAAACCACCCCGTCTTTGATGGGCGGTCAACCATCCCGCAATAATTACTGGCCCGATACAACAACGCATCCTTCAGGTTGTCATCATTAAGACGATCCATATAGATGTGGTGTTGGCATTTATAAAACTCAGAAGACAATTGCCTCAAGATCTCTACAGTCTCATTGCCTGACAATGAAACTGTCTTGACTACTGATTCCGAATTCATAAAAGTCTTGACGCTATCGGCTGCTGCCCAAGAGCTGCTATAGCTGAGCAGCTTGCTTATCGCCGAGTATGGAAGGTAATGAAAATACCTCAAGTGCCAAGCGAATATCGGCCTCTTGGATTCGTTATTTATATCCTTCACCATGTACTCCGCCATCATGTCGTTGACCAATGCTTGACACTCCCAATAGAGCATGGGGTTCGTTTTCGTGATTTGGTCGAATGCCTTGTCTGTCATATTAAAAAAGCTTTATCATAATCTTCTTTCGACAGGACGTTGAATAGCATTTTGTGTTGGCGTTTTCCTGCTGAATCACGGATCACTCCATGAGTCTCACACTTGCCTTTTAAGCTTCGCATAGACCCTGTGTTATTTCCGTTGGTTGTGCAGAAATAAGTGTAAGCCCTATATAGTTTTGATTGATGTATCCACTCCGGGTATTCGCACTCTGCTTCACTCGTGGCGATCTCCAATCCGCTGCTGCCAATGAACGAAAGAAAGGCATCACCATCGTATCGCAAATCTTCCAATACTGTCATCAGGCTGTCCGGTCTAACCATTCTCCCGTATTCATTCTGCATCACCCTCATTGCTTCAAGCATATCAAATACCATAGCCATTTGCTCTTGGGGATATGCCAGTTTCTCTCCAATAAATGGATCCCTGTCCTGCTCTGAGACGCTATTCTTAAATTGGATGATATCGATTCTTCGGCTAATTCCGCTGTCGCCCAAGGCATGGGTAAAACCAATTTCGTTTGACGCCACGATCAGGCTTGCGCGAGGGACGAAATACTCTACCTCCTTGTATAACCTCCGACCGCTTATCTCTTCTTTCGAAACGATTTGTTTAAGCACATCTTTGTTCCCAAGATTACCTGATGCGTCACCGCAAATGCATAGAATGTGGTTCGCCAAGTCTATTCGATACCTGGACTCATCCTTCGTTAAGTTCCTCAGATCATCAACACGACAGGCGTTCCTCTTGCCTATCACGCTCACGACAGCGTCAATTAGAGTTGACTTGCCACTTGCCGCCACACCCATAAGAAGAAGCATTCTTTGGGCGTTCATCGGGTCTCCTGCAATTGCGTTTATCAAAGAAGCCAAGGTGTACCTCCTCAGTACTTCGTCTGGAATAATCTGCTCTATGAACTTCTTCCAATGCGCGGAAACATTGTTCAGTTCTTTGTAATTGAAAGGCAAGCAGTACGTGAATACCACGTCGTGGCTGTGGCCTTCTCGAAACGTCATGCCGTCTTTTGAGATGAACAGCATTCCGTCATTAAAGTTTATACCTCTCGGCGTGTACGTCATTTCGCTGCCATACCGGTCTACGCACACACTCAAACTCTTCTCTACACTTCTCACAAAGTCAGGATCTACCGCAAGGCTTATAGGGCAATCCAAACGCCTGAGCGCAGCTTCCAAGATGTCGTACATCCTGCTGCTCTCGTAGTGCGTTCCTGACCATATGTGGACTACCTGACCTAAGATCAGGATGGGGCTGTTCGCAAGGTTGGCGCAATAATTTATCAGAGTAGCGACCGAGGAGGGCATTGCCTTTTGGGCAATACGACCCTCCCCGACCAAGCTTACTCTTTCATCATCTGTGACAAGGTCAATCCTTGCTATTACATTCACAGACGTCATTACTTATCTGGGTATCGAATATCGTTAATGAGTTTGATAATCAGCAACACCAAGGCAACAACCCCTACAAAAAGAATCGGAGACAAGACTTGCAACCATGTAAGTTCGGCTTGTCCTGTCAGCTTGATGTACATCAACATGAGTGTCAGCAGTTCCAAGACTGTGATGCGAGCGCTTTTACTTAATTCGTCCATCGATATAATCTATTTTTTCGTTTAACAAAAATAACATCTCTAAAATAACTTTCTCTGTTTCTTCGTGGTCTCCGTTCTCAACCATCAAAGACAATTCGTCAACCACCTCAATTCCTTCTTTTGTAGTGACAGCGACCTCAGGGTTGATGTTCACCAAGAAGTCGATCAGGTGACCATTTACCAGATCAAGCACCATGCCCGCCTCACCGCTGTCATCTACCAACACAGAAGACACCGAGGTGTTGATTCTTTCTTGCAACTCACGTAGCATTATGTATGCATAAGCACGAGCGTTGAAGTTTTCCTGGGGCCTGATGTTCAAAACGGCAGGTCGTCTTCTTGGTTGTTTGACGCAACAGGCTGCTGCTGCTGCGGCGATGGCTTGTCACCCCAAACCTTTGCGTTTCCAAGGATAGGCGTATCAGGCCATTCACCTGATGCTTTCGCTTTATCTCTTGTTTCCTTATCCACGTCTTGCGTGATCATATAGTCTTGACCATATTGATTTTGAGGCGTGTGTACTATCCGAAGGTTGATGTACTTGTCACCATTCTTTCCTGTGATGATGTACTCCTTGTCGATCTTGGAGATGTTGATACCCCCGTTAATTGTTTTTGGTAAATCCATTTTGTGAAATTATTTTGGATATGAAACTTGATATTTGCTTTTGCGTAGGAGCATACTGATCTATTTCTCTTTTTTGATTCAACTTGAGATTTGTGATCAAATCACTCACTTCTTCTTGAGTCATTTCTTTTGATAAAATTTGACCTTCTAACTCTTCCTTCTCCTCTTCGCTCAGCGTAGAGAACTCAAGCAAGTTAAACAAATAACTTTCAACTTTCCACGTAAGTTCAAAAGATGAAACATCCTCAAAGAGCTGGTCAATCCAATCACTCATAACGAAAGACATTTGGAAGGTTCATTTTCAAGAAAATCTTGATGGATATGGCTATCTCTTGGATCTCCTTCTGAGCATGAGAGTCGTCCCGAAGTTCAATGAAGTGGATCCAGCTCCTGATAGACCCAGTCATGTGTATCTTGGTCTTGGTAGCTAATGGGAGAATCATTCTTGCCGTCTCCCTTGCCACGCCTTCTGAAAGCATCAAACGATACAGTCTTTTTGAGTTGGCTAAGTGATTCCCCACCATCTCGTTGATATCCATGTACCCACCTTCAACCTTGGCTTTGTCTACAAACAATTCTGTAGAAGATTGTCTGTTATTGTCGCACTGCTTGCGCAACTCTACACGTTCGAAGATGTCTTGGTCAATAAGGCTTACGTCTTGATACCGTTGTGAGAACTCTTGAAAAGTAAAGCTTCTGTGCCTAATCAACTGTATCCCAATAGCCTTGCTTGTCTCAATCTCAAACGTAGCGTATGCGTGTTCAAACGGAGACCAATGCTTATGTTCAATCAGGTAGTTTATTAAACCTTTGTAGTCGTCCTTCTTGTTCTTTCGGGAAGAAGAGACCCTTGCTACCTCTACGATGTGTTCTTCAGCGTTAGGGGTGATGTTGATGAGTTTTACGTTCATTATCAATAGTTCAATTCGTAAGTTTCTAACGCCTCAAGGACAGCCGATCTGGCTTTAGTATAGTATTCTTTTTCTTGAGGATCCTGAGCATCTCTAATCGCCCGACGAAAGGTTTCGTCTACATCCCAAAAGGCTGTTGCCCACTTATCTCCATCTACAGCCCTTCTGAACTTGCGTTCTTCTTGGGGCAGGTTGAATTCTAATTTTGCTTTCATTGGTAATTTTGTTTTTCGTATTCTTTGATTGTCTGAAAAATCTCGTAGGCTATCTGTGGCACAATCGCGTTGCCGTAGGCTTTCACGCTTTCTTTTCTCCATTTAGAAAAGGTGATTCCGTCCAATTCGGAGGGAAGCCCATCATCTCCGCCGCAAATCGGGGATTGAGTTGGGAATCCCTCGAATGATATTCCTCTCCCATGTATTGATACACGTTCCTGAGCAGACCTCTCCTTGCCGGGTTCTTGTCGATGCTCGTTGGAGGATAAGCCCCCTTGTAGTCGGTCGCTGTTGGTGTTGGCAGAAGGCCGAACTTTGCCATCTGCCTGAGTGTCACCTGAAGCGAGTTCCCGTGCTTCTCCACTGCCTTGTTCCATGTCTCCTTCGATCGCGCCGTGTTCCAATCGTAGCTGTTTACTGTGGGCAACAATGAAGACTCGAAGCCTTTTGTGCGGGGCGTTAACGGATGCAGCAGGAAGTACAAACGATTGGACTTCGTAGCCTTCAGCTTCCAGATCAGAATGCACTTCGTCGAATACCAATCCCTCGTTCCAACTAACAAGTCCGCGAACATTTTCGCCCACGATCCATTGTGGTTGGCATTCTTGAATAACTCTAACCATTTCGGGCCACAGGTGGCGCTCGTCGTGCTTTCCTTTTCGGAGTCCTGCTGTGCTGTATGGTTGACAGGGGAATCCACCAGATAAGACGCTAATTCGTCCTCTATACTTAGTTGCTTGTAAATTCTTGACATCTGTGTGTAGTTCAGTTCTTGGGAAATGATGTTTCAGCACTCTTTGGTTAAACTCTTCAATCTCACAGGAGAATATGTTCTTCATACCTGCCCACTCGGCAGCCAATTCGAATCCTCCTATCCCACTAAATAAGCTGGCGTGTGTCATTGGTCGATGTTAAAGGTTTCGTTTTAATAGCCGATAGTCATTGTTTTCGTCTCTATCAGCGAAAAGGTTATTTCTCTTTCAAGTTGTAGCTGACACGATCGATAGTCTCTTGAGGGAAGATGCTGATCATCAGCTCGATGCAGTGAATAGCTTTCTTGAGGTCTTGTATCCCACCTTTGTCTTTGTACCTGCTGACGTACTTCACAACACTCCCTTGCAAGAAGGAGAGGTCGTTCTGTTCAGCGTACTCCCATGGCTGAATCGCCATCTTTGCGTAGTGGTCGCCACCAACTTGTTTCTTCATATGATGGACATATCGTTCATTATGTTCCTGAAAGGGTGTTAATGAAGCATTATTCATGCATCTACACCTCTTAGTGTGTTTGTATTAACACATTGTACCCCACTCAGGGATCGAACCTGAAACCTACAGCTTAGAAGGCTGTCGCTCTATCCAATTGAGCTAGTGGAGCATTGTGCGCCTGGTAGGACTTGAACCTACGACCTGTCGATTATGAGTCGAATGCTCTAACCACTGAGCTACAGGCGCAGGGGAACCTAAGATCTGGTCTCGTACCCGCTTACATCAACAACTCTTGACGCTACCTCTCCAATCCTCTTCTTGAGTTCTGCGGGCATACCAGGGTAGTGCATGATACCCCGAAGGAAGCCGATGAGGTGAAAGTATTCCATCTCAATCTTTAATGAACGCTCCTCCAATTGTTTTGCCGGAGCGCTTCTTGATGATGTCTGTGACATTTTCTACAATTCCGTTAAAGTTATAATCATATTGCTCGCAAAGGATCACGATGGTAACGAACACATCGCCAATGGCGTCGTATACGTCTTCTCGCTTTCCCTTCACCACTCCCCCGCACAACTCTCCAGCTTCTTCAGCAACCTTGAGCGCTTGGCTCTTTCTGTTGTCATAATCTAAGAGGTCGCGCTCTTCAGCCCATTGGACTATCTCCAAGTGCAACTCGTCAAGTGTTTTTGTTATCATCTACTTCGTCTTCTGAGAATACATTCAATTGATAGAAGTCAGACAGCTTTAGCACTGCTCGACTCAATGCCCTTTTTTCGGCCATAGCCACGGGATAAGACTTAGCCCCTCCTCTTGTGTTCAAGGGTGAACTCTCTCCGTAGGTCTGTACGAACTTCTCTTCGTACTGATTGATCTTGACCGTCGCTTCAGCCTGGACAACGTATTTGTTCTCGCTGACGTCGCTGAACTCAGGCACTACCTCAAATGTGACTTCTGCGCCCATCTGCGATTGGATCTTTTCGATACCTCTTCTTGAGATGATAACGAACCCCTGAGGACTGCTCCAAAAATCCTCCTTGACCAATCCATACTTAGAGGCAAGTTCTCTAAATCTTTTCTTTTCGTCTTCTTTTGTCATAGAAATCTATTTCTTTTTCGATTAACCTTTCTTCTGTTTCGGCAAAAATCTCGTATCTACTGCCTTCAAATATAATAACCTTTTTCAACATCCGCCGAGATTCGTTCTTGATTTTTTCTAATATATTAGAATCGCAACCGAACACAACGTCCTTCTGAACCAGATCAGTGTCAAAAACGTCGTTCTCTACTCTCGGATATCGCAAAGGAAAATACAACTCGTAGTCGTCAGCTTCTTCGTCTTCTTGTGTCATTGTAAAGCTTCTTCCAATCAGGCTCAGACAAGACGATGTGCCTTACTCCCATTGCTCTCAAAGCCTTATCTGCCACGTGAAGAGTTACCTCTGCTGGTTGCGGAATACCTTGCCTTGACCACATAGTCAGACACAATTTCTTGTAATCGCTCATTATCTTTCTTGCTGTTTTCCAGCGTTTGAATCAAATGTATGTTCATAGCGTCGAGTTCTGCAAGTAAGTTGTAGCCATCCAAAAGTATAGAAGCAAACTCTTGCCAATTATCTTTTCGATCACCCGAAGGAAGCTTCTCTGCCATGTCGAGAGCATGGACATACTGAATGTACATCCTGCTCTTGACATTAGACAGTCTCAATGAGTCTACGCCCATTTGTAGTACACGCCTATTGAGGTTTGGAACTTGACCCGAACGATGACCTGTGGGTCGTTGATGAACTTGTACGCAAAGATGACAGGTTCACCACCTACCTCGTAACCTTCCCATAGATTGTCAGGGTCACGTCGGGTTCCTGTGTTTTGGATCTGGGTCTCGGCAGGATTCTCGTCTTCAATAACACCTAAACCCTTTTGGTACGCAACTCTAATCATATCTTCCTTGGGTCGCCAATCAGGGTCAAAGGCCGCAATTAAAGGGATGCCTTGTGTCTTGAGTTCCTTCTTCTGCTGTCGGGTCAGTTCATTGTGAAAACCCTCCTCGTACAGCCGCTCGTACTGCGTCACGACAGGGAACATACTCTTGAAGTTCTTGTCGTAGTAGTTCCTCTTGCCAACCTTGTACATATACTTCATTACATTCCACATAGCAAACTGATTTTGTGGTGAGCAACAGCGTCAGAGATGATGCCCAGCTTGTTATACAACATCGTATTGGAAACGATCTCAAACTTGTCTTCATCGCTGAGTGCGCTGACGTCCCTGTATTCGAAGACGTCCAAGGTGACAAGGAAACACTCGCACTTATCTCCATCAATACTGACAGCCACGCCTGTGTCTCCCGAACTTTTGATTGATATCTTCAGCACCTCAGGCTCTTCAAAGACCTGCTCGAAGATGCTCCTGATTTCTTTGTTCAGACGATTGTACCCCACAGAGATTGGGATGTTGCAATCGTAAACTACTTTGTTTTCTTGAAATTCTTTATAGTTCATGGTCTTGAAGGTATTTAGAAACGACTTGTTGTGCTTTTTTGAAATGTGCCTTGTAGCCAGGCATGAATTGTAGGTTTGACTCGTGGGTCTTCTTGTGGGTCACCACGTTCGCGTGACTCCTGCCGATTGCCTTGCCTATCTCCTTGGTTCCGTAGTAGCCTCTTAACGCTACCGAGATGCAGTTTCTTGCTCTTATGACGTGAAACTTTCTTGAGCCATCATCTGTTGTGCCTACGAGGTCGTAGTATTCGTTGACAATCTTATCGATTAGTTCTTGATGTTGTTCGCTGCGGGCCATCCTATTTTTAGTTTTGATTCGTAATTTCCAATGAGAGCAGGGAGAAGAATGGTATCGTTCTCTCTGCTTGCTGATGCGTGCTGTATCCTGTTGAACAGGGCGTTCATGTAGTCCTGCTTTTCTGACTCCGTCATGACAAAGCACACTCTATGATGATGACCTCTTCGTCTTCAGCATCCCTGAACTGATACACATCGTTGATAGTAATCAGTTCGCTCACCGACTCTAAATTCGTGAGCCAATTGAAAGGTCGTTTTGACTTGCCGACGTTCTTGATTCGCAGGGCAGTTCCAATGTGCGCACCGGACTCGGTGACGTACTCTTGGCTGGCGTCGTACTTGAGTCCGTACTTCTCGATCTGGCTGATGAGGCCGTTGAGCGCATCTTCGACGCTCTTAATAACTTGCTGTTCCATTAGTTTAGATTGACGTTGAAAGGTTGTTAAGTCCATGGTTGGTTCTTGTTGATGTATTCTTGATAGGTCAGCAGACGACTGCCTGACCTCTTGTCTCTGTACGTTCCGTCATTAGCAAGGTACACGTACTGCATATACCGAGCGGCTTGATCATTCTGCTCGCCGCTTATCCTGGGCTTGCTTAAACTTTTCTTGAAATTCTTTATTGAACTTTTCAATGACTCGGTTGGTTCGCTTGAGTTCATCTTGGTGCTTGATTAGTTTCTTAATGCTCATGATGCTAATATAGGGATTGTGTATTAAAAATCTGCAACTTTAACTTTTGAACCAATTGAAATAGCCAGCTTGTATTCGTGATTGTCAATGTTCCTGCCGTCAGTGCCTCTCCAATGAGGAGAGACACGTGGGTTGTAATTAGCTTCTTGGTCAATACAGCTTGGAGGACTCGTAATGGCGTCAACCACCAATACGTCTTTGACATCAACCCAAGCGCAGACAGTCTTGTTGGCTCCGCAGTGAATCTTCTCAGCAGTGCCTCTTTGATTCCTCAGCTTGAGATCGAACATGAAGATAGACTTCTTCTTGGGGTCTGCGTACGTCACCTCGTTGGTCTCGGTGTTCTTGATTTGCCAATGCATGAAGTGGTCACCTTGAGCAAGGTGAAATCTTACTTTGTAACTCATGTCAGTCTTATTATTTCTTATGTACTGGGTTGAAAGCCTTGTAAACATTCTCAAGGTATCTCTCCGAAAACTTGATGTAGTTTGTGTCTTGCGAGCCGTTCTCGCCTAAGTGCCACCCTAGATTGTGGAAGATGCGAGCTATCTGCTCAAGGATTTCGTGAGGGTCTGAATCCTTGAGTTCTTGTACACACTCCTCGTCATAAAAATCCGCCCACTTCTTTACCTCTCGGAGACTTAACTCAACGTCAATGTACCTGCCATTGCCCACGTTCATAAGCACGCTGCTTCCATTGTTGTTCGTAACGGCAGATGCCTCAATACCCACCTTGCGCAGTTGCGCCGCTGCTTTTTGATACATATTCATATCAGTGTGTTTTATTGTTTAACCTCGAAGTGAAGGAACTCGCTCATAGCATCGTTGATGCGCTCGCCTAACCAATCGGCGTGAGTCTCGAAGAACTCCTCACCCAAATCAAGCAACTCTTCCTCCGTCCACTTCTTGCTGTTGCGCATCTCTTCCGTCATGTTGACGTATAC
>ENA-OUOG01001657-OUOG01001657.1-marine-metagenome-genome-assembly--contig:-NODE-1657-length-25092-cov-7.059204_pt1 | contig 25092 bp, 26 predicted proteins | sample MGYA00248635_ERZ508505 | MGnify/ENA primary metagenome ERZ508505 (study PRJEB26176, sample SAMN06267871) | marine metagenome | isolation source: Saanich Inlet, British Columbia, Canada | place: Pacific...
GCGGGAATAAGGGTGGGCGGCCCGATCAATTTGACGCGGTTTTCCATCTTGCCCAGAAGCATGATGTTGGAGCGCGCAACACGCGAATGGGCGATATCGCCACAAATCGCGATATTCAGACGATGTAGCCGCCCCTTGGCCCGCCTGATGGTCAGCGCATCCAGCAGGGCTTGGGTCGGATGCTCATGGCGGCCATCGCCTGCATTGAGAACGGCGCAATTCACCTTTTCGGCCAGCAGGTTCACCGCGCCCGAATGGGGGTGACGGACCACCAGCAGATCGGGATGCATGGCATTCAATGTCAGGGCTGTATCAATCAGGGTCTCGCCCTTTTTGACCGAGCTGGTCTGCATGGCCATATTCATCACATCCGCCCCGAGGCGTTTGCCAGCGATTTCGAAACTGGCTTGGGTGCGGGTGGAGTTCTCGAAGAACATATTGATTTGGGTCAGACCCTGAAGGGTATCGGCATGTTTATGCTCGCCCCGTTCCAGCTCGACATATTGGTCGGCCAAATCCAGAATCGCTGTAATTTCATCTGGAGCGAGATGCTCAATGCCCAGAAGGTGTTTTTGACGGAACGACATGGGCCCCTCGCGGCTGATCGGCCTGCTTATAGGACGGGTGTGGCCAATGGGGCAAGCGCAACGATTGTCATTTACCTCCTGCCTGCACATCACTAGCTTTGCGCTATGGGAGTCGCAGTCGAATATCACGATGCTTTGGCGCAATTGGCGTGGCAGATCGAACTTGGCGCCGATGAGGCGATCGGGGATGATCCGCTTGATCGCTATGACTTGCCTGTGGCCGCCCCGAAACCCGTCGCGCTTGCTCCGAAAACCGCAGCTGCGCCTGCCGCCCCTGCGGTGGTGGATCAGGTCGACCCCGTGGTCGTGGCGCGCCAGATGGCGCAGGCCGCCCAAGATATCGCGGGCTTGCAGGCGGCTTTGGCAGGTTTTGAATATTGTGATCTGAAGAACGGCGCCCGCAGCCTTGTCTTTGCGGATGGCAAACCCTCCGCGCCCGTGATGGTCATCGGTGAGGCCTCAAGCCGTGAGGAAGACACCAAGGGTATGCCCTTTGTCGGAGCGGCGGGGAATTTGCTGGACCGCATGTTTGCCGCCATCGGTATGGACCGCGCCAGCCCCGAGGCTGAGGATGCGATCTATCTGTCCAATTTCCTGCCATGGCGATTGCCACAAAACCGCGATCCCAAGCCTGATGAACTGGCAATGCTGATGCCTTTTGTAAAACGCCACGTCGAATTGGCGGAGCCCAAGGTCGTGGTGCTGATGGGCAATATCGCCTGCCAAGGTGTCTTGGGGCGGCGTGGCATCACGCGGATGCGTGGCCAATGGCAGGAGGCATGGGGGCGTCCCGCCCTCCCGATGTTGCATCCTGACGCATTGATGAAGAACCCGCTGGCCAAACGCGAAGCATGGGCGGATTTGCTATCTCTCAAAGAGAAACTGGGGCGGGCATGAGCCGAATTGACGACACGCGCGCCTTTATCCCCATTCGCATTGCCGTTCTGGCGGTGTCCGATACCCGCAGTCTTTCCGAGGATAAGTCAGGCGATGTGCTTGAGGCGCGTCTTCTGGAGGCGGGGCATAGTCTGGCCGCCCGCCATATCCTACCAGATGAGCGCGACCAGATTGCCGAGCAGTTGCGGCAGTGGTGCGCCGATCCCGATATTGACGTGATCTTGACCACGGGCGGCACAGGGCTGACAGGGCGCGATGTGACCGTCGAGGCGCATCGCGATGTCTATGAAAAGGAGATCGAGGCCTTCGGCACGGTGTTCACAATGGTCTCGCTTCAAAAGATCGGCACCAGCGCCGTGCAGTCGCGCGCAACAGGGGGGGTTGCCAATGGAACCTATCTCTTTGCGCTGCCCGGATCATCGGGTGCATGCAAGGATGCATGGGATGAAATTTTGAAATGGCAACTCGACTATCGCCATAGGCCCTGCAACTTTGTCGAAATTCTTCCGCGTCTTGATGAACATCAGCGACGGAAATGATGCACGCAAACGTGTAACCCTTGGAATTGGACCTTTTGTCATCCAAGACTAGGTTTAATAAATAGTAATTTGCGCAAGGCAGCCTCACATGCGTTTCTTAAATCGTGCCCTTCTGGGGTTGTTTCTTCTGGCCGTTACGATCGGTCTTTTGGGTCTGGCGGGCGGTTCCGTCTGGCAGGCGCTTCAGGCCAGTTGGTCTGACGAAGGCGGCAGTCGACCTGCGCGCGAGCGTGTGTTCAGCGCAGAGGTGCTGACGGTCACACCCTCACAGGCGACCCCCGTTTTGACGGCCTTTGGTGAAATCCGCAGCCGTCGAACCCTTGAGTTGCGCGCCCCCGCGGGTGGTACCGTGATTGAATTGGCCGCAGGGTTTGAAGATGGTGGCGCGGTTGAGGCGGGGCAATTGCTGCTGCGCATTGATCCCGCCGAGGCGCAATCCTCCCGCGATACTGCTGCGGCTGATCTGCGCGAGGCGCAGGCCAATTTCGCCGAGGCCGAACGCGCGCTTGTTCTGGCCCGCGAAGATGTCGCCGCCGCTGAGACACAGGCCGATCTGAGGCGTCGTGCCTTTGAGCGTCAGCAAGATTTGGCCGAGCGTGGCGTGGGCAGTGCCGCCGCCGTTGAAACCGCCGAATTGGCGGCCGCCTCCGCCGATCAGGCGGTGCTGTCGCGCAGGCAGGCCCTTGCGCAGGCTGAGGCCTCGGTTGATCAGACCAGCCTGTCGGTCGAGCGCCGCGCGATTGCCTTGGCCGATGCCGAGCGGCGATTGGCCGATACAGAATTGCGCGCCGAATTTGCAGGGGTTCTCAGCGATGTGAATGTGGTGCAGGGCCGTTTGGTCAACGCCAATGAACAAATCGCGCAATTGCTTGACCCAGAGGCTTTGGAAGTCGCCTTTCGTGTGTCGACGGCGCAATATGCGCGCATATTGTCCGATCAAGGGCGCCTGCCTGATGTGCCTGTCTCGGTCATGTTGGATGTCTTCGGGCTGGACCTCGCAGCCCCCGCACGCCTTGTGCGCGAAAGCGGGTCGGTCGCCGAAGGGCAATCTGGCCGTCTTCTGTTTGCTCAGCTTCAAGAAACGCGCGGCTTTCGGGTCGGTGATTTTGTGACCGTGGGTCTTGAAGAAGCACCCTTGCGCGGGGTTGCCGTTTTGCCAGCCACCGCCTTGAGCAGCGATAGCCGTGTGCTGGTTCTGGGCGAGGAAGACCGCCTTGAAGAGGTCGCGGTTGAATTGCTGCGGCGGCAGGGGGATGATGTGATCATTCGGGGCCCTGAGGTCTATGGCCAAGAGATCGTGGCCGCGCGCACCCCCGTTTTGGGCGCCGGCATCCGTATCGAGCCGTTGCGCCCCACGCCTGACGGGGCGGATGCAGAGGTCACAGAGCCCGAGACAATCGCGCTTGAGCCCGAGCGCCGCGCGCGCCTGATTGCCTTTGTGGAAAGCAACGGGTTTATCCCCGCCGATGTGAAAGAACGCCTGATCAACCAGCTTAGCCAAGATGAGGTGCCCGCGCGTGTCGTGGCCCGCATTGAAGACAGGATGGGGAGCTGATCCATGCGTGAGCTGCCTTCCTCGGCCAAAGGGATCCTCTCCTATTTCACGCGCCACAAGACGGCGGCCAATCTGTTGCTCTTTGCGCTGGTCGTCTCTGGGTTGCTGGCGATCCCGAATATGCGGGCGCAGTTCTTTCCCGATGTGGTCATCGACAGCGTCGCGGTGAGCGTGCGTTGGGATGGGGCAGGGGCCGAGGATGTCGACCAAGGCATTGTTGCGGTGATCGAGCCCGTGCTTTTGGCCGTCGAAGGTGTGAGCGAATCCTCCGCCACCTCGCGTGAGGGGCAGGCCAGCATTGATCTCGAGTTCGAGCCAGGCTGGGATATGGCGCGCGCGGCTGATGATGTGCAAACAGCCGTCGATAGTGTCAGTGATCTGCCCGAGGGCGCCGAGGAGCCGACAGTGCGGCGCGGCGTCTGGCGTGACCGCGTCACCGATGTGGTGATCACGGGACCCGTTGGCCCCGAACAGCTTGGCCGATTTGCAGATGAATTCGTGGCGCGTTTGTTCGAGCGCGGGGTCACACGCAGCACGATCCGCGGCGTTGCAGCCCCTGAAACCATCGTCGAGGTGCCCACGGCGAACCTGATCCGCAATGATATCTCGATGGCGCAGATCGCAGCCGCCATTGCCGCAAGCGCGGATACCGCTCCTGCTGGTGAGGTGGACGCCGCCAATGCGCGTATCCGAACGGGAACCGCGCGGCGCAGCGCCGAAGATATCGCCAATATCGCGCTGTCGCGAAATGCCGATGGCACCACGCTGACCATAGGCGATGTCGCGCGCATTGATGTTTCGGGCGTGGACCGCGAAAGAGCCTATTTCGTGGGCGATGATCCCGCGATGTCGATCCGTGTGGACCGCTCGGACCGAGGGGATGCGATCGCCATTCAAGCGCTGGTCCAATCTGTCGCCGATGAAATGGAGCTGACCCTGCCGCAAGGGGTCTCCATCGATCTGATCCGCACACGTGCCGAGTTTATTTCGGGGCGTTTGGATATCTTGCTGGACAATGGATTGGTCGGATTGGGTCTGGTTGTCCTGCTGCTGTTTTTGTTTTTGAACGCCCGCACAGCGCTTTGGGTGGCAGCGGGTATTCCTGTGGCGATGCTGGCCACAATCGCGCTGATGTTCGTGGCGGGGCTGACGATCAATATGATCTCGCTCTTTGCGTTGATCATCACCCTCGGGATTGTGGTGGATGACGCGATTGTCGTGGGCGAACACGCCGATTTCAGGGCGCGCCATTTGGGCGAACACCCCGTTGAGGCCGCTGAAAATGCAGCCCGCCGCATGGCAGCCCCCGTCTTTGCGGCAACCCTGACCACGATTTTGGCCTTTGGTGGCTTGGTCTCGATTGGGGGGCGGTTTGGGGATTTGATCGCGGATATTCCCTTCACGGTGATTGTGGTTCTTGCCGCAAGCCTTGTGGAATGCTTCTTGATCCTTCCCAATCATATGGCCCATGCCGTGTCGCATTCGGCCAAGGAGCATTGGTATGACTGGCCCTCGCGGCAGGTGAACCGTGGTTTCGAGCGGTTCCGCGAAACCGTGTTCCGACCTGCCATGCGCTTGGTGATTATCGCGCGTTATCCTGTGCTGGCGGCGATGGTTTTGTTTTTGGCCGTGCAAGCCTCCAGCTTCATTCGCGGTGATGTCACTTGGCGCTTTTTCAACGCACCGGAGTTATCCTCGGTTTCAGGAAATTTCGCGATGCTGGATGGGGCCACGCGCGATGACAGCCTATCCATGATGCGTGAGATGCAGCGCGCGGCACAGGCCGTGGCCGAGCGCTATGAAGAAGAATATGGCCTCAACCCGATTGACTATGTCTTGGCCGAGGTTGGCGGTAATACAGGCGGCAGATTGTCGGCGGCGGAAAACAAGGATTCCGATCTGCTGGGGTCTTTGGCGATTGAATTGATCGATGCCGATCTGCGCCCCTATTCCTCCTTTGCCTTTGTGGCCGACCTTCAGGATGAAGTCCGTCAATTGCCGTTGACCGAGGAGATCAGTTTTCGCGGATGGCGTGGTGGGCCAGGTGGTGATGCGATTGATGTCCAGATCGCGGGCGCGCCAAGTGACATCCTCAAGCAGGCGGCAGAGGCGATCAAATCGGCGCTTTTGCCCTATGTCGAGGTCTCGGGGCTGGAGGATAATCTTGCCTATGACCGCGAAGAACTCAGCCTGAGTTTGACCCCGCAGGGGGAGGCGCTCGGCTTTGAGATCGACAGCCTTGGGCGGGTTCTGCGCGACCGATTGGGCGGGATCGAGGCTGCGACCTATGCGGAAGGGGTGCGCACCGCCGCGATCCGTGTGGAATTGCCTGAGGGCGAATTAACGGCGGATTTCCTCGAGCGGATGCTCCTGCGTTCGGGCACGGGGGAATATGTGCCGCTCTCCGATATTGTGACCGTCGATAGCCGCACGGGCTTCTCGACGATCATCCGCGAAAACGGGCTCAGGGTTGTGTCGGTCACGGGGGACCTCTCGGAGGATGACGCTGTGCGGGCCGAGGAAATCATGACCGAATTGCGCGAGGTGATCTTGCCCGAGGTGGAGCAGAGTTTTGGCGTGACGACCCGTTTGTCAGGCTTGGCCGAACAGGAGCAGGCCTTCCTGAGCGATGCGATGTCGGGCTTTATCCTGTGCCTTGTGGGAATTTATCTTGTGCTGGCTTGGGTGTTTTCCAGCTGGACACGCCCTGTGGTGGTGCTGGCGATTATTCCCTTTGGTCTGGTGGGCACGATATTCGGCCATGCGCTTTGGGATGTTCCCATGTCGATGTTTACCGTCGTGGGGTTGATCGGAATGACGGGCATCGTGATCAACGACTCGATTGTGCTGGTCTCCACGATTGACGAATACAGCAAAGACAAAGGCTTGGTCGAGGCCATCATTGATGGGACCGTTGACCGTCTGCGGCCTGTTTTGTTGACGACATTGACCACCGTCTTGGGGCTGGCACCTTTGCTTTATGAAACGTCTTCGCAGGCGCAATTCCTCAAGCCTACGGTCATTACCTTGGTCTATGGTTTGGGCTTTGGCATGGTGATTGTGCTGCTGCTGGTGCCCGCACTTCTGGCGTCACAGCAAGATATCGCAAACCAGATACGTGCCCTGCGGCGGGTCTTTGGCGGCGCGCGGCGTATCCCGCAGGTTGCGGCAGGCTTGGGCGGGATTGGCGCATTGCTGGCCGTGCTGTGGGCCGCGACCTTGGGAAGCTATACATTTACGGGTGCGGCCTTCGGGCCATTGGGCGGGGTGCTTCCCGCAACGGGCGGCGGCCTGTTTGGGGTGTTTGTTTTGGGAAGCGCGCTGATCGTTCTGGCGGGATGGGGCGCAAGCCTGTTTATCCGCAGGGCCGAGCAACGCGCAGCCGAAGACATCAGAGCCGAGTAAATCAGCGCATACCGCCCTAGCCCGTGCAGCCTCGTATCTCAACCGCGCCTTGGCTGCCGATGACAGTGATCAACAGGCTTGAGCGATCCAAGGAAAAGGGTTGAAAATCGGGCGGCACGATATCTGCCGTTGCGGTGATCTGGCCACCATTGCGGGTCAATTCTGCCTCGGAAACCCAAACGCCGGGAAGGGGCAATTCCAGCACCATGGCCTCATTTTCGCCAAGGGACGGCAAAGACATCGAGACCTCAACCCGCATTCCATCCGAGATCGGGGCAATGGCGCAAGTTGCACCATTTGCGCCTGCCTCGGCCGCTGTCATCGGTCTGTCCGACAATGCCGCCATGATCTGGGCATCATGATCTGTGCCTGCGGGCGGCAAGATCGCCTCGAGATCGATGGAGACTGGCACGCAGACATCTTGACAGACCCCAAGTTCCAATTCGCCATCCAGATGGACCTCGCCCGTATCATCGACCAGCAATTCCAGCGGCAAGATCACACGGTCATTATATCCGATGGAGCGCATTCCATTGATCGAAAACACATCCGGCGAGGGCCAGTGAATGGACATCCCCTCGATACCGCTTGATCCCGAAAACCTCAGCAATGGCGGGATGCCGCCCTCACCAGGAGCGCGCCAATAGGTTTTCCAACCCTCGGCCAGCGTAATCTCCAAGGCCGCCATATGATGCCCGTTCTCAAGCCGCCAACCCTCTAGCACGCGCACCGACACGATCTCGTCATGGGTTTGCATCGCCCAATCCGCTTGCGCGGGGGCGATCAGGGCACAAGATGCCAAAAGCGAAAGAAGAACCTGTTTAATCATCCTACCCAGCTAGTCGTGGCGTCGGAAAATGAAAAGTAACGTTTCAGAGAAACCATAGTCTGATCACTCAAGCGTGACCCTTGCAACACGGGCGCGACCTGCGCAGAGTGGGCGCTATGACGACCCCGAGCATCCAATCCTCTGATCTTACAGGCAAGCTGCTGATCGCCATGCCAAGCATGGGAGATCCACGGTTCGAATTGAGCGTGATCTATATTCTGGCCCATAACGAGGATGGCACCATGGGGTTGGTCGTCAATAAACCCCTCACCGAGGTGAGCTTTTCCGACATTCTGGGACAGTTGAACATCTCTTGCGCAAATCCTGTCGCGGATAAGGGCATCTGCTATGGCGGGCCTGTTGAAACGGGGCGTGGCTTTGTTTTGCATTCGGGGGACTACCCTCGGTTTGAAGGCGCGAAATCGCGGGATGAGGGCGGTGGCTCCATCACGGTCAATGACGAGTTTTCGATGACCTCCACGGTTGATGTGCTTGAGGATATCGCCCTTGGAACGGGGCCAAAGCGGGCATTGGTGATGCTTGGATATTCGGGTTGGGGGGCAGGCCAGCTTGAAATGGAGATCGCCCAGAATGCGTGGCTGACCTGTGATGCAACGCCTGATCTGGTCTTTGCGCCGGATTTGAACGGCAAATGGCAGGCGGCAATCGAAAGCATGGGGATTGATCCGCGCATGCTCTCGGCAACAGGTGGCAGTGCCTAGGCGCGCGGGGCCGCCGCTCGGCGCAAACGGTCATTGATTGCGCGGCCAAGGCCTGTCTCGGGAATGGATGCAAAGTGGATTTGTGATCTTGCGCGGCTTTGGGCCAAATCATCAGCGGCGTGCAGCACCCCAAACAGATTGGCAGCCGCCTCGATCAGATCGGATGTCTCGGACAATGTGAACTCGGCCTGTCCCTTTGGCCCGAAGGCCACGCGAATGGCCGTGGCGTCGGCAAGGTCGCTGTCCATTTGCACGGCGACCGAGGGCGCATAATGGCTGGAGAGTTGTCCAGGCGCTTGTACCTTGCCGGGTGTTGTATCGAGCTGCAGGGCGCCCGTGATTTCTTCGATATTCTCGCGCGCGATGCCCCCCTCACGCAGAAGGACTGTGCCCGCATCACGGGGCGCAAGAATTGTTGATTCCAACCCGATGGCGCAGGCCCCGCCATCCAAGATCGCGGATAGTTTGTCGCCAAGTCCGTCCGCCACATGCTGCGCCTTTGTCGGGCTGATGCGTCCTGACGGATTGGCGGAGGGGGCGGCCAGCGGCCCTGCAAACGCGCGCAAAAGCGCTTGGGCTGCGGGATGGGCGGGCAGTCGAATGGCCACGGTCTCAAGTCCTGCGCTGATCAAGGGCGACAGTCCGTGATCGTGGCGAAGAGGCAGCACCATGGTCAATGGGCCGGGCCAAAAGGCGGTGGCCAATGCGCGCGCGCCGTCATTCAAAACCGCGATCTGCTCCACCGCGTCCAAATCAGGAAGATGCACAATCAACGGGTTGAACCGAGGGCGGCCTTTGGCGTCGAAAATGCGGGCGCAGGCGGTGTCACTGCGCGCATCCCCCGCGAGGCCATAGACCGTCTCGGTTGGCATCGCGACCAGATCGCCCGCGCGCAACAGCTCGGCCGCGCGGGCAATGCCTGCGGCGTCATTGTGCAAAATTTCGGGTCGAACAGGGGTCATCGGTGACGTAACGTATGGGTTGAAGGGCAGGGTCGGGGCTTTCTACCTATGCCCCAACAGAGGCCAAGCACATAGCGGCTTGCGCAGAGCCTGCCAAGCCTGCGCCGCGCCGTGCAACGGGAGAATGATCCAATGCCATATCGCGCACCAGTGACGGAAATCGAGTTTGTATTGACCCATGTGGTCGGCATGGACCGCGTGGCCGAAACGGAATTATTTGCCGAGGCCTCCTCCGAAACGGTGCATGCAATCCTGTCCGAGGCGGGGAAGATGTGTGAGGAAGTCCTCAGCCCGCTGCAACGCGTCGGTGATCTGCAGCCTGCAGTATTGGAAAACGGCGTTGTGCGCGCCTCTCCTGGATTTGGTGACGGCTATAAGGCGATTGCCGAGGGGGGATATATCGCGATCTCGGCCTCGCCGGAATTTGGCGGGCTGGGTCTGCCGCAAACCTTGGCAACAGCGGTCAATGAGATGATCGGCTCGGCCTGTCTGTCCCTGCAACTCAACCCCTTGATGACCCAAGGCCAGATCGAAGCCTTGGAGCATCACGCCAGCGACGAGATCAAGGCGCTCTATCTGCCAAAGCTGGTGTCTGGGGAATGGTGTGGGACCATGAACCTGACCGAACCGCAGGCGGGCTCGGATGTCGGGGCGCTGAGTTCGAAAGCACAAGATAACGCAGATGGCACCTATGCGATCTCGGGCCAGAAAATCTATATCTCTTGGGGCGATAATGATTTCGCGCGGAATATCTGCCATTTGGTCTTGGCGCGTCTTCCTGATGGACCTGCTGGCACCAAGGGCATTTCGCTGTTTCTTGTTCCGAAGTTTTTGCCCGATGCACAGGGTAATGCAGGCGTGGCCAATAGCCTGAAGGTTGTCAGTCTGGAGCATAAGCTGGGGCTGCACGGCTCGCCCACTTGCGTCATGCAATATGACGGCGCCACAGGCTGGATGATCGGCGAGCCGCATAAAGGCATGGCCGCGATGTTTACCATGATGAACAATGCGCGCCTTGGTGTCGGGGTGCAGGGTTTGTCAGCGGCGGAAGGTGCCTATCAGCATGCGCTTGGTTTTGCGATGGAACGCAAACAGGGCCGAAGTGCGGTTGCGGGCGGCACGGGCACGATCCTTGATCATGCCGATGTGCGCAGGATGCTGGCCGGGATGAAGGCGCAGGTCTTTGCGGCCCGTGCGATCGCGCTTGATCTGGCGGTGTCGATTGATTTGGCGCGCGCCTTGGACGATCCCGCTATGAAAGCGCGTGCGGCTTTCCTCACCCCGATCTGCAAGGCCTATGGCACCGAGACGGGCATCGCCGTGTCGAATGAAGGCATTCAGGTCCATGGCGGCATGGGCTTTGTCGAGGAAACGGGCGCGGCCCAATTCCTGCGCGATGTGCGTGTCACCGCGATCTATGAGGGCACGAATGGCATTCAGGCGATGGACCTTGTCGGTCGCAAGATGATGGATGGCGGGGCTGCGGCCAATGCCCTGATTGACGAGATCGAACACACAGCGCTTGCCGCCAAATCAGCGCCCCTGACGCAGGCCGCAGAGGCCTTGCGCCATGCCACCGAGCAGATGGTCTCGCTTGAGATGAATGACCGCTTTGCGGGGGCCGTGCCTTACTGCATGGCCTTTGCGACGGTTCTGGGCGCGCATTACCACCTACGCGCAGCCCTTGCGGAGCAAGATGATGGGCCGCGTAGCCGTTTGGCGCAGGTCTTTGTCGCACGGCATTTGCCGAAAGTGGCGGGCTGGTTGAGCGAAGCCGCCCATGGTGCCTCGGACCTCTATGCCCTCTCGCCAGATGATTTTGCCGCGTGATCCGTTACCCGCAGGAAACCCCGCCCGAATTTGGTGAAGCAATCGAGATTGCCGATGGCATCCTATGGGTGCGCCTGCCGCTGCCCATGGCGCTGGACCATGTGAATGTCTATGCGCTGCGCGAGCAGGGTGGCTGGACGATCATTGATACAGGCATGAAGACCCGAAAATGCCTTGCGGCATGGGACGCGCTGCTGGCGGGGCCGCTGAGGGGTGACCCCGTCACCCGCGTGATCCTGACACATCACCACCCCGATCATGTCGGGCTTGTGGGCTGGTTTCAGGACCGTGGAGCCGAGTTGATCTCGACCCGCACGGCATGGTTGTTCGCGCGGATGCTGACGCTGGATGAAGAGGCCGAACCCTCGCCTCAAGCAGTGGAATTCTGGCGCGCCTCGGGCATGAGCAATGACATCCTGAGCAAACGCATCGCCGAGCGCCCGTTCAACTTTGCCGATATCGTCCACCCCATGCCTCTTGGTTTCACTCGGATCGAGGAAGGCGACAGGATCGAAATAGGGGGGCGGCATTGGACCGTTCGTCTGGGCGATGGCCATGCGCCCGATCACGCGACCTTCTGGGCTGAAGACGCCCCGCTGGTGATTGGCGGGGATCAATTGCTGCCGTCAATATCGGCCAATCTGGGCGTCTACCCGACAGAGCCGATGGCCGATCCTGTTGGTGAATGGCTGGCGTCATGCCAGCGTTTCGTGCCGCATGCGCATGAAGATCAACTGGTATTGCCGGGCCATAAGCTGCCCTTCACGGGGCTTCCCGATCGGCTGGATCAAATGATTAACAACCATCATGGCGCCTTGGATCGTCTGCGCGACCACCTTGAAACGCCCCGAACAGCCGTCGAATGTTTCCCGCCGCTTTTCAAGCGCGAGGTGGATGAGGGCACTTATGGTTTGGCCTTGGTCGAGGCGGTGGCCCATCTCAACCATCTGCTGGCTCTGGGCGAGGTGACCCGCGAAAAGCGCGCGGATGGTGCTTGGATTTGGGCTTTGAGCGGTATGGATGCCTGACCTCGAAGCTGCGGCGCTTTGCATCGCTTGCTTGGGCGTGACACGGGCTTTTAAATTCGGTATCGACTGCTGCGAATGAATTCGACCAGACCTTGGAGATACACATGGCTGATAAAGAGCATAAGCACGGTGAAATGGACACAACCGAGCAGGAAAAAACCTTTGACGGTTTCATGAAATGGTCCATGAATGTTGGCCTTTTCTCGATTGGCGTCGTGATTTTTCTGGCTCTGTTCGCACGCTGATGCTGCGGCGGGCGCTGTTAGGGGTATGTGCTGTGGTGGCTCTTTCGGGCTGCGCCGCGGATCCCGTATGGGCGCCCGACGAACAAGTGATCGCCGCCGCCTATCGCGCGCCGGGGCCAACGCGTGTGACTTTGATGACCATGGTCAGCAATTCCACAGGGGCAGGCGGTCATTCGTCCCTGATGATCGATGGCGCACAGCGTCTGATCTTTGATCCCGCCGGCAGTTGGTACCACCCGCAAGCGCCTGAGCGGAATGACGTGATTTTTGGCATGTCGCCGCAACTGTTTGATTTCTTTATGGATTACCACGCGCGCGAAACCTTCCACGTGGTGGTTCAAGAGCTTGATGTCACGCCTGAGGTTGCAGCCTCGCTGTCACAACGTGTTCAGGCCTATGGCGCTGTGCCCAACTCTCAATGTTCCCGTGCGATCTCTACGGTTCTGTCTCAGACCGAGTGGTTCGAGGGGATGTCGGTAAGCTGGTTCCCCATCACCACGATGGAGAATTTCGGCGAAATTCCGGGTGTGCGCAGCAGCCAAGTCTTCGACGACGATTCGGATAACAATCTGGAATTGTTGCAGGCCCAAGCCCGTATGGCCAACCAAGCTGCCTTGTTCGAGCGCATCTCGGAATAAAGCGCCACATCCCACTTCGGATAAAACAACAAAAAACCCCCGGGCCGATGGCGCGGGGGTATCTTGATCTGCGGCTAGGCCGCACAGCTCGCATGTCGAGAAATCTTCAGAGAAGACCTTCGCGCTGCAATTTCTTCCGAGCCAGCTTGCGAGAACGACGAATCGCTTCGGCTTTTTCGCGTGCTTTTTTCACGGAGGGTTTTTCGTAATGTTGCTTAAGCTTCATTTCACGGAAAACGCCTTCGCGCTGAAGTTTTTTCTTCAGTGCGCGGAGCGCTTGATCGACATTGTTGTCGCGAACACTTACCTGCATGTGGTGTCACCACCTTTCTAGGTTTGAGTTGCAGAATTGCAGGAAGTGGCCACATAGCAAAGGCGTGCTAGCTTGTAAAGCGAAGCGCAACGCAAGACCTCGGAGGTTTCTATGACCGATCTAAAAGACCAAATTCTGGATGCAGCCCTGATGCATGTGCCCTTTGATGGCTGGTCCGAGGCAACGCTTTTGGCCGCTGCAGGGGATGTGGGCGCGGATGAGGCAACCGCCAAGGCGCTCTTTCCGCGGGGCGGTGTTGATCTGGCGCTTGCGTTTCATCGTCGTGGCGACGCCCAGATGGTTGCCAAGATCAAGGCCACCGATCTGTCTGACATGCGGTTTCGCGACAGGATCGTCTTTGCGGTTCGCACGCGGCTTGAAATTGCGCAGCCCGACAAGGAGGCCGTTCGCCGTGGCAGCACGCTGTTTGCCTTGCCTATTCATGCCGCCGATGGGGCCAAGGCCGTTTGGGGCACCTGTGACGCGATCTGGGATGCGCTTGGTGATGCGTCCGAGGATTTCAACTGGTACACCAAACGCGCGACCCTTGCGGGGGTGTATTCCTCGACGGTTCTCTATTGGCTTGGCGATCAATCCCCCGAGTCCGAGGCGGTTTGGGCCTTTCTTGATCGTCGGATCGAGAATGTGATGCAATTCGAGAAGGTCAAAAAGCAGGTCAATGACAGCAAATTGCTTGGCCCCCTCATGGCTGGCCCGAACTGGCTGTTGAGCAAGGTCAAAGCACCTGCCAAGATGCGGCCTGCCGATATGCCCGGGCTATGGTCTGGATCGCATAAACCTTCTGAGAAATAGCTCGGTCCAAAAAAGAGACACCCCATGCCCCAGACCCAAAATATGCAAGCCGTTGAAATCAGCACACCCGGCGGTCCTGAGGTTTTGAAGATTGTACAACGCGCGCGGCCCGAACCCTCGGCCGAGCAGATTTTGATAAAGGTGCAATTTGCAGGCGTGAACCGCCCAGATGCGTTGCAACGTGCTGGCAATTATGCCCCGCCCGCTGGGGCCTCGGACCTTCCGGGGCTTGAGGCATCGGGCGTGGTGGAGGCTGTCGGGGCTGGTGTCAGCAAGTGGAAGGTGGGTGACGCCGTTTGTGCCCTGCTGCCCGGTGGTGGCTATGCCGAATATGCCGTGACCCATCAAGACCATGCGCTGCCGATCCCCAAGGGCATGCCAATGGATCAGGCCGCAGCGCTGTGTGAGACCTATTTCACTGTCTGGAGCAATGTCTTCATGCGCGGCGCCTTGCGCGCGGGCGAGCGGTTCTTGGTGCATGGGGGATCCTCTGGGATCGGGACAACCGCGATCCAATTGGCCCATCACTTCGGCGCCCGTGTTTTCGCCACCGCAGGTTCAGACGAGAAATGCGCTGCCTGTGCGGGGCTGGGTGCTGAGGTTGCCATCAACTACCGCGAGCAGGATTTTGTCGAGGTTCTGCGCGCCGAGGGTGGGGCCAACCTGATCCTTGATATGGTGGGTGGTGACTATCTGCCGCGCAATGTGAAGGCTTTGGCCGATGATGGCAGATTGGTGCAGATCGCCTTTTTGCAAGGTCCAAAGGTCGAATTGAATTTTGCCCAGATGATGATGCGGCGCTTGACGCTGACAGGCTCGACGCTGCGTCCGCAATCCGATGCCGCCAAGGCCGCGATTGCCGCGGAACTTGCGACCCATGTCTGGCCGTTGCTGGACGCGGGGCGGATCGGTCCCGTGATGGACAGCGAGTTTGCATTGGTCGATGCCGTGCTGGCCCATGAACGTATGGAAAGCTCGGCCCATATCGGAAAGATCGTGCTGAGGGTAGCAGGCTAGCTTTTCGGCGCTCCGAATATCGTCCAGCCTGCATAGAGCCGTGTCACAGTCGTCACAGCGCAGGCGGCGGAGAAGGCCATTGCCAGCCATGCAAATTCTGTGGGCCATAGGCAAAAGGCCACGAAAGCCGCGATTGTTTCGGCCCCTTCTGTGAGGCCGCCCAGATAGAAGATGCCCTTGGTCGGGTAATCCTTGGCCGATAATCCGCGCCGCTCGGCAATGATCGAGAAGGCCAGAAAGGACGCGCCCGTGCCGATGAAACTGGCGATCAGGATCGCGGCGGGCAGTGCGTTCACTGCGGGCGCATAAAGCGCAAACCCGAGCGGGAACAGCGCGTAGAACAGAAAATCGAGGGTAATATCGAGAAAGGCACCCCGATCTGTGGGGGCGCTCAGGCGTGCCACGGCCCCGTCCAAACCATCGGCCAATCTGTTGAGCAGCATAAAAACCAAGGCCAGCCAAAACACGCCAAAGCTTGCCGCAATAAAAGCAGCGACACCCAAACCGAAACCCGCAAAGCTGATTTGATCGGCGGATATACCTCGGGCGGCCAGCCAATTGGCGGGCGGCTGCAACACGCGGCGCTGTGTGGGGAGGATCGCTGCATCAAACATCGTTGGTTCGGCTCAACTTGCGCTGTTAATCTCGGTGATCAACTCTACGACTTGTCCCAGATCCTGCAACTCACGGTAGCGTGCGTGACCCTCAGGGGGATCGGCGCGTTCGAGTTCCCAAATCACACCATGGGGCACATAGACCCCCCATGACCCCGCCTCAATCGCGGGCACGACATCTGATTTCATGGAGTTCCCGACCATCATGGCGCTTTGTGGGCCTGCGCCATGGGTGTCAAAGGCGCGTTGATAGATTGCGGGGGTTTTCTCCGAGACGATCTCAACCGCGTGGAAAAAGTCACCAAGCCCTGATTGGGCCAGCTTGCGCTCTTGGTCCAGCAAATCGCCCTTGGTGATCAGCACCAGCTTATGGGTTTGTGACAATATGCGCACGGCATCTTCGGCATGAGGCAAAAGATTGATCGGATGCGAGAGCATCTCCTGCCCTGCTTCCAGCAATTCCCCGATCACGCTGGCAGGCACCTTTTTATCTGTCACCTCGATTGCGGTTTCGATCATCGAGAGCATGAATCCTTTGATGCCAAAGCCGTAATGCCCGATATTTCGGCGCTCGGCGGCAATCAGCCTTTCATGAAGGTGGTCACGGTCGGTGTAATCTGCGAGTAACTCGGCAAATCGCGCTTGTGTGACGCGAAAAAAGTGCTCGTTCTGCCACAATGTATCATCGGCATCGAAACCGATTGTTTGCAACTTTTGTGGCATCCTGCAATCACTCCTTGAGGGCTGGCAACACCCCCTCTTTTCTGAATCGGTTATCGGCTTATATAATGGCCTTGACCAAGAGGCCACGAACCCTTCGGAGACGTGATGGCACCTGCAAACTGGACGATGATGGCGGATAAGCCCGAAGATGAGGGCGATACCAAGCTCATCACAAAGCCAAAAGAAAAAACGCAACGGCCGCCGATGTATAAGGTGCTGCTGCTCAATGATGATTTCACGCCCATGGAATTCGTTGTCCATGTGCTGGAACGTTTTTTCGCGATCTCGCATGCCCAATCGGTTGAGATCATGCTGACTGTCCATAAGAAGGGGGTGGCCGTTGTTGGCGTCTTCTCCTATGAGATCGCCGAAACCAAGGTTGCGCAGGTGATGGATTTTGCCCGCCGCAACCAGCACCCGCTGCAATGCACCATGGAGAAAGAGGACTGACCCGCTCAGTCGCTCGAAACCCCACATCATGACACCAGACCGTTGGATCACCGCGCTCGAAAGCGGCGCTTTGCTATTGCCAGAAGAGGGCCGTGTGCTTGTCATGCGCGCGCGCGGCGATGCCCGCCTTGATGCCTTCGGGGCTGATCGCGTTCTGGCCGTCCAGAGCTTTTTCCCCGATCACGCCCGTCTGACCGCGCGCGGCTTTGAAACGCTTGCCGAGATGGACGCGGAGACGGCACCTGATATTTCTGTGGCGCTGGTCCAGATTGTGAAGTCCAAGACCGATACGTTGAACGCGCTGGCGGAAGCGATTGTTTTGACCCGTCCGGGTGGATTGGTGCTGGTCGATGGGCAAAAGGGTGAAGGGATTGAATCGATCCTGAAGGACATCAAGAAATTGCTGCCTGTCGAGGAGGTCTTGTCCAAGTCACATGGCAAGCTGTTCTGGTTTGAGCGCCCCGCAACCATCCCTGAGCAAATCATCGCATGGATTGCCGAGCCCAATGAAATTGAGGGCGGCTATATCGTGCCGCCTGGTGGATTTTCGGCCGATCACGCCGATCCCGGCTCGGAACTTCTGGTGGCGCTTGTTCCTGCACTGAAAGGTCGGGTTGCTGATCTGGGTGCGGGCTGGGGTTTTATTGCGGCCAATCTTTTGGATGAACAAGACGCGATCTCGTCGCTTGATCTGGTCGAGGCGGATTGGCGTTCTCTTGAGGCCGCGCGCGTCAATATCGAGGATGAGCGCGCTTCGTTCTTCTGGGATGATGCGCGCAGTTTCAAACCTGCCGAGTTGTATGACGCGATCGTTTGTAACCCGCCCTTCCATACTGGCCGTGAGGCGGACCCCAATCTGGGGCGTGCGTTTATTGCCGCAGCGGCCCGCATCCTGAAACCCTCGGGGCAATTTTTTATGGTGGCCAACCGCCATTTGCCCTATGAGGCAGCGCTGAAAGAGCATTTCGGAACTGGCAAGATGCTGGCCGAGATACAGGGCTATAAACTCTATCAAGCCGCCAAACCCGTTCGGGCGCGGCGCTGATCTGAACCAAGCAAGGCCAGACGGAGAACCCAATGTCTCTATCCATCCAAGGTAAAACCGCAATTGTGACAGGTGCCGCCAATGGCATCGGTCTGGCGATTGCGCGCCATTTCGTCGAACGTGGCGCCAATGTCATGTTTGCAGATCGTGACGAAGGCAAGCTTGCTGATGAATGCGGTGCGCGCGAAGAGGACCAAGCTGAAAACGTGCGGTTTTTTGCGGGTGATTTGCGCGAAAAGCTGACCATCGCCAATCTGATTTCGGCCACGATTGATGCCTTTGAGCGCATCGATATCTTGGTTAACGCAAGCCGCCAGATCATGGTGACCGACCCGTTTGACCCTTCGGATAATTCGGTCGAGGCGATGCTGGAGCAGAATATGTTTACAGCCCTTCGCCTCTCGCAGGCCGTTTCCAAAAAGATGATCCAGCAGGCCGAGACCGATGGAAACCCTGAGGGTAGCGCCGGCTCGATTGTGAACCTCTCCTCGATTGCCGCGCAGCGCACGCATCCTGACCTCTTGGGCTATTCCATCAGCGAAGCGGCATTGGAACAGGCAACGCGCGGGTTGGCTGTGGCGCTTGCTCCGTATCACATCAGGGTCAATGCGGTGGCTTTTGGGTCCATGATGTCGGCAAGCCTGCAAGACAGCCTTTCCGAGACCGACGGTCTTCGCAAGGAAATCCAGCAAAGCACGCCTTTGGGTCGGATCGCCTCGGCCCGTGAGGTTACAGGCGCTGTGCAGTTCCTGTCCTCGGATGGTGCGGGTTTCATCACAGGCGAGATTGTGACCGTCGATGGCGGGCGCACCTTGCTCGATAATGTGACCAGCGCTGCGCATTGAGGGCGGGGCTGTCTGCTCAAGTTGCGCGCTTCCCGCCTGAGCATGCGCATCATTTTGGAAAGCCGCCTCCATGACTGACTTTCGCCGCTTTGCAATCTTCGCCGTTCCTGACGGGGGTTTTTATGACAAAGCCTCGGATTGGCTGGGTTGGGATAGCGTTGCGGGATGCACGCGGGTTCAACCTGATTTGCCAGACCTGCCGCGCGATGGTGCGGCCCTGACGGCGCGGCCACGGAAATACGGGCTTCACGGAACCATCAAGCCACCCTTCAGGCTTGCGGAAGGCACCACCCTTGCCGATCTGCAAGGCGCTTTCAGGCCGCTTTGCGCAGGTCTTGCCGCGGTTGAGCTGCCCGCGCTGATGATCACGCGTATCGGGGGATTTGTCGCAGCCGTTCCATCGCAGCACAGTGATGCCCTATCCGCCTTGGCCGCAACGATTGTGCGGGAGCTGGACGGGTTTCGGGCCGCGCCTTCGAAGGAGGAGCTGGCCAAGCGCCGCAAAGCGGGCCTGTCCCCGCAGCAGGAGGCGTTGCTGGCGCAATGGGGCTACCCTTATGTGATGGAGGAGTTCCGCTTTCATCTGACATTGTCTGGCGGCATGGCGCATGCTGATGCCGATCATCTGGCAGCATTGCTTGGGTCATATTTCGCGCCCGTGCTGCCCACGCCCTATGTCATGTCCGATCTGGCCTTGATGGGGGAGGCCGAGGATGGGCAATTCCACCTCATCGAGCGTGCCCGTCTGGCAGGTCGTGATCACGCATAAAAAAGCCCCGCAGGAATGATCGCGCGGGGCTTGGTGTTTTCACTTGGATGATTGGCGCCACATTACGTGTCGTCTTCATCCTCATCGCCGCCACCTGCGGGAAGATTGAACAGGCTATCTGCATCCATAGGCTTGGAGGCTTTGTCTTCATCCTCATCGGTATTGGGCGTGAGGGTGAAGGTCTCGAGCCCCGAGATGGAGGATGGTGTTTTTGGCTCGTCATCGCCTGCAAGGCTCTGCTCGGTCGAAACCAGTTTGCGGCGCTCGTCATCGCTCATGACGGTGCCCTCGGCTGCGCGTTTCGCATTGGCTTTTTGCACGGCTGCGTCGAGTTCGGATTGTTTGCACAATCCCAAGGCAACAGGGTCAATCGGCTGGATATTCGAGATGTTCCAATGCGTGCGCTCGCGGATCGCCAGAATGGTCGGCTTGGTTGTGCCCACCAGTTTCGAGACCTGAGCGTCTGTCAATTCGGGGTGGAATTTAACCAACCACAAGATCGAGGCAGGACGGTCCTGACGCTTGGACAACGGCGTATAGCGTGGGCCGCGGCGTTTTTCCTCACCCACCGAGGCGGGGTTGAATTTCAGCTTAAGCGCATAGGCCGGGTTCTCTTCGGCTTTTGTTATTTCTTCTTGGGTCAGCTGGTTGTTGGCAATCGGGTCAAACCCTTTGACGCCTTGGGCCACATCGCCATCGGCAATACCTTGGACTTCCAATTCATGCAGGCCGCAGAACTCACCGATCTGTTTGAAATGAAGCGTGGTGTTATCCACCAGCCAAACAGCGGTGGCTTTTGCCATGATCGGTTTATTCATGTCTTTGCTCCTTGAAGAAGATACAACTCGGACGTGCCGGTAAAACGGCTGCGGAGGATTTCCGCGGTTCCTCGATTTCGGGGAAGTTGGCAGCTATATAGGCGAGAGCAGGGCTAAGGGGAAGAGGGAATGATACGAGCGATATTGACGGCGGTTCTGATAGGTGCCGCGACACTCGCGCAGGCCGAGGGCGAACGCGCGGGGGATTTCGACTATTACGTCATGGCGCTGAGCTGGACCCCCACATGGTGCGCGATCGAAGGCGACGCGCGCGACAGCGAACAATGCGATGCAGGGCAAGGCTATGGCTTCACCCTGCATGGGCTTTGGCCGCAATATGAAGAGGGCTGGCCAAGCTATTGCCCCAGCTCGCAACGCCCGCCTTCGCGCGGGATGACGGGTGATATGGTCGACATCATGGGCTCAAGCGGGCTGGCTTGGCATCAATGGCGCAAACATGGGGTTTGCTCAGGCCTATCGGCATCCGAGTATTACAGTCTGTCCCGCAGCGCCTATGAGGCGGTGACCCGCCCCGCGCTATTGCGTGAACTGACCCGCGAAGTGCGTTTGCCCGCCCGCGTGGTCGAAGAGGCCTTTCTTGAGGTGAATGACGATCTATCGGCGGATATGTTGACCGTCACCTGCCGCGACCATCGGGTGCAAGAGGTGCGCATTTGTTTGACGCATGACTTGGAACCCCGTGATTGCGGCCGCGATGTCAGGCGTGATTGTCGGCTGGAAGACGCGCTTTTAAGCCCGATGCGATAGAACAAGCCGCCGCCAAGACCCGCCTCGAAAAATACCGTCCACGTTTTGATGGGGGGTGGGTGCGGTGACCCTCGGTCCGATTTGGGGGCAGGACCGAGGGTTTTCGCACTGAGGGGACCCGTTTCTGGGCAAGTCCCGAACAGCCGGTGAGAGGCTGGATCTTTTGAAGGAACCACACTCTCATCTGGAGCCCGCTTGAACCGAGGACGGTTCTGGCAGGGCAGGCAAGCAGCAGCGATGGGAAATGGAAAATGAACTGCCACCTGCTTGATCAGTAAAACGGTGTGCCACAGAAGGCTCTTAGCCAAGGAGCGATTGTCAAAAGTTGGTGTCGGTGTCTCTTCTGATCAGAACGACTTGCGCGCGCGCAGGGCGGCGGAAATCGTTCCATCGTCAAGGTAGTCCAATTCCCCACCGATGGGTACGCCTTGGGCCAGCGATGATACCGCGATCCCCATCGTTTCCAATTCGCCAGCGATATAATGCGCCGTTGTTTGGCCATCGACCGTGGCGTTCAGGGCAAGGATAACCTCGGTGATATTTTCCGCCGTGACGCGGTCTATCAGTTTTGGAATGCGCAGATCATCTGGCCCCACGGCATCCAATGCAGACAGGGTCCCGCCAAGCACATGGTAGCGCCCCTGAAAGGCCTGACCGCGCTCCATTGCCCAAAGATCGGCGACATCTTCGACCACGCATATCTGCCCTGTGTTGCGTTTCTCGGAGGTGCATATATCGCAAATATCGCTGGTGCCGATATTGCCGCAATTCAAACACTCACGCGCGGTTTCGGCCACACGCGCCATGCTCTCGGCCAAGGGGCGCATCAGGGGGCCGCGTTTCTTGATCAGTTGCAAAACCGCACGACGCGCCGACCGGGGCCCAAGCCCCGGTAGCCGCGCCATCATATCAATGAGGGCTTCAATCTCGCGTGTCGCATCCGTCAAGGTCGGTATCTCAGAAGGGCAGGTTCATGCCAGCAGGCAGACCCATGCCTTCGGTCAGTTTCTGCATCTCTTCCTGACCACGCTCAGCGGCGCGTTTTTGGGCGTCCTTGATCGCGGCAAGGATCAGGTCCTCGACCACTTCCTTGTCATCGCCATTGAAGATCGATGGATCGATATCAAGCGCTGTCAATTCGCCCTTGGCTGTCGCGGTTGCTTTGACGAGACCCGCGCCCGATTCACCAGTAACGGTCATCGTGGAGAGGCTTTCCTGCATCTCGGCCATTTTGGTCTGCATCTCTTGGGCCTGCTTCATCAGCTTGCCCATATCGCCAAGCCCGCCTAGTCCTTTCAGCATGATCTTTGTCCTTTCAGATCAGTCATCTTCAAATGGGTCCCATTCATCCTCGACCTCGGGCAGCGCCTCGACGGCGGCCTGATTTGCGATTTCCTCGCGGGTTCGGATTTCGGTGATTTTTGCGTTTGGAAAAGCCGAGATAACGGCCTGCATCATGGGATGGCTTGAGGCTTCGTCTTCCAGCTTCTGCCTTGCATCGTTTTCCTGTTCGTCCAGCGTGGCAGCCCCGCCGCTTGACGCGACCGAAATGCCCCAGCGTTGCCCTGTCCAATCTTTCAGGCGGGCACCAAGGCGCTGGGCGAGATCGGCGGGTGCGCGCTCGGTTGGTTCGAACTCGATCCGTCCAATCGAATAGGAGACCAGCCGCAAGGAGGTTTTCACCTCGACCAGCAGCTTGATATCGCGGTTGGCCTCGATCAGGGCAACGACGCTTTCAAAGGTCGGGTAATGGGCCAAGGCTTGCTCGGGGGCGATTGCGACCGCTGCCTGCGCGCCAGAGCGGGCGACTGGCCCGCGCGGCGTACTTGATGCGCTGGGGGCAGCGCCGCCCCCTGAGGGGGTCGCAGAAGAGGAGCTGGCCACAGCGCCTGCGCCTACCCCTGCGCCTGCCTGAGGGGCGGGCATATCTTGCAGCTTGCGCACCAGATCACCCGGAGTGGGAAGATCGGCCACATGCGTCATGCGGATCACGGCCATCTCGGCGGCCATCATGGAGTTGGGGGCCAAGGCCACCTCCTCCAAGGCTTTGAGAAGCATCTGCCACATCCGGCTGAGCACACGCATATGCAGCTTTTCGGCAAGCATCCGACCACGGGCGCGCTCATCAGGGCCAATGGTGGGGTCCTCGGCGGCCTCGGGCGTGATGTTGATCACGCTCAACCAATGGGTGATCTCGGCCAGATCGCGCAGCACGGCCATCGGGTCTGCGCCATCGGCATATTGGCTGCCAAGCTCGTTGATGGCACCTGCCGCATCGCCCTGCATGATCATATCAAACAGGTCCATGACGCGCCCGCGATCAGCCAAGCCAAGCATCGCGCGAACCTGCTCGGCGGTGGTCTCGCCAGCCCCATGCGAGATCGCCTGATCAAGCAAGCTCATGGCGTCACGGACCGAGCCTTCGGCCGCGCGGGTGATCAGGGCCAATGCATCTTCGGTGATCTGGGCGTTTTCTTTTTCGGCCACCCCATTGAGATGCGCGATCATCACTTCGGGTTCGATGCGGCGCAGATCGAAACGCTGACAGCGCGACAGAACCGTTACGGGCACTTTGCGAATCTCGGTGGTCGCAAAGATGAATTTCACATGGGCGGGCGGTTCTTCCAGCGTCTTGAGCAGCGCGTTGAAGGCGCTGGTCGAGAGCATGTGAACCTCATCGATGATGTAGATTTTATAACGCGCCGAGGCCGCGCGGTAATGCACACTTTCAATGATCTCGCGGATATCATTGACGCCCGTGCGGCTGGCCGCGTCCATCTCGAGGACATCGACATGGCGGCCTTCGGTGATGGCCACGCAATTTTCGCATGTGCCGCAAGGCTCGGTCGTGGGTTTGCCTGTGCCATCGGGGCCCGTGCAATTCAGCCCCTTGGCGATGATGCGCGCGGTGGTGGTTTTCCCCGTCCCGCGGATACCCGTCATGATGAAGGCTTGCGCGATCCTGTCAGCGGCAAAAGCATTTTTGAGCGTGCGGACCATCGCCTCCTGACCGATCAGGTCGGCAAAGCTTGCCGGGCGGTATTTTCGCGCCAGAACCTGATAGACGGGTTGGTCTGTTTCGCTCATTTGGCCTCGTCCTTTTGTGACTTGTGCTAAACTAGGGCTTGTGGCGAGGCGCGGCAACCTGTTCCTAGGGGGCAGAGTTTATAATCCACATGGATGCGGCGGTAAAAGAGGGCCGAATAATGGAAGAAGAATTTCAAACGAATTGGCGCCCGATCCACGGGGCGTTGTTTTTATTTTTGATGGTGGTTTCGGGTTTGGTGGCCATGGTGTGGCTCGCTTGGTTGTTTCAAGCGGGCGCAGAGGAAAGCGTGTTCCATAGAATGGGGCTGGGGCTGACGTCGATTTTTGTGCTGTGCCATCCGCCCGCGATTGCAGCCAGCGTGATCTTATGGCGTGCCAAGGTCGCCCGCGGCTGGAGCGATTGGTTCATCAAAGGGGCGACCATCTATTTCATCGCCGCAACCATCATCGCATTTTCTGGAATTTATATGATGGCGTCATTTGTAAACGGCATGTGAGGGGTTCGATCACGGCTTGAACAAAAAACGCCGCCTCAATGAGGGCGGCGTTTTTGTAAGGTGAGAGGCTGGACATCGACCCAAGCGGGGCTCGTTGTGGCTGCTTCCTTCCGGACCTGACCAGGTTGGCGAGGC
>ENA-OUOG01001659-OUOG01001659.1-marine-metagenome-genome-assembly--contig:-NODE-1659-length-25081-cov-13.955327_pt1 | contig 25081 bp, 21 predicted proteins | sample MGYA00248635_ERZ508505 | MGnify/ENA primary metagenome ERZ508505 (study PRJEB26176, sample SAMN06267871) | marine metagenome | isolation source: Saanich Inlet, British Columbia, Canada | place: Pacific...
GGTAAATCAATATTAAAGAGTTACGGTGTAGCAATCCAAGAAGGAATTGTGGCAAACACGCCTGAAGAAGCAGTTGAAGCTGCCAAAAAACTAAACGCTGAGACGGGAACTGATTGGTGGGTAATAAAAGCTCAAATTCACGCAGGTGGAAGAGGAAAAGGAGGAGGAGTAAAACTTGCTAAAAGTTTAGATGACGTGAAAAGAATTTCGGATGAAATACTAGGAATGATGTTGATTACTCCACAAACTTCGGCAGAAGGTAAGTTGGTTAGTAAAGTGTTGGTTGGTCAGGATGTTTATTATCCTGGTGATTCTGAGCCAAGTGAATTCTATATGTCAGTGTTGTTGAACAGAGCCACTGGAAGGAATATGGTCATGTATTCTACAGAAGGAGGAATGGATATTGAGACCGTTGCTGAAGAAACTCCTCATTTGATTTTTACTGAGGAGATTGATCCTAAAGTTGGAATCCAAGGGTTTCAGGCAAGAAAAATAGCATTTAACTTAGGATTGAGTGGAAAGGCAATGAAGGAAATGACAAAATTTGTATTTGCTCTGGTAAAGGCATATGAAGGAAGTGATTCTGAAATGTTTGAAATTAATCCAGTGTTAAAAACATCAGACGATAAAATTATTGCAGTAGATGCAAAAGTATCATTGGATGGAAATGCACTATTCAGACATAAAGATTATGCTGAAATGAGAGATAAGACGGAAGAAGATCCAACAGAGGTAGAAGCATCTGAGCATGAATTGAACTATGTGAAACTCGATGGAAATGTTGGGTGTATGGTAAATGGCGCTGGACTTGCCATGGCAACGATGGACATAATAAAATTATCTGGAGGTGATCCTGCAAACTTCTTAGATGTAGGAGGAACAGCTGATGCTGCGAGAGTTGAAAAAGCTTTCCGTATCATCATGAAAGACCCGAATGTAAAAGCTCTATTGGTTAATATTTTTGGAGGAATTGTAAGATGTGATAGAGTAGCGCAAGGTGTGATTGATGCATACAAAAACATTGGAGACATTCAAATTCCAATTATTGTAAGGCTGCAAGGAACAAATGCTGAAGAAGCCAAAGCTTTGATTGATGCTTCAGGATTGAAAGTTCATTCAGCGGTTCAATTAGAAGATGCAGCAAAACTCGTATCAGAAGTTTTAGCCTAATAGTTTATTCCAATATTTTTAAGAGCCCTTGAAGAAATTCAAGGGCTTTTTTTATATTTACTCCTTATGACTAAACAAGAAAAAGTACAATTTATTATCGATGAACTTGAAAGGATTTATCCTGAAGTTCCTGTTCCCTTAGACCATACGGATGCTTATACTCTATTAATTGCGGTTTTGCTTTCTGCTCAATGCACGGATGAACGAGTAAATAAAATTACTCCTGCATTATTTTCTAGAGCCAATAATCCTTTCGATATGGCAAAAGTACCTGTGGATGAAATCCGAGAAATAATAAAGCCTTGTGGATTATCTCCAAGAAAATCAAAAGCTATTTCTGTGCTGTCACAGATGTTGATTGATAAGTATAACGGAGAGGTTCCAGAAAGTTTTGAAGCTTTGGAGGAATTGCCAGGAGTTGGTCATAAGACTGCCTCTGTGGTGATGAGTCAGGCCTTTGGAGTTCCTGCTTTCCCAGTAGATACGCACATTCATCGATTGATGTATCGTTGGGGTATAACCAATGGGAGAAATGTGGAACAAACGGAGAAAGACGCCAAACGATTATTTCCGAGAGAATTGTGGAACAAACTTCATTTACAAATAATTTTTTATGGAAGAGAGTTTTCTCCGGCTAGAGGTTGGAACACAGAAGAGGACGTGATTCAACAAAAAGTAGGAAGGAAAACAAAGCTAGAAGGATATCGATTATAGTTTGATTTTATTGCCGGCTCATTTGGAGCTTGAATAGTTCTTTGATTGTCTCCAACTTTGGACTTTGGTTGATATCAAAATTCTTTCACCTAATTCGCTCAATTTTTAACTTACAACATTGATTATGCATGATGAAATACTAGATAACGAAGAACCTAAGAAAGAAATAAGATTCTCATTTTTGCAGAATTTTGTTCTCATAATTCTATGGTTTTCGGTTCTTTTTGGTTGGGAAAACTTTCTTTATTTTAATCAAAAGTATCTAATTGGAGTAGTTTGTCTTTTGATAGCCAGCGTCTTGATTTTCATTAACCCAAAGTTGGGGTTGTATTCTACTTTGATTATGCTGGTTTTAGGAGTTATGAATATTGCTCATCACATGGGAATGACTGTCTCTATGACTTTTGGTAAAAGTGGAAACGAGTTTTCATTAGATTTGGTCTACCTACTCTTACTGTTTGTTTACATAGGAATGAATCGAAATGAGTTCAATCATATTTTTCCATCTAGGATTAAAAACAAAAAAAAACCACACAGAAACATGGAGGAAAATAGATTTTTAAAAAAGTACGCTTCCAAATCAAGCGAGGAGTTGGAAGCGATAATTGAGAGTAAACAATTTTCAAAAGAGGCAATTGAAGCCGCTCATGAATTATTAAGTAGAAGAAAAGTTAAATCTTCTTAAATGGAATTTCATTTTTGGAGAATCCATCTTTTACGGACCAAACTATCTTCATAGCGGCATCACCTTTTTCAACAATTTTCCAAATTTGTCCATTCTTGAGGTTTTCTGTATCAATTTTTATTTGATTTTCATCAATGACTTCCCATGTACCAGATTGACTTTGTCCAGCCATATCTTGATTAAAAGTTCCTTCATCAGAGAAACTCACTTTGATTTCGACTCCTGCATCTTTTGCATCTGCTTTCCAATCTCCTACAATAAAGTGATTTTCTGTTTCTGCTGTTTCGGAAACTTCACTAGAAACTATTTCATCTGTAATTTCTTGGGATCCTGTAGAGTTGGTTTCATTTCCACAGGAAATTAGAAATGATAGGGTTAGAATTGAATAAAAAAAGTATTTCATGGTTCAGGTTTTTTGTTAAAATTAAGAAACAAAATAAAGGTTTTTTAAAATTATTCCAAGTAATGAGGATAAATTCCATTTTCATCCTCGCGAATGCAGGGATAGTAACACAAGATTATTAAATTAAGTAATATACTTTATCGTGCTGAATTTATGAAGAAGAAAATAATTTCTACAAAACTAGTTGATTTTACTTTTGTACATAGCCTATTTTGTTTAGGTTCTATTTTTAGTCTAGGCAATTGATACAGAAAGTATTGAATAGGATAGATTGAAAAAATTAAATAGGAGATTCGTTGGGTAATTTAATTACAGTCACAATGAAAAAATCGTACCGATTCTCCTGTCAAGATTCCCTCTTTCAAGGGAATGACATTGTGAAAGGATTTATTTATTTTTTACAGTTACACTTTGTCATTACGCGTGTTTTGATTTAGTGATAACGCAATCAAAAATGTAGCGAGATGTAACAATTAGAACTATCAATTTCAATAAATTTCCTCTTTATACAACTCTGGATACTTCCCTGTCTTGGTTTTATAAAACGTTTGAATTTTCTCCATGTCGTTTTCAAAAGAGTCAGTTAAATGAATGTAACCACCCACTCCTCCAATTTTTTCTTTGTAATCAAGAAAACCAAACGAAACAGGAACATTGGCTTTTTGGGCGATGAAATAAAATCCTTTTTTCCATTTATCCACTCTTTTTCTGGTTCCTTCTGGTGGAATAATGATAATTAAGTTCTTTTCTTTTTCAAACAATTGAGCAGCAGTTTCCACCATGTTACCAGACTCTTTTCTATTGATCCCGATTCCTCCCAACCACCTAAAATAACCACCATGGATTCCTTTGGTGTAACTGTCTTTGATGAAAAATTTCACTGGTAATTCATGTAACCAAAGAACTCCCATCATATAAACCAAATCCCAATTAGAAGTATGCGGAGCAGCTATCATAACGCTTTTTCGAGCGATTTCCATGTGAGCCAAATCCGTTTTCCAGTCAGTTATCCAAAATACAAATCGAGCGATTAATTTTTTCATAGTTTAAAATTAGGCTAAATTTGGTGACCAAAAAGGTATTTTTAGTATAAAGTTTCTTCATGGTTATTCCTTCCTTGAGAAATGAAATCATAGCTTTCGCAGACCAAATGAAAGTGAAGGTAAAAGCGAATAAATAGGTTTAGAATATGAATCCAATCGAACAACTTTCCAAAACTTTTAATATTCCTATACATCAGGTAAGAAAAACAATTCAATTGCTAGAAGAGGGAGGAACCGTTCCTTTTATTTCTCGTTACCGAAAAGAGCAAACGGGTGGTTTGGATGAGGTTCAGATTTTGGACATTAAAAATGAATTAGATAAATTAAAAGAGCTCGAAAAAAGAAAACAAACCATCCTGAAAGCCATTGAGGAACAAGAGTTATTGACAGATGAAATAAAAAGATTGATTGAAAAATCAACTTCGCTTACCGAGTTGGAGGATATTTATTTACCCTTCAAAAAGAAACGGAAAACCAAAGCGAGCGAGGCACGAAAAAATGGATTGGAGCCTTTGGCAAAAATTATCATGGCTCAAAACGAAGAGGATATAAACAGAGCAGCTTTTCGATTTGTAAATGGGAATATCGATTCTGCCGAAAAAGCGTTGGAAGGAGCTCGATATATTATTGCTGAATGGATTAGTGAAAGAGTTGTGGTGAGGAATTTGGTAAGAAAGGCTTTTGAAAAACAAGGAGTTGCCAAAACCAAAGTGGTAAAAGGAAAAGAGTTGGAAGGAGAAAAATTCAAGGATTATTTCGGTTATTCAGAACCCACCTGCAAACTAAAATCTCACAGAACCTTGGCGTTGTTGCGAGCAGAAAAAGAGGGGTTTATTCGATTGAAAATTGAGCCTGACGAAAACTATGTATTGGATCAACTGATCGACAAACTAAAACACGGTTGGAACGAATCTTCCGTTCAGGTAGAGTTGGCAATAAAGGATGCTTACAAAAGATTATTAAAACCATCTATAGAAACTGAACATCGAAATGCGTTGAAGCAAAAGGCTGATGAGCAAGCTATCGCGGTGTTCTCCGAAAATCTGAAACAATTGCTACTCACTGCTCCTGTTGGTCAAAAAAGAATTTTGGCACTTGATCCAGGCTTTAAATCTGGATGTAAATTGGTGTGTTTGAATGAGAACGGAGAGTTGATTCACAACGAAAATATTTATCCGCATCCTCCACAAAAAGACACCAAAATGGCTTCAAAAAAAGTTGTGTCACTAGTGGAAAGATACAAAATTGAAGTAATTGCCATCGGAAATGGGACTGCCAGCAGAGAAACGGAATACTTTATCAAACGATTGAAGTTTGATAGAAAATTGCAAGTTTTTATGGTAAGCGAAGATGGAGCTAGTATTTACAGTGCAAGTAAGGTGGCGAGGGAGGAATTTCCACAATATGATGTAACGGTTCGTGGAGCAGTTTCTATAGGCAGGCGATTGATGGATCCGTTGGCCGAGCTAGTAAAAATTGATCCGAAATCAGTTGGAGTGGGTCAATATCAGCACGATGTAAACCAAACTTTGCTCAAAAATTCGTTAGACGATGTGGTGATAAGTTGTGTAAATAGAGTGGGAGTGAACGTGAATACTGCCAGTAAATATTTGTTGCAATATGTTTCTGGATTGGGCGAAACCACGGCTCAAAATGTGGTAGATTACAGAAAAGAAAATGGAGATTTTACTTCGCGAACTCAACTTAAAAAAGTGAAACGAATGGGCGACAAAGCTTTTGAACAATCCGCTGCTTTTTTGCGAATTCAGGGAGCAAAGAATCCACTAGATAATTCGGCTGTTCATCCGGAGAGTTACAAAGTAGTGGAAAAAATGGCTAAGGATTTAAAAGTAACAGTAAAGGAGTTAATTGGTAACGAAGAATTGATAAATTCAATACCATTAGCAACTTATCAAAACTCCGTCACAGGCATGGCTACTTTGCAAGACATTGTGGCTGAGCTGAAAAAACCAGCCAACGATCCACGAGAAAAAGCAAAAATGCTCGAATTTGACGACAATTTGCGAACAATTGCCGATGTGAAACCAGGAATGGAACTAAACGGAATTGTTACCAACGTAACCAATTTCGGGTGTTTTGTAGATATTGGAATTAAGGAAAATGGATTGGTTCACATTTCTAATATATGTGGCGAATACATTGCTAATCCGGCTGATAAAGTGAAGCTTCACCAACATGTGAAAGTGAAAGTATTGGAAGTGGAAGTGGTTAGGAAACGAATTGGGTTAACAATGAATTTTTAGTTTTTATTCAATTGATTAAAATAGTTTTTTCATTTAAACTGGAACTAACAGGAGCATATTTCTCCCTTGTGGAGAGGCTAGGAGGGTGTTTTTATGTGTCATTCCGGCCTCCGAGCCGGAATCTATAGCTTTACGTTTACTTCGTTGGATTTTCGATTTCCAATCAAGTTTGGAATAACAAATCCTTAATGATTTATGTGCTTTCGTTTTGAATGGACTCAAGTTTTAATCTCAAATCTATCCCGATCCTCCAATGCAGGAAATTTAGCTCTAAAATCAACTAAATTTTGTTTACTCAACACATGAATTTCAATTTCATTTTTGTGTTCTTCAAAACTCGAAATTTCATCTCCTTTGTAATTAATAATTGCTGAGTTTCCAGAGTACGTTTTTCCTGTTCCATCTTTTCCTACTCGATTAATTGCTACAACGTAGCTTACATTTTCTATAGCTCTGGAAAATAATAGATTACCCCAAGGTTTTTTTCTTACTTCTGGCCAATTGGCTACGTAAATATACAGGTCTATTTTGCTTGTATTTCTGCTCCAAACCGGGAATCGCAAATCATAACAAATGAGTGGACAAATTTTCCAATTTTTTAGTTCAAAAGTGACTTGTTTTTCTCCTGGGGAATAATAGTTTTGTTCACCTGCAAAAGTGAATAAATGGCGTTTGTCGTAGGTCAATAAATTTCCTGTTGGCTGGGCAATCAGCATTCGGTTGTAAAATGTATTGGTTTCTTTTATCATCACCGAACCCAGTATACAAGAGTTTTTGGTTTTGGCTTTTTCCAAAATCCAGCTTACTGTTTTGCCAGTCATTTCCTCCGCTAAATTCGTATTCATAGAAAATCCCGTAGTAAACATTTCGGGTAAAACGATTAAATCAACTCCTTCTTTTATGCCATTTATTTTCTCCGAAAACATTTCCAAATTAGCGTCAATATCTTCCCAGATAATTTCCGATTGTATAGCTGCAATAGTTAAATCGTGCATAATAGTTTTCCTGCTTTAATGAGTAATTCGTCTTCTTTGGCAAAACAAAATCGCAGCACTTTATTATCTTCCAAATCAGGATAAAATACCGAAAGTGGGATAGAGGCAATGCCTTTTTCTATGGTTAGTTTTTTGGCAAATTCCACATCGTTCATATCAGATATTTCAGAATAGTCGAGCAACTGAAAATAGGTTCCACTGCAGGGAATTATTTTAAATCTGGAATCTTTGATCGAAGCCAAAAATAGGTCTCTTTTTCGTTCATAAAACTCCGAAGTATTTGCAAAAGGGTTGTGGTTGATGATATAGTCGTTAATCGCATATTGCATGGGAGAATTACAAGAGAAAACAGTGTATTGATGTATTTTTCGAAATTCCTTCATGAGCCAATCTGGACCCACACAAAACCCAAGTTTCCATCCTGTTACGTGAAGACTTTTCCCAAAAGAATAAATAACCATCGCTCGTTTTTTCAACTCAGGAAACCCCAAAACACTTTCGTGTTTGTTCCCGTCAAAAGTGATGTGTTCGTACACTTCGTCACTAATGACAATAATTTCGGTGCCGTTCGTGATTTTTTCGAGTTGTTCTAAATCAAATTTTGACAACAAACTTCCCGTTGGATTGTGTGGAGAGTTTATTACAATCAGTTTAGTTTTTGCGTTTACTTTCTGTCTCACCATTTCCCAATTGATTGAATAATCAGGATGCAGAAGAGGAATAAATACGGGGATTCCACCGTGAACTTCAATTGCCGGAGCATAACAGTCGTAGGCTGGAGAGAATAAAATAACTTCATCTCCTTCACTCACTACTGCCGAAATAGTATTGTAAATAGCTTGAGTGGCGCCCGCTGTTACGGTAATTTCGGAGTTCGGATTTATTTCTCCACCGTAAGTTTTTGTTAAATAATTGCTTAACGTTACTCTTAATTCCAGGATACCAGGCATCGGAGCGTATTGATTGTTTCCTTCTTTCAGGTGTTGGGTTACTAAGTCGATTAATTTTTTATCCACTTCAAATCCGGGGAAACCTTGAGAAAGATTAACAGCATTGTGGGAATTTGCCAAGGCCGACATGGTCGAAAATATGGTAGTGCCTACTTCTGGGAGTTTGGAATTGATACTGTTCATGTTAGTTTTTTTTATTGAAGTTGATTTCTTTTTCAAATTGTCCATCTTCTCTATAAAAAAACCACATTCCTTTTTTTATGTCGTTCTCGTATGAACCAAAAATTTTTAACGTTCCGTTTGGGTAGAATGATTTATAAATTCCATTTCTTTTACCAAACAAATAATTAGACTCACTCCATTTTGATCCGTTTTCATAAAACGATTCCCATTTGCCTTGTTTTAAATCGTTCACAATATCTCCCTTGATTTTAATACTACCATTGGGATGAAATTCTTGATGTTTTTCGGTTAATTTTTTCTTTACATCCTGTTCAACTGGTGGTGAAGATTGAGAACAACTCCAGCCATTTAATAGGAAGAGTATATAAAGGAAAGTTGTTTTTTTCATAAAAATATAATTTATTAAATTTACTAAACTGACAAAATATAGCCGGTTTTTTTAGAGGAAAGTATTTTGTAAAGTTCAAATTTTGCTCTCTATTTTTCCAAAACCCCCCAAACTCAGCTTTGAACAGATGCCATGAAAGAGTATAGTTTAAAGTCTGAAAGATTTTTTGAGAAGTTAGAAATAAAAAATAGAACAGCTACAGCAAGTGTAGTAAAAGTTGTAAATTCGTCAGCAGGAGATATGATTCGTGTAAAAGAAAGAGAATAAAATGGTATTGGAGATTGGAAACTAGGTTAAACGTTTCCTCGCTCGTGACAGAAAGACTATAACTTAGATGAATAAAGGATTTATTGGAATTGTTTTATTAGTAGTAATGGCAATCCTTGCTGCCACTTTTGTTTTGACAAAAAAAGATTCGGAAGTCAATAAAACGCTTTTTTTTTATGAGTTAATACCTACTAACTTTACCAATGAAATTCTAGAAATAAAAAAGCCTTATCAAGTCGTTGAGGAATTATTAACTTCAAGTTTAATTTGGAAAGAGCTCGATGAAAATCAAACCCAGTTAGAGAACTTTTGGAATTCGACTGATTCGCAATTCAATTCAATAAAAGAAAAAGCTGAAGCGTTTTATCTTTTCTCTACCGATAAATCTAATTACTTTCTGTTTGAATTGGGAACGAATTTAGATTCGATAAATGCAAAAGAGGGTTACTCTGCTTACTTGTTTCACAATTTTTTATTGTATTCAACCAGTAATCTTTCAGAATTTCATACTAAATATGAGGAGGAAGCTTCACTCATTGAGCATCATTCTTTTGAAAGGATTTTAAACCAAAAAACGACAAATAAAGAAGGGATTAAATTATATCAAAAGAAAATAGAGGAATGGAATGTTCATGAAATAACTTTTTTACCGGAGCAACTATTTAGCAGTTCAAATGTAAAAAGACAGCAATCTAGATCTTCATTTTCGGGAAAATTGGATTTGACAATTTTCGACTATTTACCAGCACGATTTCATGCCATCGAAATAACTCAGAAAGATACTTTAGTTGTGACTCAAGCCGACTCTTTGTACTATGCGGATGTATCTAAAAAATGTGAATGTGATGCATTATTTTCTCTTACTAATTGGAGGCAACATTCAGAAATTAAATTTGTTCCTTTTGGGGATTCGAACGAAATAATTTTAGTGAAACTAACTGATTTATCTGATTTTGAAGATGCAATGAAAGATTTGATGCCCGACAGTATTTTATTCCAAGAAGGAAATCATCAAATTAATTATGTAGGAGAAGGAATCAAGATTGGAGGCTTCCAGAAAAACTATACACATGTTTTAAGAATAGACGATTATGTCTATTTTGGTGAAGAAAAATCTCAATTAGAGAAAATGGACTTTAGAGTTTTTTCTGGATTAACGGTGAGCTCTTCGGAGGAGGTTTCTACTTTTATCAACCATAATATAAGTAGAAGTTCTTTTTATATTGCCCTAAAACAAGGTTTGAAATTGGGTGTAGTTGAAAGTAAAAAGGGACTGTCCTTGTACCAAGAAAAAAATCAAAAGGAAGACCTAAATTATGTTAGCTTCATCTATTCCCAAGAAATAGAAATTGGAAAAGGAATGGTAAACCCAAAGTGGATCAAATCTTTTGATACTAGGTTAAAAAATAGAATTTTTAAAGTTGAGAACCACCGCACGAATGACCACAACTATCTTGTTCAAGATGAAAACAATGTCATTTATTTTGTATCGCCAAATGGTGAGATTAATTGGAGCAAAGGTATTGAGGGAGAAATTGTAGGAAATGTAAAGAATATTGATTTATTTGGAAATCAAAAGAAACAACTTATTTTTAATACCTCCAATCAATTGTTTCTGCTGGATATTTTGGGAAGAAATGTTGGCGCTTTTCCAGTGGTTATTACAGATTCGGCTATTGCGAATGTTTCGGTGATGGATTACGATAATGACTTAAATTTTCGATTCTTGGTACCAACCATGGCGGGGATAAAAAGTGTAAATACGCAAGGTGAATTAGTCAAGGGTTGGGCACAGCCTAAAACAAAATCGCCTGTGGTGGGAGATATAGCTCACTTATTAATTTCTAATTTGGATTATATTGTGGTTCAAGATAATGCCCATAATCTTTATTTCTTCAACAGACGGGGAGAGGAAAGGCATAAAGTGTCAGCAAGATTTGGCACTCCATTTATGGTGACAAAAGGAAGCTCAATCAACAGCACCAGGGCTCTGTATTTTGATTCTATTGAGAATACAATCTGTCGTCAATTTTTTTCGGATAAACCTGTTTCCATTTTGTTAAGTCCTCAAAAAAAGATTACTCAATGCTTTTTTGTTGATTTTGATCAGGATGAAGAAAAAGATTTTGTGTTGATTTTTGGCAATGAACTTGTCGTATACGGACAAGATCTTATTATCAAAGAAAAAATAGAATTGCCCGAAATCTATTCGCAATTAAGAGTGAGAGAAGGGGAGGTAAGTTATATCAATGCGCTTAACGATTTGGTTATTACACGAAAAGGAAAAAATCACCTGATCGAAAGAGTGGAATATTATGAATTGGATAAGGTAAAAAACAGGCTTAGGGTATTGGTAAAATCTGGGAATAACCTAAAGTTGTTACATTTGCAATAACTATGAAAGTAAGCGGTTTCACCTTTATAAAAAATGCAACTAAGTTGTACATTCCTCTGAAAGAAAGTATACTTTCGGTATTACCCCTGGTAGATGAATTTGTGATTGCTGTGGGAGACAACGATTCTGACGATTCAACTTTGGAAATCATTGAAGAGATTGAGTCTTCAAAGATAAAAATTATCCACACAGTATGGGATACAACAACTTACACTAAGAATACAGAGTTTGCTCGGCAAACAGATATTGCAAAAGAGGCTTGCAAGGGAGATTGGCTCATTTACATTCAGGCAGATGAGGCAATTCATGAATCGGATCATTTAGCGATTAAGAAAGCGATGCAAAAGTACCAGAATGACAAAGAAATAGAGGGCCTGTTGTTTCATTATCGTCATTTTTGGGGAGATTACAATCATTTTCATACCTCTCATAATTGGTACCCAAAAGAGATACGCATTATAAAAAACTCAAAAAACATTCACTCTTGGCGCGATGCACAATCCTTTCGGAAGTTCGATACGTTTGATTATTCTCCCTCCGATTACAACTCCGAAAGAGGGCAGAAGTTAACAGTAAAACTTATCGATGCATACATTTTTCATTACGGGTATGTTCGACCACCTCACATGATGAGTTACAAATCGCAGGTGATGCACAGCAGTTATCACGGGAAGAAAAAAGCAGCCGAAATAGTGGCCAAGCAACCCAAAGAATTTGACTACGGACCGCTACAAAGATTAGCTAAGTTTGAAGGAACTCATCCTTCGGTAATGTCGAGCTGGATAGCAAAATTCGATTGGAAAATTAAATTGCAGTATTCAGGGAAAAGAAACCCGCACAGACCTATGCACAAGCATGAAAGAATGAAGTACAGAGTGGTTACATGGATTGAACAAAACCTATTAAACAAAAGAATGATAGGGGGCTTCAGAAATTACGTGTTAAAGAAATAAACTCAAATAGAATCAATCTTTAGTGGTATTAAAAGAAGAGTTGATTAATGGCTCCGGACCAGCAAGTAGTTTGGCAATTTTTTGAGTTTTTGGAAACCTTTCCAAAATAATTTTTAAAAGGACCGTAATGGGAATGGACATAATCATTCCTGGCACTCCCCACAAGTAACCCCAAAACATCAACATAACCAAGATTGCAATTACATTGATAGAGAATGTTTTTCCCATAAAAATTGGTTCCAAAATAGCGCCAAATAATATTTCTATTCCACCTACCACAGAGAAAAAGAGAAAAAGTGAGGTAGGTGATTCTATCTCTACAAAAGCAAAAAGCGTAATGACAATTACTGCTATAACAGAGCCAATCATTTGCACAAAGTTAATAGCAAAGGCAAATACGCCCCAGAAAATCGGAAAACTAACATCAAAGAAATAACACGCCACAGAGAAGCCAATTCCAGTGAATAGGCTCATTAGAAACTTTACAATAAGGAATTTGTAGATGTCTTTTTCTATTTTAATAAATGTTTTGATGGAAGCAAATTCTTGTCGAAACAAGATGTCTTTCATAATAACTTGCAGGTTTACCGAACCTGCCAATAACAGAACCACAAAAAACAAAGTCATGAGAATCATTGTAACCGTACGGTTAGCAAATCCCAATATTTTTCCTACATTAAAAGAAGATTTATTGCTTTGAAAATAATCAAGCAATACATTGCTGGAGTGCTCCTTCGTCATTCCAAAGAAATCCTCTACAGTTAGAATTGCGGCCGTAATTTTTTCATTTGCTTTGTTCAGAAACACTTCATCCGATTGCATTATTTCTTTGCTCGAAATTTGAATTAAAACAGATCCAACAAAAATAACTCCGATTAGTAGAGAAAGAGCGACCAACAAACTTCCAATTTTTGGCATTCCTTTTTTCTCCAACCACCTCATGAGAGGCAGAAAAAGCAAGGCGATAAACATTGATCCAAATAAAGGAATAAAAATAAAAGATAAGATCTGTAACAGATAAAAAATAACGGGTACGGCAATTACCAGTAATAAAATATTGGTCGTTCTTATATCTCTCATTTGGGTTGGGTTAAAAAATGTAAACGCAAATATATAGATATATTTTGTACGACTGCCACAATTTTTATCAAGGGTTATTTAGCTATGTAAACGCTTACAGATTGCTAAAGTAATTTCCAAACGTGTCTTTGAATTGGTAACCTTCATCTACACGAGATTTGGACAATTTGTTGTATTCTACTAATCCCCAGAGGATGAGTTCTTTCCAGAAATACCGGTCTTTTTTTGGTAAATGAGGTTTGTAAGTATCGAGTAATTCATCCAGAGGTTTTACTTCATCTAGAGTTGTTTTGTACAGTTTTTCGGAGGCTTCATCCATTAATTCAAACCCAGATTCGGCAAAAAACCACTCCAAAGTATCGTGATAAGGTGTTTTTTCGTCTTGTTTTTCTAGTTTTTGGATAGCCGGAAAAGAAGAGTTGAAGATTGTTTTTACTGCATCGCCAATTAACGCCAACGCCACATTTCCAGCGCCCTCTTGTTCTCCTTCATATACTAATTCTACCTTTCCAGTAATACTTGGAATTACTCCCATAAAATCAGATAAACGAACCGCTGTTTTCTTTTCTCCAATTAGTAAGCTTCTTCGTTCGGCTGTGCTCAATAAGTTTTCGTAAGCGGTAATACTCATCCTGGCACTTATTCCACTTTTTGCATCAATGTATTCGCTTTCTCTCGCCTCAAAACTAATTTGTTCCAACAAGTCTTTCGCTATCTCAGGTACATAAATCGCAGAATCTTGAGATTTATCTGATTTCGCTTCTTGGTGAGTTATTTTTTTTGCGGTAGCAATATCTTCAGGATAATGAGTCAATATTTGTGAGCCAATTCTGTCTTTTAGAGGAGTCACAATGCTTCCTCTATTGGTGTAATCCTCGGGATTTGCAGTGAATACAAACTGCATATCGAGTGGCAGTCTTACTTTAAATCCCCGAATTTGAACATCTCCTTCTTGAAGAATATTGAACAAAGAAACTTGAATCCTCGCTTGCAGGTCAGGAATTTCATTTATCACAAAAATACATCGGTTTGCTCTAGGAATCATTCCGTAGTGAACCACTCTGTCGTCTGCGTAACTCAACTTGAGGTTGGCAGCTTTAATCGGGTCGATATCTCCTATTAAATCAGCGACTGTAACGTCTGGTGTAGCGAGTTTTTCGAAGAATCTTTCGGATCTGTGCATCCACGAAATAGGAGTTTTGTCACCTTTTTCAGTGATTAATTCTTGAGCAAACCTTGAGATTGGATTCAAAGGGTCGTCATTGATATCAGAACCGGCAACAACCGGGATATATTCATCCAATAATTCGGTCATTTTTCGAGCCAATCTTGTTTTTGCTTGACCTCGCAACCCCAGAAGGTTGATGTTGTGGCGAGAAAGTATAGCTCGTTGAAGTTCAGGAATTACCGTTTTTTCAAAACCATGAACACCCTCAAAGGTAGTTTCGTGTTTTCTCATTTTTGCTATCAAGTTATTCCTCAATTCATCTTTAATTGATTTTGATTCGTACCCCGATTTTTTAAGTTCTCCTAGTGTTTTTATTTTGTTCATTCTCTTGTTTAAGTGTGGTTGTCAAATTTTCTTTATTCTCGCTTGTTCCCATCCTAGTCCCGATTTTTCGGGAGAAGGAATATTCTTGTCAAAACATTTCTAAAACTATCCCAGAATTTTGAATACCCTTCCCTTTGGGAAGGGCTAGGGATGGGATTTTTATTTAATTCGTTTTTTTCTATTCGTCTCGTAATCTTCAAATATCATTTCGCCTAGTCCTCTTAGTCCTGTGTAAAATGCTTTTCCTTGATTCGCTTTTGTGAAATTCTCTACAAATTGTTGCAAATAAGGATCCTGCGCAATCATGAAAGTAGTAATGGGAATCTTTAGTTTTCTTGCTTGCCTCGCCTGCGTGTAACATTTTCCTACAATGTAAGGATCCAGCCCATTACTATTCATGTAATATTGTCCGTCTGGCTCAATGACACAACTAGGTTTTCCGTCTGTAATCATGAAAATTTGTTTGTTGGTATTTCTTTTTCTTCTCAAAATATCCATTGCCAATTGCAATCCTGCCACGGTATTGGTGTGGTATGGACCAACTTTGAGGTAGGGGAGGTCGGCAATTTTAATAGCCCAAGCATCGTTTCCAAAAACCAGAATGTCTAAAGAGTCTTTAGGATAACGAGTAGTAATCAGTTCAGAAAGAGCCATGGCAACTTTTTTTGCTGGCGTTATTCTATCCTCACCGTAAAGTATCATACTGTGACTAATATCTATCATCAGAACCGTACTCATTTGTGCTTTGAATTGGGTTTCTTCCACGACCAAATCGCGCTCGGTTAAATTAAATTCGCCCATTCCATTGTTAATTTGAGCGTTTTTGAGACTTTCGGTCAGGGATATTTTTTCGATACCATCTCCAAATTTAAACTCTCTCAGTTCCCCAGTATGTTCGTCCCCAGTTCCTCGGTATTTCGATTTATGATTTCCGGAAGCACTTTTTTTTATGTTTCCAAAGATCTGTTCCAGAGCTTTTTGGCGAATCAATCGTTCTGTTTTTGCTGTAATCACTGGTGCGCCTTTTCCATCATCATCTATTTCTTCCCTTATATAACCTTTGTTTTTCAGGTCTTCAATGAAATCTTCTATGGTGTAATCAGGAGTGGTTAATTCATATTCTTTGTCCAATTCTCTTAGCCAAGAAATAGCCTCATCAAAATCACCTGACGTGTGAACGATAAGTTCCTTAAATACGTCAAAAAGTCGCTCGAATGGTGATTGATTTGGGGCTTCGTAGTTCGTAAAATAAAATCCTGTTCTTGTTGTTTTGCTCATAAATTTAATAAGTAGCTACTTCTCACACCTAATTTAAAACAAAAAATAATGAGGTGTTTGGAAATGGAATGTGAACTTATTTATTTTAATTAACTTCGGCTATGAAAATAATTTGGACAGAAACGGCAGAGAAAAACAATCGGCTTAATCTTACCTATTTATTAGAAAATTTCGGTAAAAAATCTGTTCAAAGGTTTATTTCAAAAACTAAAAATACCATTTCGGTTATAGAATCAAATCCAAAAGCTAGAAGTTGGGACAAAGAGTTTGGGTTTTATAAAATATTGATTGTAAAACAAATATATCTTTTTTATCGAATTGAGGAAGACAAAATATATCTTCTTAATTTCTGGAATAATAGCCAAAAACCCTATTGGAATTAAAGCTTTGTCTAAGTAAATTCTTTTTCTAATTCTTCCATTACAGAAGAGTTAGTTCTAACTCGTCCATTTTCTATGTCACTTTCCGCAAGTTTCAAATCTCGCTTAATTTCCTCTCTGTAAGCCTCTTCTGGAAATAATAGTTTAGTAATTTCTACTACTTCCTCAGTAGTAAAGGAATTTTCTCGCAGTTTCCTGTAATAGGTTGGAGCTTTTAAGTTCAGTTTTTTATAAAAATAGGAAGCTTTGTAATCCGAATCCGTGATTAGTTGATTCAAATTACTTAAGTAATTATAATATTTATTAACTGTAGTTATCATTTTATTAAACTTATTATTAATGAATAACAAGTTTTTCATAAATTAAACTTTTTCCCAATTTTCAGTCTGAGAGGAGTCAAAGAATTATTAAGAAAGTTACATTACTTTATTCATAAAATTTTCCTGAATACAGGAGTAATGCAAAGTTTTTCCAACTTGGATTATTTATTTCAGAATCTTTGCCATATCTTTCAATTGATTCTAAAAAATCAATTATAGTTGAGTTCTCCCAACCATTTAAATCAGCATTATAAAGAGATGGGGAATTTTCTATTTCCTTTAGATTTTCATCTTTTTTATCCTCTCTAAGAATATTAACAAATTGAAGAAATGATTCTTTCGAGTTTACTTTTTGTAATAATTCATCTAAATCCATCTTCTAAACCAAAGCAGAATTAATCCTTCCGTTAATTTCTTCGATACTTCCAATTCCATCTACACCAATGTGCTTTCCTTGGTTGGCATAAAAATCCTTGAGCGGGGCAGTTTCATTGTTGTAAACTTCCATTCTATTTCGGATGATAGATTCGTCACTGTCATCTTTACGTCCAGAATCTTTTCCTCTCAATAACAATCGTTTTACCAATTCATTTTCTTCTACTTCTAACGAAACCATTTTAGAAATTTCCCACCCTTTTTTGGCAAGCAATTCGTCCAGCGCGATAGCTTGGTCTGGAGTTCTTGGAAATCCATCAAAAATAAATCCATCCGTATCGTGTGATTCACTTAGCTTGTTATCAATCATGTCAATCACCAATTGATCTGGAACCAGATTGCCCGCTTCCATGTATTCTTTCGCTTTTTTGCCCAATTCGGTGTCGTTTTTCATGTGAAATCGAAACATGTCACCAGTAGATAGGTGAGTCAAGTTAAACTTTTCCTGTATTAATTCTGATTGCGTTCCTTTTCCTGCTCCCGGAGGGCCAAATAAAATAATGTTTAACATGGGTTCTTTATTATGTATAGTTCGTCTAAATTTCTGCCAATTTCGTTGTAATCTAATCCAAATCCAACCAAAAACTCATTTCCTACTTCAAACCCAACGTAATCCACCGGGTAGTTTTTTGTGTATGCTTTTGGTTTAAAAAGAAGAGTTGCAACCTTGATGCTACTCGGATTATTTGAAGAAAGATCTTCGAGGATATTTTCAAGAGTAATTCCGGTATCTACAATGTCTTCCACCACAATTATATCCTTGTTCTCAATGTTTTTATCTAGTCCAAGTACTTTTTTTACATTGCCTGTGGTTTCAGTCCCTTTGTAGGAGGAAACTCTTAAAAATGCCACTTCACACTCAATTTCTACTTGTTTCAATAAGTCAGAAAAAAACAAGATAGAACCATTTAATATTCCAACCAAAAGTGGTTTTTTTCCGGAGTAATCCCTATTTATTTCTTGCGCAATTCTCGTTATTTGCGCGCTTATTTTTGCTTTGTTGATAAATGGGGTAAAGGTTTTATTGTGAAGGGTGATTTCTTTCTTCATTTTCAAAGTTAAAACTTTCTATACAAACTCACTTATTTGTATCGCAGTTTTATTTTTGTTTTAGTAAAAAAAACGCTCATTAATCTGACAATAATCAGGTAAAAACACCCTTTCTCAATTCCTGATTTCCTATATTTGTAATTAACAAAAATCAAACAAATTGGAACATACATTTTTAAGTAATTTGGGATACTTTCTGGTATTTTTTTCGTTCGTAACGGCTTTATTTTCAACAGTTTCTTACTTTATTTCTCATCGAAACTCTTCCGATTTGGCCATATCGGATCAATGGAAAAAAACGGGTAGAATTTCATTTAGGCTTCATTCAATTGGTCTTTTAGGCTCTGTTGCATTATTGTATGTCCTGATTTACGGTCATTTTTATGAATTTCATTACGTTTGGAAATACTCCAATGATTCCATGCCAATGGAATACCTGATTTCCTGTTTTTGGGGAGGTCAAGAAGGAAGTTTTCTTTTGTGGATGTTTTGGAATGTAGTAATTGGTAATATTCTTATTAAAAAAGCAAAAGAGTGGGAATCATCTGTAATGACTGTGTTTGTGTTATCACAGGTTTTTCTAAATTCCATGTTGTTGGGGATTTTTATTTTCGATTTTAAAATAGGGAACAACGTCTTTTTGTTGACCAAAAACTTACCCGAGAATTTAGGTTTGCCATGGACGGAAATGGCCGATTATGTTTCTAAATTACCCATGTTTAAAGACGGACAAGGTCTGAATCCTCTTCTGCAAAATTACTGGATGGTGATTCATCCACCTACTTTGTTTTTCGGCTTTGCTGTTACAGTAGTTCCTTTTGCATACGCCATTGCGGGTTTAATGAGAGGAAAGCTGAACGAGTGGGTAAAATCCACAATAACGTGGACATTTCTGGGAATTGGCGTATTAGGAGTAGGGATATTAATGGGAGGAATGTGGGCTTATGAATCTCTAAGTTTTGGTGGGTTTTGGGCATGGGATCCAGTAGAGAATGTGTCATACATTCCTTGGCTAACACTCGTAGGAGCAGGTCATTTAATGTTGGCTAACCAACGGAAAGGAAGTTCATTATTTTTTACTTTTATTCTTACTTTTTTGTCGTTCATCTTAGTTCTCTATTCTACGTTTTTAACCAAAAGTGGAGTATTGGGTGATAGTTCAGTTCACTCATTTACGGACAATGGAATGTTAGGGCAGCTCCTATTTTACATTCTGTTTTTTGTTTGGCTGTCTGTTTTCATGTTGTTAAAAGGAAAACAGCATAAGCTAATGTATACGGTTATTTCTATCTTCCTTTTTGTCATGACCTTGACAGCCGATAGCACCACTTTAGCAGCGGGAATTCCGGCTTCGGGTATTGTATTTATGTTAGGAACTATTGCTACGCTGGTTTTTGTCGTAATTGCATCTATTAAGAATTTTCCCAAAGCAAAAACAGAGGACAAACTATGGAGCCGAGAGTTTTGGATGTTCATGGGAAGTTTAGTTTTGTTCATTGCTTGTATTCAAATATTTGTGGATAATTCATTTCCGGTTTGGAACAGATTGTTCGGAACAGATATAGCTGGAAAAGAGAATGTATTGCAACACTATAATATTCGCCAAGGAGCTTTTGCCATCTTCGTATCGTTATTTGTAGGTTTTGGACAATATTTGAGATACAAAGGCATGCCGGCCAAATTGTTTTTCAAACAAATATCGGTATCGGTTGTTATTTCTATTCTACTCACAGTGCTTTGCCTAGCCATTTATACGTTCAATGGAATTGATTTTGCCTCTGCCGAAACTCTTGTTTACACTGCGTTATTGTTTACTTCAATTTATGCGGTGGTAGGGAATTTAGATTACTTTGTTCGTTTCCTCAAAGGAAAATTGAATTTTGCAGGAGCCTCGATCGCTCACATGGGATTTGGTTTGATTTTGTTTGGAGCACTTATTTCCAACTCTCAAAGTAAAAAACTATCTCACAACAAAGGTGGTAAATTCGACTTGGCCTCTTTGAGTGAAACTTTCAAGAATAACGAAGATGTGCAAATAACACTGGGAGATACAAATTACATGCGAGAGTATTTTGTTTCTTACAGAAGCAGAAGTCAGGAAGGAATTAATATTTACTACGAGGTAGATTATTTTAAACCCGAACCTGTTTCCTACAAAAAGGGAGACATCGTAGAATACTTTGGTGAATACTATCAAGCAAAAGAAAACCACACAGTTTCGGATGATTTTTTTGCGGCAAATGCAAGCCACTGGCAGTTGGTTGCTCCCGATTCTATGGCTCAGGCATGGAAAAGCCATGTTCCAGGTAAAAAAGAATTTACACTTACGCCTTTTGTTCAATTAAATGAAAGATTTGGAAACGTAGCAGAACCCTCTACAAAACACTATGCGGGTCATGATGTTTTTTCTCACATTAAGTATCCAGATCCAGCTATTTTTGAGGGTAAAAATGATGGATATATGCCTTACGAAAATTACATTGCGGAGATTGGCGACACGATTGTAACCACCCACGGAATGGTTATCGTGGAGGACAATCAACAGTTTCCTTACGAAGACAATACTCAGGCGGGTGTTGTAAACTTAAGGTTCGTTGATTACCAACAAAAAATGGAACCCAAACAACAAGCATTGGTTTACCTGATTCAGAAAGATTCTTCCTTGAAACCTCCATTGCCGGTTATCGATGAGGACTACGGAATGAAAGTATCCTTGATGGGAATTTCTATTCCAACTTATACCAAGGATTCCACCCTCGTTCAACCCCGAAAAATTTCGCTTGACATTACAGGGAAAGAATTCATCATTATGCAAGCAAAAACATTTCCTCTAATCAATTTACTTTGGTTAGGAGTAATATTGATGTTAGTGGGATCTATCATGGCAGTGATTTACAGAGTAAAAAGAGAAAAATGATTCGCACTGTCACGTTAATAGGTTCTGGTAATGTTGCGCACAACTTGGGTGTTGCTTTGCAAAATAAAGGATTGAAAGTGAACGAGGTTTTTAGTAGAACGAAGAAAAACGCCAAACTGCTAGCCGAGAAATTGGATGCTAATTTTATTGATGAGTTAGCTCTATTAAACCAAGAGAGTGATTTATATATTGTTGCTTCATCTGACAATTCCATTGCCCAAATTGCGAGTCAAATTCGGTTAAAAGACAAAATTTTGGTTCACACTTCTGGCAGTGTGGAAATGGAAGTATTGAGGAATTCCTCTAATTTTGTGGGTTGTTTTTACCCACTTCAAACTTTTACTAAGGATCATCAAACAGATTTTTCGGAGGTTCCTGTTTGCATCGAAAGTAACAATGAGAAAACACTTAGCAAGCTCGAGAATTTGAGCCAAAAACTTACCGCTCGTACCATTCACATGTCATCCATTCAAAGACAAAAACTTCATTTGGCAGCTGTGTTTGTCTCTAATTTTGTGAATTACATGCAGGTAATTGGGCAAGATTTGTGCAAAGAACAAGGCGTAGAGTTTGAGTTATTAAAACCATTAATCCGTGAGGTGTTTGATAAGAACGAATTGAGAACAGCGCGCGAAAACCAAACTGGACCAGCACTAAGGGGCGATAGTTTTACTATGAATCGCCATTTAGAAATCCTAAAAAAAGATAAGCAATTGTACAAATTGTACTCGCTCATTTCCGACATGATTGAGAGCAGAAAGTTTTAGTGAATAGGTTATGTCCTTATTTCTTATTCAAGGAGCATTGTAATTTTAACCTATTCATATCGAATATTTGACTAGATTATACTTTTCAAACTATTTAGGCTAATATTAAAAAAATATTGACTGATTTTTTTAACTTTTACCGTTTAACCAGATGTACTGACTATAGTGAGGTAATCTCTGACTTTCAAGAGTGTTTATTTAGAAAATTTTAACAAAATTTTAATTAATTTTTTTTGGAAAATTAATTTTTTTTACAATTCCATTTGCTTTTTGTTTAATTCTTTATAAATTTACCTAAACAAAAAACTAATAACTATGGAAAACTTTAATTTGACCTTTGGTATGGTCGCAAAACTTAATCCAACTGATTATGTTGGATTTACATTCTTTGTAGGGTGTATGGCAATGATGGCTGCAGCAGCCTTTTTCTTTTTATCACTCAATCAGTTTGATAAAAAATGGCGAACTTCTGTTCTAGTCTCAGGGCTCATTACCTTTATTGCAGCGGTTCATTATTTCTACATGAGAGATTACTGGGCAGCTCATGCAGAATCTCCTACATTTTTCAGATATGTAGATTGGATCTTAACTGTGCCATTGATGTGCGTAGAATTTTATCTCATTCTAAAAGTAGCAGGAGCCAAGCAATCTTTGTTATGGAAAATGATTATTTTTTCAGTAATAATGCTTGTAACGGGTTATTTTGGAGAAGCAGTATACAAAGACCAGGCGGCTTTTTGGGGATTTATCTCTGGTGCAGCGTACTTCTACATTGTTTACGAAATATGGCTTGGAAGTGCAAAGAAACTAGCAGTAGAAGCTGGTGGAGATGTGTTAAAAGCACACAAAATACTATGCTGGTTCGTTCTTGTGGGATGGGCAATCTATCCAATTGGTTACATGATGGGAACTACAGGATGGTACAACAGCTTTATGCCTGATGGAAACATCGATGTGGCTTACAACATAGCAGATGCAATTAACAAAATTGGATTTGGACTTGTGATCTACTCATTGGCCGTTAAAAAGACTACTTCGGCAGCATAAATTTTTATTAACCAAAAGAAGCGTGATTCGTAAGAGTCACGCTTTTTTTTTGCCGAAAATCTGACTTCTATTCTTTTTTAATTGCTAAATAAAAATGATGCATGGAAGCAACATGAGGTAAGCTGAGACAGGATAGAATGATGAAAAACGTTCCCCATTGGTTCGATTCCAATACAAAAATTGATGACATCAACATGATGGAGGCTAATGAAGTGAATGGAATAGATCGAATAAATAGATCTTTTGAACTCACATCTAAACCTTGTTTTAGGTGTTTCCATCCATTTTTGCTGTGTTGGAAAGTGAAATAGATACCAAAACTTACAAGCAAAGGAAGAAATGAGGAAAGTAAAAGGTAGGTAAGAGTGATTATTATTTCTTTTCTTTTGTATTTAATTCCCAAATATAAACCTGACAAAAGAGGAAGGATTTGAATAAATAAATAGAAGTCTGTTTTACTCAATTTCTGTATCAATTGGCTAGTAATACCTGGGATTTGAGCGAGGATATCTATTAACTCTGTTGTGTGAAAAAATAGAATTTGACTCAGTACAATTACGCCCCATAAAAAGGAGCTAAAATTAGATTTAATGTTCCACTCTTTAAAATCGGCTTGGCCAAAATGAAAAGCCGAGTAAAGTAAAAAGCCCAAAAGGGCAATGTCAGGAGTAATAAACCAAATAACTCCATAAAGAACAGCTTTACTTATGTAGCTTACGGTGAATATTGAAATAGACTGAATTGTAAATTTTTTAAGTTTGGTTAGGTGGTCAAGAGCACCATGCGATAGTCCTATAGTCATGAAACCTGCGATCAAGGTGAAGAGAACTATATTTTCTAAATTTAACTTATAAAATAGTATTGAGATGAGAGTTATGAATAGCGGAAGTAATACGATAGACTTTTTTTTTATGTTGTAAAATATGTCATTTACAGCCATTTTTATAAAAATGAATTTTGGTAGTTTGGAAAACAATAAAATATCATCTTTTAATTTTGTTCTCTCCTGCAAGAAGTTTAAAACTCTGATAGTTGGAACTTTCGAAAAAAGTATTTCAAATATAAGTTTTCCTTTTTCAGGTTTTTTTGAAAGAATTTTCAGAAGTAAACGGTCATAAAAAGCGAATCTATTTGGTTTGTTCGGTTTGTTCGATTTGTTTCTAGTGCCATTGAACTGCGCGGAAATTAGCATTGCCTCCTTGGCCATTTCATGAAACGCAAAACCAGTAGTGCATTTGACTTTATTGTTCCTGGCTCCCATATTTATCCAATTCTCACCCAAATAATCTGTTTTGATCTGAGCACTAGACATTGGAATTATTCCTTTTTCAACTTCATTAATTTTATAGTTTGGGCTTATTTTATTAATATACTTTTTTAAGAGAGTGTTTGCCTCATCCTCAGTAATTTTTTCTTTGCCAAAACGTGTCACCTCGATCAAGGAGTTTGTCGCGCTGAAGGGAAGAATATACATAAACTGAGTAAAATTGCTTTGTGGGATATTAAAATCCATCATAACCATTTTTTTGGCATCAAAACAATTTTCTTTTGTTGATATGTTCCAACCAAAGAATGACTGATAGAGATGACTTTCGTTTTTCTCAGATTTTTTATAATCAGGTGGTCTACTGTCAAATACGTTTATTGCGGTTATCGTTCTTTCCTCAATTTTCAGTTCAAATTGATTTGAGCTAACTACATCAACCGAAGATAAATAGGAGTGAATATAGATGACATTTTCTTTTTCTAACTTATTTCTAGTCAACTCATAAAGGTCTATCCCTCTAACATGCCAATAGCGCATGGGATGTATATTGGTTGTTTTTATGTTGCCAATTTCAATTT
>ENA-OUOG01001660-OUOG01001660.1-marine-metagenome-genome-assembly--contig:-NODE-1660-length-25074-cov-5.889987_pt1 | contig 25074 bp, 27 predicted proteins | sample MGYA00248635_ERZ508505 | MGnify/ENA primary metagenome ERZ508505 (study PRJEB26176, sample SAMN06267871) | marine metagenome | isolation source: Saanich Inlet, British Columbia, Canada | place: Pacific...
AGGTTCATTCTATATTCAAAGCCTAATAAGCTAATATTTATTAACTTAAATATTGAGGAAATAAAGAGAATTAGAATAAATTAGAAAAAGGTTTTAGCAGTTTTACAGTTACATTTTGTGTATTTTATCGAAAAAAAACACCTTTCGTGGGATTTTTTTATCGAAAAACTTGTCTAAAAGTTTTGTTAACTCCGTTTTTTTTTACATTTACGACTTGTTATATGATACAAAATAAAAAAATATTTGCCTCAATCTTATTTGTATTAATAAGTTTCGTGTGCGCCGCACAAACACCACCACCACCTCCTCCTCCTGGACGTCCTGGACCTGTTGGAGCACCAATAGATGGCGGATTGCTTGTCTTATTATTAGTGGGTCTTTTCTTTGGTATATACAAGATGTATAAATTTCAAAAAAGAACGATTTAGTTCCTTAGCTCGTTTAATCTAGAAACGTATTTTCCTATAACATCAAATTCTAAATTTACAGTAGAGCCTATTTTAAAGTTTTTAAAGTTTGTGTGCTCATATGTATATGGAATGATTGCAACGCTAAAAGAATTTAGTTTAGAGTTTACAACTGTTAAACTAACACCATTTACCGTTACCGAGCCTTTTTCAATTGTAATATTGTTTAAAGAACCATCGTATTTAAAACTAAACAACCAGCTGCCTTGTGTCTCTTCAATACTTGTACATTCTGCAACTTGATCAACATGACCTTGTACAATATGGCCATCGAGTCTGTCTCCTAATTTCATTGCGCGTTCTAGATTAACAATATCAGAAATTTTTAAGTTTCCAATATTAGTTTTGTCAATAGTTTCTTTAATTGCAGTAACGGTATAACAGTTACCATTAATACTAACTACCGTTAAACAAACACCATTGTGAGCAACACTTTGATCTATTTTTAATTCATTAGTAATGGTGCTTTCTATTGTAAGATGTAAATTCTCTAAATCATGTTTTACATTTGTAACACGACCCAAGGCTTCAATAATTCCTGTAAACATACTTTTAACTGTATTATTTGGTTAAATTTGCGAGTATAAAATTACGAACAATAGTTAGCATTATTAATGAAGAGAGAAGAAAAAATAATTGTAGGCATCTCTATAGGGGATTTAAACGGTATAGGATCAGAAATTGTACTAAAAATTTTTGAGGATAATAGAATGTTAGATTTCTATACACCAGTAATTTTTGCATCGACAAAAACAATAACATTTGTTAAAAATCATTTTAAATTAACCATTAATTTAAATGGTATTAATAACACTAATGAAATTCTTCACGGTAAAGTTAATGTTCTTAATTGTTGGAAAGAAAATGTAAATATTAATTTTGGTCAAGAAGATACTAAAATTGGAGAATATGCTATAAAATCTTTAGAAAGCGCAACAAAAGCTTTAAAGAATGAAACAATAGATGTTTTGGTTACAGCACCAATTAATAAAAGCAATATTCAATCTGAGACTTTTAAGTTTCCAGGTCATACAGATTATCTTGCACAAGAATTAGAAGGTGACAGCTTAATGTTTATGGTTACAGATACATTGAGAGTTGGTTTGTTAACAGACCATGTTCCAGTTAAAGATATTTCTAGCCATATTTCTTCAGAAGTAATAACCCAAAAAATCGAAACAGTATATAATTCTTTAAAAAAGGATTTTAGAATTAATCAGCCAAGAATTGCTGTTTTAGGTATAAATCCGCATACAGGAGATAATGGCGTTATTGGTAACGAAGACGATACCGTTATGAGACCAACTCTTAAAAAAATTAAAGAGAGCGGTAAATTAGTTTTTGGACCTTATGCTGCTGATAGTTTTTTTGGAAGCGACAATTATAAAAGTTTCGATGCTATTATTGCCTCTTATCACGACCAAGGTTTAATTCCTTTTAAAACATTATCTTTTGGTCAAGGCGTAAATTTTACAGCTGGTTTAAACAGGATAAGAACATCACCAGACCATGGAACAGCATACGAAATAGCAGGAAAAGGCATTGCAGATACAGGTTCTTTTAAAGAAGCACTATTTACAGCAGTTGCTATTTTTAATAATAGAAGAGAATTTGAAGAATTAAATAGAAACCCATTAGCTGTAAGCAAAAGGAAGCGTTTTGATGAAAGAAAATACGAAACAAAAAAGAAGTAAACAAAAAATTGTTGATAAGTCTGCTCAATAAATAAAAATTTGTATATTTGCAGGCTCAAAATAGATGTGACAATGAAGCCATTGAAAGAGTTTACAATTCCATTTGTAGGTTTAAAAGAAGGAAAGCATCTTTTTGAATATGAAATATATAATGCGTTCTTTGAATATTTTGAGTATGAAGATTTTAATAGCAGTAATTTAAAAGTTAATGTTGTTTTAGAAAAAAAAACAACACTTTTAGAACTGCATTTTGAAGTTTCAGGAACAGTTAATGTTAATTGCGATGTAACAAACGAACCATATGAGCAACCTTTAGAAAGCGAGTTTGATTTGGTAGTAAAGTTTGGAGAAGAATATAACGATGAGAATATAGATATTTTAATTATACCTCATGGAGAATACGAAATAAGTATACAACAATATGTTTACGAATTAATAGTATTATCCATGCCAACAAAGCGAGTGCATCCTGGAGTAGAAGATGGAACATTAGATTCAGAAATACTTGAAAAATTAGAAGAATTAAGTCCTAAACAAAAGGATATAAAAAAAGACCAAGAGGAAATTGATCCTCGATGGAATACATTAAAAAAACTATTAACGGATAAATAAAATAATAAAATGGCACATCCTAAAAGAAAAATCTCAAAAACAAGAAGAGATAAGAGAAGAACACATTACAAAGCAACTGCGCCACAAGTTGCAACTTGCCCAACAACAGGTGAGCCGCACTTATACCATAGAGCACACTGGTTCGAAGGTAAATTATATTACAGAGGTCAAGTATTAATTGACAACGCAGTAGCAGAAGAGAATATAGCATAATTTATTATGCATGCATATAGAAAAACGCTCACTTGTGAGCGTTTTTTTTATGATATATTTTTCTTTAAGTTAAAAACAACTTAATTTGCACGTAATTAACCAAAAATTGATTATTTTGAACAAAATATCGCCTATTTTAGACGGTTTTGAGCAATTTTTGGTCAAATTAACTTGAAAAGTATGAGTAAAATCTCAGCAGCCATTACAGCTGTAGGTGCTTATGTACCAGAATATGTATTAACCAACAAGATTCTAGAATCCTTGGTTGATACTAATGATGAATGGATTACCTCTAGAACAGGAATCAAAGAACGTCGCATCCTAAAAGGAGAAGGCAAAGGCACTTCATATATGGCTATAAAAGCCGCTCAAGACCTTCTAAAAAAATCAAATACAAATCCAGAAGATATAGAATTAGTTATTGTGGCAACTGCAACACCAGATATGCAAGCCGCATCTACTGCTGCATATACAGCAACACAAATTGGTGCTGTTAATGCTTTTTCTTTTGATTTAGAAGCTGCTTGTTCAAGCTTTTTATTTGGCATGTCAACTGCAGCAAAATATATTGAATCAGGACGTTATAAAAATGTATTATTAATTGGAGCAGATAAGAATTCTTCAATGATAAATTATGAAGATAGAGCGACCTGTATCATCTTTGGAGATGGAGCAGGAGCTGTATTATTTCAGCCCAATCAAGAAGGTTTCGGTTTACAAGACGAATACCTAAGAAGTAATGGAGCTGGAAGAGAATTTCTTCAGGTAAAATCTAGTGGTTCTTCTTACCCAGTAACTGCCGAAACTATAGCAAGAAAAGAAAACTTTGTTTTTCAAGATGGTAAAACAGTCTTTAAAAATGCAGTATTTAATATGGCAGATGTTGCAGTTAAAATTCTAGAACGTAATAACCTCACAAAAGAGGATATTGCATGGTTAGCAGCTCATCAAGCAAATAAGCGCATTATAGACGCAACAGCTAACCGTATAGAATTAGAAAACGAAAAAGTAATGATGAATATTGAAAAGTATGGTAATACCACTTCAGCAACTTTACCATTATTATTAAACGATTACGAATCACGATTAAAAAAAGGCGATAATATTATTTTTGCCGCCTTTGGTGGTGGCTTTACTTGGGGCTCAATATATTTAAAATGGGCTTATAATTCTTAAAAAACTAATAACAACTTAATAACTCTAAATTATGGATTTAAAAGACATTCAAAACTTAATCAAGTTTGTAGCAAAATCTGGTGCAAGTGAGGTTAAATTAGAAACAGACGATGTTAAGATTACAATAAAAACAGGATCAGACGAGACTGCCATTGTACAACAAATGCCAATGGCTCAAATGCCACAAATGCAAATGCAACAAGCAGCAGCACCTTCTGCTCCAGCAACTGTAACTCCAGTAGTAGAAAGTGAAGATTCTAAATACATAACTGTAAAATCTCCAATTATTGGAACATTTTACAGAAAGCCTTCTCCAGACAAACCATTATTTGTTGAGGTAGGACAAACCATTGCGGTAGGTGACGTGTTATGTATAATTGAAGCAATGAAATTATTTAATGAAATTGAATCTGAAGTTTCAGGTAAAATTGTTAAAATTTTAGTGGATGATTCTTCTCCTGTTGAGTTCGATCAACCATTATTCTTAGTAGATCCATCTTAATATAAATCACAATTTTTAATTCTAAATTCCAGAGGCGATACTTTTGGAGTTTGTTTTTTGAATATTGAAAATTTGAAGAATTTATGTTTAAAAAAATACTAATTGCCAATAGAGGAGAAATAGCACTTCGTGTTATTAGAACCTGTAAAGAAATGGGTATAAAAACAGTAGCTGTTTATTCTACTGCAGATGCCGAAAGTCTACATGTTAAATTTGCTGATGAAGCTGTATGCATAGGTCCACCAGCAAGTAGCGAGTCTTATTTAAAAATGTCAAGCATTATAGCAGCAGCAGAAATTACAAATGCAGATGCTATTCATCCAGGCTATGGCTTTTTATCTGAAAACGCAAAATTTTCAAAAATTTGTGCAGAACATGAGATTAAATTTATTGGAGCTTCTCCAGAAATGATTGATCGCATGGGAGATAAAGCAAACGCAAAATCAACAATGATTGCTGCTGGAGTTCCTGTAGTACCAGGAAGTGAAGGCGTTATAGAGAGTTTTGAAGAATGTGTTAAGATCGCTAAAGAAACAGGTTATCCTGTTATGCTTAAAGCATCAGCAGGTGGTGGAGGAAAAGGTATGCGTGCCGTTTGGAAGCCAGAAAAATTACAAGAAGCATGGGAATCTGCAAGGCAAGAATCTAAAGCAGCCTTTGGGAACGACGATATGTATATGGAAAAGCTTATTGAAGAGCCTAGACACATCGAAATTCAAATTGTTGGAGACTCTAACGGGAAAGCCTGTCATTTATCAGAAAGAGACTGTTCTATACAAAGACGTCATCAAAAATTAACAGAAGAAGTTCCGTCACCATTCATGACAGCTGCTCTACGAAAAAAAATGGGAGAAGCTGCTGTAAAAGCTGCTGAGTATATTAAATATGAAGGCGCAGGAACAGTTGAGTTTTTAGTAGATAAGCATAGAAATTTCTACTTCATGGAGATGAATACGCGAATACAAGTAGAGCACCCAATTACAGAACAAGTAATAGATTTCGATTTAATACGCGAACAAATTTTAGTTGCTGCAGGAGTGCCAATTTCTGGGAAAAACTATTTACCTCAACTACATTCTATAGAGTGTAGAATTAATGCTGAAGACCCATTTAATGACTTTAGACCATCACCAGGAAAAATAACAACACTTCATGCACCAGGAGGACATGGCGTACGTTTAGACACACACGTCTATGCAGGTTATTCAATACCTCCAAACTACGATTCTATGATTGCAAAGTTAATTACAACAGCGCAAACTAGAGAAGAAGCTATAAATAAAATGAAGCGCGCTTTGGATGAATTTGTTATAGAGGGCATAAAAACAACAATACCGTTTCATAGACAATTAATGGAACATCCAGATTATTTGGCTGGAAATTATACAACAAAATTTATGGAAGATTTTGTAATTGAAAAGCCTACAGAATAAAAACAAAAAAAGCGACTACTAATAGTCGCTTTTTTTATAGCTCAAAATTTTCATTTATCGCAGTAATAATTTGAGAAACTTCTTTTATTTTAAAGTTTAAAACTAAGTTATACTCTTTTTCTCTTATTTTGGTAAGTATTAAAATTCCTTCTAAAACACTATAGGCACCTGTTTGCCCTCTACAAAAACATAGTCTTTCGAAGCCTACAGTTGTATTTTTTAAATTTAAATCAGTTATATTTAGTTCATTAGAATTAATTTCAATGTAAATTATTTCTTTGTAACTAGAATCTTGAATCCCGTCTTGCTCATTTCTTTTGTATTCAAATTTTAAAACGGTGTTTTTACCTTCTAAAAGTTCAGAATAACTATTTCCAAATTTGTCTGTTTTAATGCTATAAACTTTATTTTTTATAACATTAAATGTGCAAATACCATCCTCTGGGCAGATATTATTACTTTTAACTAATTTGTTTTCAGTTTCAATATACTTATTTGTTTTGCAAGCAAAAGAAACAAAAATCAATACTATTATGTATAAAACTCTCATATTTAAAGTTACAGATTAAAAATTTAACTTCATTTTTTTGTTCATTAACGATTATCAGTATATATTTAAGCTCATTTTTAAAAAATAAAACTATGAAAAAAAGTTACTTTAACTGGGTTTTTACTTTAGTACTTTCTTTACTAATTACTTTACCTGCATTGTCGCAAAACAAAAAGGCGTTATGGAATAAAACCACCAAGACAATAGCTTCTTCTAAAAAAGCTTTAGCCTTAAGAAAAACAGAACCAATAAAAGCAGATTATTATCAATTAGATATTAATGCTTTAAAAACAGAACTCCAAGCAGCACCAAACAGGAATACTTTTTCTGGGACATCAAATGTTATTTTAGATTTTCCTACAGCAGAAGGAACATTTGAAGCTTACAGAATTAAAGAAGCACCAATAATGGAAGAAGCGCTTCAAAACAAGTATCCAAATATTCGAACATATTTAGGAGAAAGTGTTAGCACTCCAGGAAATATTATTCGTTTTAGTGTAACACCTCAAGGATTACACACTATGTCAATGTCTAATAATAAAGGCTCTCAATTTATAGATCCATATACAACAACGGGCAATGAGTACATAGTTTATGCAAAAAAAGACTTACCATTATTAGACCAAAATTGGGAGTGTGGTGTAATTGATGGAGAGGCTATTTTAGAAAACAAAGATTTAAATATCAATATGCAAAGAAACGCATTTGATGGTTTAATGAGAAATTTTAGATTAGCAGTTGCAACAACCATTGAGTATTCTTCGTTTCATTGGATGGCTGCAGGACTTACTAATGCAAATACAGTTGCAGATAGAAAAGCAGCTGTAATGGCTGCAATTGTTGTTACAATTAATAGAAATAATCAAATTTATGAAAGAGAGTTATCTATCACCATGACACTTGTAGCAAATAATGATGCTGTTGTTTTTATTAATTCAGATAACTTTTCTAATGATAATGCTAATGCTCTAATTAATGAGAGCCAAACTGTAATTAATGGAGCTATTGGTAATGCTAATTACGACATAGGACACACTTTTAGTACAGGTGGAGGAGGTTTAGCACAATTAAACTCACCATGTATTACTGGAAGTAAAGCAAGAGGAATTACAGGTTTACCAACACCAGTTGGCGATGCTTATGATGTAGATTATGTTGCTCATGAATTAGGTCACCAATTTGGTGCGCCACATACTTTTAATAGTGATGCAGGTAGCTGTGCAGGAAATAGAACAGCTTCTAATGCCTACGAGCCAGGAAGTGGTAGTACTATTATGGCTTATGCAGGAATCTGCGCTCCTCAAAACGTTCAAGGAAATAGTGATGCTTATTTTCACCAAAAGAGTTTACAAATGATTTGGGATAACGTTTTTAGTGGCAATAGCCAATGTGCAACAACAACAAGTACTGGAAATAATGCACCAACCTCTAATGCTGGACTTGATTATACTATTCCAAGATCAACACCTTATAAATTAACTGGGTCTTCAAGTGATGGAGCCGAAGGCACAGCGACTCACACTTACACTTGGGAACAATACGATTTAGGACCAGCAGGTTTACCATTAGAAACTAACACTAGTGGACCAATGGTTAGATCTTTTCAAGGCACTTCTAATCCTGTAAGATACATTCCTAGATTAGCAGATGTTGTAAACACTGGAGGCACTTCTACTACATGGGAAAAACTACCTTCTGTAGCAAGAACTCAGGCCTTTAGGTTAACAGTAAGAGATAACGATGCTGCTGGAGGTCAAACTGCAGTAGATGAAATGATAACCAATGTAGTTTCATCAGCAGGACCTTTTATAGTGACATCTCAAAACACAACAGATATAACATGGCTTACAGGTGAAACAAGAACAATTACTTGGGACGTAGCAGGAACAACAGCCAATGGTGTAAATACAGCAAATGTTAATATATTATTATCTACTGATGGTGGTTTAACTTTTGATACGGTTCTAGCTACAAATGTTCCAAATAATGGTACACACGATATTACAGTTCCTAATGTATTTGGAGGATTTTGTAGAGTAATGGTTGAAGGCGCAGGAAATATTTTTTACAATATTAATTCTGAAGATTTCAAAGTAAATGCGTCTGTAACAACAACTTGTACAACATATTCATCTGCTAACAATTTGAGTCTTGCTATTCCAGATGGACCAGCAGCAAATACTCAAGGCACACCTGTTTTTAATAATTTGAATATACCAGACGCAGGTAATGTAGACGAAATAAAAGTTACAGTAGATGTTACTCATTCATATATAGGAGATTTAATAATTCAAATACAAGATCCAAATGATGCTCAGTTTGCTAATGTTTGGGCAAGAAGCTGTAATGATGCTCAATATGGAAACATAAGTGTTACATTTGATGATACAGCTTCTCCATTTGTTTGCGCTTCACCAACTACAGGAACATATGCTCCTGCAGCGCCATTAAATGTATTTAATGGTGTAGATCAACAAGGTGATTGGCAAATTGCTTTAGTAGATTTTTATAATGGAGATACAGGAACTTTAAATAGTTGGTCTATAGATTTATGTTCTACTACTATAATTAATTTAAGTGTTGATGAGTTTGGTTTAACAAATTCATTTTCTGTATTTCCAAATCCAAATAATGGAGAATTTACAGTTAAATTTAATGGTGCTACAGGAAATGTAAATTTACAAGTTGTAGATATAAGAGGACGTTCAATATTAAATAACTCTTACAGTACATCAGGAGACTTTAATCAAACTATTAACTTAGGAAATGTTCAATCTGGAATGTATTTACTTAATGTAAGTGATGGAGGAAGAACAATTACAAAAAAGATTGTTGTAGAATAATTTTTTTAGATATTACATAATAAAAACTCCGAATGTAATTTCGGAGTTTTTTTTGTTTTAAAAGTTAAGATAATTAGAGTACTTTCGTTTTATGAACCTGTCCTATTGGGAAATAAAATCGTGGCTTACCAAAGTTGATTATACTATAGTTGGAAGCGGAATTGTTGGGCTTAATAGCGCACTACAACTAAAAATACGTTTCCCAAAAGCTAATATTTTAATTTTAGAAAAAGGAATGCTACCACAAGGAGCAAGTACAAAAAATGCAGGTTTTGCATGCTTTGGAAGCTTATCAGAAATTATTAGTGACCTTAAAACACACACCGAAGAAGAAGTTATAGATTTAGTAAAACAGCGTATAAATGGGCTGCAACTATTACGAAACAGTTTAGGCGATAAAACCATAGACTACCAGCAATTAGGAGGCTATGAATTGTTTAATGAAGCAGACAATTTATTCGAAAACTGCATCGCAAAAAAAGAAGAGATTAACAATCTATTAAAACCAATATTCAACGCTGAGGTTTTCAGCTTAAAAGAAAATGGCTTTAACTTTCAAAATATCAAAAATCAATATAGTTTTAATCAATTTGAAGGACAAATAGACATAGGGAAGATGATGGAGTCTTTGCTAAAAAAAGCACTCTTAAAAGGCATTAAAATCTTAAATAATGTGTTTGTTGAAGGTTTTCAGGAAGACTCAAATTCCGTAAAAGTAAAAACCAATCAGTTTGAGTTTTCAACGTCTAAATTATTGATTGCTACAAATGGTTTTGCTTCAACATTAAATATACCAGAAGTTAAACCAGCAAGAGCACAAGTGTTAATAACAAAACCTATTAAAAATCTTCATATAAAAGGTACATTCCATTTGGACGAAGGCTATTATTATTTCCGAAATATAGATAATAGAATTTTATTTGGAGGTGGACGAAACCTTGATTTTAAAGGCGAAGAGACTACAGATTTAAGTCAGACAGCTTTAATTCAAAATCAATTAGAAGCGCTACTTAAAACCACGATTTTACCAAACATACCTTTTGAAATTGATCGCAGATGGAGTGGTATAATGGGAGTTGGATCTCAAAAAAAACCAATCGTAAAACAACTAAGTAACCACATATTCTGTGGAGTCCGTTTAGGCGGAATGGGAGTGGCTATTGGTAGTTTAGTTGGGCAAGAATTAGCAAATTTAATAGACTAAGATGTTTAAAAAAACAGTTCGGTTTTTTGCTAAAATAGCGATGTGGTTTATAATTGTTTCTATTGGCTTGGTCTTGCTTTTTAAATGGGTTCCTGTACCAATCACACCTTTAATGGTCATTAGATATTTTGAAAAAGACAGTCCTAAAATCTTAAAACACGATTGGGAACCTATAGAAAACATCTCTAAAAACTTACAGCTAGCAGTCATTTGCAGCGAAGACCAAAACTTCTTAAAACATAACGGTTTTGATATAAAAGCAATAGAAAAAGCGTATGAAAACAATAAAAAAGGAAAACGAATAAAAGGAGGAAGTACCATTAGCCAACAAACCGCCAAAAATGTATTTTTATGGCCACAGCGCAGTTGGTTTCGTAAAGGATTAGAAACCTATTTCACCTTTCTAATCGAGTTGTTTTGGCCTAAAGAACGCATTATGGAAGTTTATTTAAACACTATTGAGATGGGTAATGGCATTTATGGAGCAGAAGCTGCTGCACAACATTGGTTTAAAAAACCAGCGTCAAAATTATCTAAAGTAGAAGCATCTGCAATTGCTGCTATTTTACCAAACCCTAGAAAATATAAAGCAAACCCTGTGACTAATTATATTGCCTCTAGAAAAAATTGGATCATGAGACAAATGAACTTTTATGGTGCTTTAAACTATAAAACTGAAGATGAGTAAAGACACAAACATAAAACTAGAGTTGTATAATAAATGTTTAGCATTTACTCAAGACCGACTAAATACCATTAATAAAACCATACAAGAATTACAAGAGTCCCTTACTTCCGAAACCAAAAGTAGCGCAGGCGACAAGCACGAAACTGGTCGTGCTATGCTACAATTAGAACGTGAAAAAGCAGGACAACAATTGGCAGAAATTCAAAAAATTAATCAATTATTAGCTAAAATTAGTACAGAAAGCAACTCAAAAACTATTGGTTTAGGTAGTGTGATTTACACCACACAAGCTAACTATTACATAGCGATAAGTGCTGGCGAATTTGAAATTGACAAGCAAAAATTTTACGCTATAGCTTCTAATACACCAATCGCCCAACTCTTATTAGGAAAAACAATTAAAGACCAAATTGCATTTAGAGACCAAAGTTTTACCATTATTAATGTAATCTAGTTTCAATCTAAAATAATTTCGGCTTATCTTTAGTAAAAATGAATTGCTAAAGACAAATTGAATACTCCCTCAAATTTTGATGTTATAATTATTGGTGGTGGATTGGCTGGATTATCTAGTGCCATTCATTTGTCAAAGTATAATTTAAGTGTTTTGCTCATTGAAAAAAACAGTTACCCAAAACACAAAGTTTATGGCGAATACATTTCTAACGAAGTTTTACCGTATTTAGACTTTTTAGATATTGATATTTTTGCATTAGGCGCTAAAAAGATCACGAAGTTCGAATTGTCAACTTCCCAAAACAGGCTGATTAAATCAGAATTGCCATTAGGTGGCTTTGGGATTAGCAGATATTGTTTAGACTACGAATTAGCAAAAAAAGCAATAGACAATAAAGCGATAATTAGTCAAGATACAGAGGAAGACGTCCAGTTTTCAAACGACAGTTTTTTAGTACAAACAAAACTAGCAAACTATACTTCCAAAATAGTGATTGGTGCTTATGGCAAACGTGCTAATTTAGATGTAAAACTCAACAGAAAATTCATTAAAAACAAATCACCTTTTTTAGCAGTAAAAACACACGTAAAAGGTGATTTCCCAGAAGATTTAGTAGCACTTCATAATTTTGAAGGTGGTTATTGTGGTGTTTCAAAAGTGGAAGACGATAGTATAAATATATGTTACATTACAAATTTTGAAGCTTTAATAGTTCAGGAATTTTATATGGCTGTATTGCAGGAATAGATGTTAGATGTAGAAGACGAATTTGATATTAGAATCGAAAACGACGATATGGAAAAAATGATTTCTGTAAAAGCCGCAATGGACATTGTCAACGAAAAATTAGCAGCAAAATGATCCCAAGATAGTAATTGGAAACGTCCACGTTTTTTAGATAAGGTTTTTACAGTTGAAGAGCAACAGTTAATTGGCAATGCTAAAAACCAACACCAACTGGTTTGGTTACTTTGGAGTATGAAAGAAGCTGCTTATAAAGTACACGTACAACAATTTGGGAAACGGTTTTTTAATCCTAAAAGACTGGTTTGTTAGCTTGCTTCTGAAACTTCAGGAATTGTAAAGATTGATGAGGAAATCTATTTTACGACTTCTACTATTACTAACGATTATATTTATACGGTTGCGACTTTAGAGGCTTCAAAAGTATTTAAAAGTGAATGTTTTGAGGTTGAAAATTCAAACTATCATTTTGAAAGTAAAGGTTTGAAAATGAAATTTTTAGAAATAGTTTCTAAATTAAAAAAGACATCTATTGAGGAACTTCAAATCAGAAAAAATGCCGTTGGTGTACCTAGATTATTTCAGAATAACTTAGCCATTGATAATGGATTTTCTTTTACGCATCATGGAAGGTTTTCTGCTTGGTCTATGTTATAGCTTCTAGGTAAATTTCGGTGTTTTGTATTATTTTTTCACTTGATTCAAAAAACACCTTCTCACCATCTAAATCCGCTTCTATTAAATAATAATGACCTTTAAAATAACTGTTTTTTACAATTACTTTTAAAGCAGATTGCGCTATCATTTTTAATTGATGCGCATAAACAATGTTATTGTCTATAATATTAAACTCACCAAAAAAAGAAGCTACTAAAGGTGTTTGTGGTTTTTTGTACAGTTGTTCTGGCGTATTTTGAGCTTCAATTTTATTATTATTTAAAACAATCATGTTATCTGCATAACCTAATACATCATCTTTGTCATGAGTTGCAACAATACAACTAATATTTTGTTTCTTTAAATAGCTAAAAACATTGCGCCTTAAGTTTTGTTTTTTAAAGTTATCGATATGGCTAAAAGGTTCATCTAACAAAATAATTTCTGGTTGTTTTGCTAATGCTCTAGCTAAAGCCACACGTTGTTTTTGTCCACCAGAGAGTGTTTTTACTTTTGTTTTTGCAAAAGCAGTGAGTTCTACTATTTCAAGAAGTTCTGCAACACGTTCTTTTTTTTCTTCTTTATAAAAATTTGAAAGGTGCTGACCAATATTTTCTGCTACAGAAATAAAAGGTTCTAATTCAAATTCTTGTGCGACGTATTTTATAAAATCGTAACCAATAACAAGATTGTGTTTTGGACCAAGAATTTCATTTTCTTTCCAGAAAACATGTCCCTTATTTAAATCGTATTCACCACGAAGTACTTTTAAAAGTGTGCTTTTGCCAGAACCACTTTCACCAATAATAGCCAAATAGTCTCCAGGTTTAACCTTAAAAGAGAGGTCTTTTAAGACAAGTGTTTTTTGATAAGAAAACGTTATATTTTTTACTTGAAGCATCTGTGAAATTAATAAAAAACCTGTCAAGTTTTTAAAACCAGACAGGTCTAAATAATTTTAAAAAGTTTGTTTTTTAATCTTTAAACTCCTCTTTCATTTTACTTGGTAATACATTGAAACCCATATTGTAAAGTGTAAAACCAAAAATATCTGCGGCTTGTTCTATAGTTTTGCTTACAGGTGTTCCTGCGCCATGTCCTGCGTCTGTTTCTATTCTAATAAGTGTTGGGTTGTCTCCAGATTGTTTTGCTTGTAATTCTGCTGCAAATTTAAAACTATGAGCAGGTACAACACGGTCGTCATGATCTCCTGTGGTGACTAAAGTTGCTGGATATTTTACACCAGTTTTTACATTATGAACTGGAGAATAATTTTTTAAATAGTCGAACATTTCATTACTATCTTCTGCTGTACCATAATCGTAAGCCCATCCAGCTCCAGCCGTAAAGGTATGGTAACGTAACATGTCTAAAACACCAACTGCTGGCAAAGCAACTTTCATTAAGTCTGGACGCTGCGTCATAGTAGCGCCAACTAATAAACCACCATTAGAGCCTCCTTTAATTGCTAAATAATCGCTAGATGTGTATTGTTTTTTAATAAGGTATTCTGCAGCAGCTATAAAGTCATCAAAAACATTTTGCTTCTTTAATTGCGTTCCAGCATCATGCCATTCTTTTCCATACTCTCCACCTCCTCTTAAATTGGCAACAGCATAAATTCCGCCTTGTTCCATCCATACAGCATTTGTAATACTAAAATTTGGTGTGAGACTAATATTAAAACCTCCATAACCATAAAGAATCGTTGGGTTTTTACCATTTAGTTTTAAACCTTTTTTATGCGTAATAATCATGGGTATTTTTGTACCATCTTTTGATGTGTAGAATACTTGTGCACTTTCGTAATCCTCAGAATTAAAGTCGATATTTGGTTTACGGAATAACTCAGACGTTCCTTTTTGAATATTATATTTGTAAATACTACCTGGCGTCACGTAGTTAGTAAAAGAATAATACAATTCTGTTTCTTTTTTTTTTGCACCAAAACCTCCAGCACTACCAATACTTGGTAATTTTACTTCTCTAACTAATTTTCCATTATAATCGTATTGAAAAATTTGAGAAACAGCATCTACCATATATTCTGTAAAAAAGTAACCACCAGCTGTAGATGGACTTAACACATGTTTAGTTTCTGGGATAAAATCTACCCAATGTTCTGGTGTTGGATTAGATGCGTCTACTGTAACAATTTTTTGATTAGGTGCATTTAAATTAGTTACCAAATATAATGTAGAGCCTACGTTTTCTATTACATAAGTATCACTATCTGTGTTACCTATAATTTCTACTAATGGTGCATTTTGTATAGTTAAGTCTTTTATATATAATTTATTTCCAGATGTAGAGACACGTGGTGATATTAATAAGTAGCGATCATCTTCTGTCACACTACCATAAATATATCTGTGTTTTTCTTCTGGTGTTGCACCATAAATTATTTTATCATCTTTTTGCGATGTAGCTAGCTTATGGTAGTATACTTTATGTTGATCTGTTTTTGCAGACAACTCACTGCCCTCAGGTTTATCGTAACTAGAATAATAAAAACCTTCATTTTTATACCAAGACATGCCACTAAATTTCACATCTACTAAAGTGTCTTCTATAATAGTTTTGCTTTCGGTATCCATTATTAAAATTTTCCTCCAATCGCTTCCACCTTCAGAAATGGCATAGGCTAATTTTTTGCCATCTTTAGAGAAACTTAAACCACCTAAAGAGGTAGTGCCATCTTTGCTAAACCCGTTTGGGTCTAAAAACACAGTTGCAGTTTCAGGAGCCTCATCAGTTTTATATCTATAAATTACATATTGATTTTGTAGTCCTGAATTTTTATAAAAATAAGTGTAGTCTCCTTCTTTAAAAGGCGAACCAATTTTTTCGTAATTCCATAGCTTTGTTAATCGCTCTTTTAAATCGTTTCGAAAAGGAATATTATCTAAATAACCGTAAGTCGCTTTGTTTTGGGTTTTTACCCAAGCCATAGTTTCTTCGTTTCTATCGTCTTCAAGCCAACGGTAAGGATCTTTTACATCTGTTCCAAAATAGTTAGTTACAGTGTCTACAGTAGGAGTTTCAGGATAGTTTACTATTATTTTTTTGTTTTGTTTCTGTTCTTCTTTACAAGACATAATGACTAAAAGGGTTAATAAGGGAAGGATTAGTTTTTTCATGGTCTTAATTTTTGTTGACTATAAAAATAAACAAAAAAGCGCTTACAGTTTTATGTAAACGCTTTTTGTGTAATTTCATCTTTATTAAAATGATTATACTAAGTTGTTTTTTACTAAATACTCAGCAATTTGAATCGTATTAGTTGCAGCTCCTTTTCTAAGATTGTCGCTTACTATCCAAAGGTTAAGCGAGTTTGGTTGTGAGCCATCTCTACGAATGCGACCAACAAAAACATCATCTTTTCCGTTAGCATATAATGGCATTGGATATATATTTACATCTAAATTATCTTGTACTGTTATACCTTCTGTTTGGCTTAATAACGCTCTTACTTCTGCAATATCAAAATCGTTTTCAAACTCTACATTAACAGCTTCACTATGTCCTCCAGCTGTTGGAATTCTTACTGCAGTTGCTGTTACAGCAATGGTTTTATCATTAAGAATTTTTTGAGTTTCACGAACCAGCTTCATTTCTTCTTTAGTGTAACCATTGGTTTCAAAAACATCGCAATGCGGAATAGCGTTTTTATGAATAGGGTAATGGTAAGCCATTTCGCCTTTAATTCCAGCCATTTCATTTTCTAGTTGTTGTACTGCTTTTACTCCAGTTCCAGAGATAGATTGGTAGGTTGAAACCACAATACGTTTTATTTTATATTTTTTGTGAAGAGGCGCTAATGCCATTACCATTTGAATGGTAGAACAGTTTGGGTTTGCTATAATTTTATCTTCTTTAGAAAGGATGTTAGCATTTATTTCTGGTACTATTAATTTTTTAGACAAATCCATTCGCCATGCAGAAGAATTATCGATTACAGTAGTACCAACTTCTGCAAACTTTGGAGCCCATTCTAAAGACGTGTCTCCACCAGCAGAAAATAATGCAATATCTGGTTTCATAGCCACAGCATTTGCTAAACTTACAATAGTAAACTCTTTGTTTTTAAAAGTTATTTTTTTCCCAACAGAACGCTCTGAAGCTACAGGTATAAACGCTGTAATTTTAAAATTACGCTCTTCTAAGACTTTAAGCATAACTTCTCCAACCATGCCTGTAACACCAATAACTGCTAATTTCATATACATCTTAATTTAACCTTACAAAGCTATTATATTTCTTAGTACGTTTTTAAAGCATCTCTATTTCCATTAATAATTGGTTATCTGTTGGTCCTGCAGGAGCAGCTGCTTCAACTGGCTTTTTAGTTTTGTTATACGCTTTTACAATCAAGAACATTACAAAACCTACTACAAGTAAGCTAATAATAGTATCAATCCATGCACCATATTCTACTGCTGCAACACCAGCTTCTTTAGCTTCTGCAACTGTTTTGAAAACAACATCTCCTGGAGTCCAAAACATGTCTGAGAAACTTTTTCCGCCTGTAACCATTCCAATTAGTGGCATTGCAATTTTAGATACAAAACCGTTTATTACTGCACCAAGAGCACCAGCCATAATAACTGCAACTGCAAAGTCAATAACATTTCCAGTCATAATAAAATTCTTAAATTCTTTAAGCATAATTTTAATTTTTAAGTTAGTTAATTTTAATAAGTCTAAATTTAGTTAAAAGTTTAACATAAATAGCAGATTTACAGCCTATAAAACAGTAAATTATCGACGAAACGATCTTTTTACACGCTGAGAGACAGAGGTGAGTAGCTCATAAGAGATAGATTGTATGCTTCCTGCTAATTCTTCTGCAGAATGTTCTGGACCAAAAACAATAACTTCGTCTCCTTCTTTACAAGGAATTGATGTGATATCTACCATAATCATGTCCATACATACATTACCAATAATAAATGCTTTTTTCCCATTAATAAATACAAATCCGTTTCCGTTTCCGTATGGTCTTCCAATACCATCTGCATGACCAATAGGTAATGTTGCAGTTCTAACATCTTTGTTTGCAACAAATGCACGATTATAGCCTAAACTGTTGCCTTTTTTTATAATATGAATTTGAGAAATACTTGTTTTTAATGTTGCAATTGGTTTTAAATGTTTATTTATTTTTGGGTTATTTCCAAAGCCATATAAACCAATACCACTTCTCACCATATTTAAATGCGCTTGAGGATAATTTAAAATGCCTGAAGTATTGCATATATGAAGCATGGTCTGGTATGGCAATGCTTCTGTTATTTTTTTTGAAACATTGTTAAAGCTTGTAATTTGGTTTAAGGTAAATGTTTTTTCGTTTTCATCTTCACTAGCTGCTAAATGCGAAAAGAGCGATTTAACTTTTATAGCTTCCGTTTTTTTAAGATTGTTTAAAATGGTTTCAACTTCGGTATCAGCAAAACCTAATCTATTTAAACCTGTATTAAACTTAATGTGAATAGGATAGTTTTTTTGTTTATTGTTTTCTGCAACAATTATAAATTCATTTAAAACACGTTGAGAATAAATGCTTGGCTCTAAACAATGCTGTATTATTGCATTAAAATTTTCTGGTAGAGGATGTAAAACTAGAATAGGTGTTTTTATACCAGCATTTCTAAGTGCAATACCTTCGTCTACATAAGCAACAGCAAAATAATCTACGCCTAAATTTTCAAGGTATTTAGCTATTTCTATAGCATCGCTTCCATAAGCAAAGGCTTTTACAACAGCTAGAAATTTGGTATTGTTTTCGAGTTTAGATTTTAAAAACTTAAAATTATGCTGTATCGCTTTTAGGTCTATTTCTAGAACTGTTTCTTGAGCTTTAAGCATCTTTACTTTTAGATTTTATTTCTTCGGCCTCATTAACTTTCATCGTTCTTATTTTTTCACGCATGGTTGCTTTATAATAAGCAGCACGACTTAAAGGCTCGTATTCTTCGGTTTCACCTAATAACACAAGATCTTCACTTTTGTTTTTTCTAAAACTAAATTGTGCTAGGTTTCCTGTTCGCGTACAAACAGCATGAACTTTAGTTACATACTCTGCAGTAGCCATTAAGTTAGGCATTGGACCAAATGGATTACCTTTAAAATCCATATCTAATCCTGCAACAATAACGCGAACACCTTTATTTGCTAGATCGTTACAAACACGTATAATCTCATCGTCGAAAAATTGAGCTTCGTCAATTCCAACTACATCACAACCATCTGCAAGAATAGGAATATTTGCAGCAGCAGGAACAGGAGTAGAGCGTATTTGATTTGCATCATGTGAAACTACCATTTCATCATCGTAACGCACATCTATTGTAGGCTTAAAGATTTCTACTTTTTGCTTTGCAAATTGGGCGCGCTTTAGCCTACGAATGAGCTCTTCTGTTTTTCCAGAGAACATGGAACCGCAAATAACTTCAATCCAACCAAATTGTTCTTTTTGATTTACTGTATTTTCAAGAAACATTTTGTAATTTTAACACAACAACAAGATATTGTTCTCGTTGCTATAAAGGTGGCTCAAATTTATTAAAAATCAAAAGCCTAAATTGTATTAATTTAAATAATTATAAAATTTTTAATTTATGATGAAGAAGTTAGAATCAGAATTAATGAGCATAGCTCATAAGATTCTTAAACTAAAAGGGAAAGAGGATGTAAATAAAATGCATACTGAAGTAGCTGCACTATATGAAAAACTTACGGTTTTAAAATTTGCTCAGGAGAATTTTGAAGAAGATTTACCAACCATTGGTAATAACTCATCGTTTTTTGGGATGTTAGATACTGCTTTTAATAATACGGTTAGCGATACTATTGAGGTTGGTAACAAAACGTATATAGATGTAGATGAGCGAGATGAAGACGAAATAATGGAGCCAGTAATGGAGAAAATTAAAGATATGGTTGCACAAATGCCTCATGAAACCCAAGAGGTTGATGCGGTTTTTGAAGCTATAAAGCCGAAATACCATAAAAATGATTTTGAAGATATAACAGCCGATTTTAGTGAGACACCAATTTTTGACAAAGTAAGTGCTGTAAAACCTAACGAAAAAAAATCTTTAAATGATAAACTCAAGTCTGGAGGATTAACCATTGGTTTAAACGATAAATTAGCCTTTATTAAGCACTTGTTTGATGGTAGAAATGCAGATTACGACCGTGTAATTTCACAATTAAATACCATGACAAACTTTAAGGAAGCTAACGCTTTTATAGAAACTACTGTTAAACCAGATTATAATTCTTGGGTAGATAAAGAAGATGTTGAAGCACGTTTTATGGAATTAGTTGAAGGAAAGTTTAATTAAAGTAATCTATAAAATTAATAATTAAGATATAGCCATCCTACAAATGGGTTTTGTATTGTGTCTATAGTTATTAAATAATAATAAGTTCCAACTGGTAAAAGAGTATTAGATTTTGGAGTGCCTCTATTTGGTTTCCCATTACAATTGTTTTTGTAGTTATTGGTTTCGTAAACTAAAGTTCCATATCTATTAAATATTTTAATATTATTTATAGGGTAATCTTCTATACAATTAATTACAAAAACATCATTATTTCCATCGTTATTAGGCGAGAAGCCTTGACTTATAGACAGGCAATTATTTACAAAAACTTCTGCAAAATCTTCATTATTAGTCTCGTCTCTGTCAATTTCGGTTCCTCAGAAGGATCGCATGGATCTAAAGCTGGCAAAATTACATAATCGCTTTCTGCATTATTTGTAATATCACTTTCTATAATAGTTGGTTCTAAAAGGTTAATACCACTTCTTACATGTCCAAGTGAATTTGTTGGTGGTCCTGTTGTACAATCGTCGGGATCTATAAATTTTAATACCGTAGTTATAGTAATGGTAACATTTGCTGGAATAATAAACTCATTACTAGACCAAAAAACACCTTGATTTATTAAATTAAAATCATTGCACGTTATGTTTCCTGTCGTAGCATCGCAAGTTATAGACACAATATTCCAATCTATATTTCCTGATAAATTCTGAAGAAAAAAGCGTCCATAAGCATCTAATGGACCGTTATTACATGCAATTGTTTCAAACGTTACTTCCTCATCCCAATTAACTACTTGCGATGGTAAAGGATTAATTTGTGTGGTTTCAATGCATAAATCTGTAACAGAACACTCAGTAGTTTCAATAAGTTGAGTAAACACACTATTAGAAACGTTAGGAGACTGGTTAAAGTGGTTTATATCAATTTCAATAAAACTATTTACTGCTAATGGTGCAATATCAAGACTACAATTAGGGTCTAAGTATTTATAGATGATCTCAAAAATTAACGCACTATTTGCATTAAACTCAATAGAATCATCATACTCAAAAAGCACAGTCGAATCTGGGTTAGCAGTAAAAACTTCTGAATTAAATTGAGGGACAATAGAAACATCTGGACATTGCATGCCATTTGTTCCACCTATGCATGTTATAGTTTCAAAAGCGACATTTGGATAACCAAAATTACTAGCATTTGCTAATTGCATCCTTCCATTAAAACTTGCTAATGGAAACGAAACATTAGTATTATTAGTAATGGTAAATTGGTAAGTTACAATGTCGTTCCAATTACCTATTCCTGTACCTTCTGGTGGAGTAATTTGAGAGTAGGTAACTGAGAAATCAATAGGTATATCATTTACATCTATAGAAATTATAGATTGGTTGTTTGAGGTATTAGTATCTGTCGTTCCATTAGGAGGTACAAAAATAACGTTTGTCGCTATACCTCCTGGAGTAATAGGTGCACGTACAATTACTAATACTTCAACACTAGAGTTGCTAGGTAAATTTGCTATAGTACCAGCTAATTCATTGCCTACGAAAGTTAAGTTAGAAACATTACTTGCGCCTCCAGTAGGGTTTTGACTTGTAGCATTATAGTAGTTAACATTAGCACTTAATGTTTGAGAGAACGTAGCATTATTAACAGGATTACCAGAATTAATAATTGTAATAATATATTGATAGTCTTGATAGATATTAACTTGAGAAACAGAAACGCCAGAAATATTTTGAGCTTCAACTACAATAGACAAATCTGTAGTTTGAGCAGCCGTTTTAATAAAAGAAAAGCAGAATATGTAGAGGCAAATTGTTAGTTTTTGCATGTGTTGGTTTACTATAAAGATACTAAATTTATAAAAAGGTTGCGTTATTAACTCTCAAAAAGATTGTAAATTTGAAAAGATAACACTTATTAATGGGCAAACTATACATCGTTCCAACACCAATTGGAAATTTAAACGATATCACTTTTAGAGCTATTGAAGTTTTAAAATCTGTTGATGCTATTTTAGCTGAAGACACTAGAACTTCTGGTAAATTATTAAAGCATTTCGAGATAAAAACACCAATGCAAAGCCACCATATGCACAATGAGCATAAAATGCTAAATCGCATAATCGAGCGTATAAAGAGCGGAGAAACCATTGCGCTTATTAGCGATGCAGGAACACCAGCTATTAGCGATCCTGGATTTTTACTTACAAGAGCATGTGTAGAACACAGTATTGAAGTAGATTGTTTGCCAGGCGCAACCGCTTTTGTTCCAGCGTTGGTGAATTCTGGATTGCCTAACGACAAATTTGTATTCGAAGGTTTTTTGCCAGTAAAAAAAGGACGACAAACACGATTAAAGTTACTTGCTGAGGAAACCCGAACTATTATTTTTTACGAGAGTCCACATAAACTGCTTAAAACGTTAGCTCATTTTTGTGAGTATTTTGGTGAAGACAGGCCAGTTTCTGTTTCTAGAGAGCTCACCAAACTATTTGAAGAAACCATAAGAGGTACAGCTAAAGAAGTTCTAGAACATTATACTAATAAGCCACCAAAAGGTGAGATTGTTATAGTGGTAGGAGCGAAGAAGTAGTTATAAAAACCAACTAGTATGTTTAAAAACCATTTTTTTATTTTATTAATTTTAATCTTATTTGTTGGTTGTAATTCTTCAAATGTTACCATTAAAAAACCATCTTCTAAAACCGATAAGAAAGATTATTTTAAACTCGTTTAAAATGAGTTTTCCGGAGATTTAGCCTATCAAACTACAGCATTTGTAGAAAAATATTGGCGTGTTGTTGGTAATAAAGGCTTCGATGCCAGTATATATGAAATAGAAAAAGAATTAATTAGAGCAGGTTTTATTAATGAAGATAAAGCAACTTCTGAAACAATCTTGACTTATAGAATTGAGAAACGACCACTTAAAAACCCAACTTGGGAGCCTGTCTCTGCCACTGTAATGATTAATGGAGAAGACAAGCCTTTATTGCAACAGATTTCAAACAGGAATATGGTGATGTTGAATTCTTATAGCACTCCAAAAGCAGGAATAAATGCTGAGGTTATTTACATTGAAGACATCTCTAAATTAAACAGGTTAGATATTAAAGGAAAAATTGTTTTTGTGGAGTCTAATCCTTTTAGTGTTTACAACCTTGCACTTATAAAAGGAGAAGCCATTGGCATAATGACCTACGATAATCCTAAATATTTATTGCCAGAAAAAAATACAACATCTATTCAGTTTCGATCTATACCTTTAAATCAAACCTTAAAACCTTGGGCAATAGCTTTGTCATATGAAGCTAAAGAGCGTTTAAAAGCGTCAATAAAAAAAGGCAAAGTTTTTTTAAACGTTATTATAGAAACCAAAATATACCCATCTGAAGAACTTACTATTATTGCAGACATTAAAGGTTCCAAACATCCAAAAGAGCGTCTCGTTTTTAGTGCACACATTCAAGAACCAGGAGCCAATGATAATGCTACAGGAGTTGGAGTTGCACTCGAAATGGCAACTGTTACAGCAAAGCTTATTAAGGCAGAGAAGTGGTCTCCATACAGAACACTAACTTTTCTTTGGGGAGACGAAATAGTTTCTACAAGACGTTATGTTGAAGAAGATAAGTCAAGAACCAAAGGCATTAAATGGGGAATTAGCCTAGATATGGTTGGTGAGAATACCGATATCACTGGAGGCACTTTTTTAATTAAAAAAATGCCAGATCCAAGTGCAGTATGGACAAGAGGTAATGATAAGCATACTGAATGGGGAGGAAGAAAAATGAGTTTAGAACAAATGAAACCTCATTATTTAAACGACTTTTTAATAAACAGATTTAAAATACAAGGACAAAGAGCCAATTGGGTTGTAAAAATAAATCCTTATGAAGGAGGTAGTGATCATGTTCCGTTTTTAAATGGAAATATTCCAAGTGTCCTTTTTTGGCATTTTACAGATCAGTTCTATCATACCGATAACGATCGTTTAGATAAAGTTTCAAAAACAACACTTCAAAACGTTGGTATAGCCTCTTTAGTTTCAGCATATACTCTTTTAAATTCTGATGATAATTTAGCTAGAGAAACTATAAAGCATATCGAAAGCTCTGCTATTGTGAGAGATTAAATGAAGAATTAAAACAAGGGGAATTAGCTATGGTAAGAGGTGACGATTTAAAAACACAAATTGCAATTTTAGACGCTTGGAAAGATTGGTATACAAGAGCAATTGCAAGTGTAAAAGATATGGTTATAGACGCATCTTTAATATCTGAAGATATTTTACAATCTCAAAACATAATTAAAGCTGTCACTATTAAAAATATTAATAGTTTAAACAACTAATATTCAAAAATGATTAATAAAAAAGCCACATCGAAAGATGTGGCTTTTTTTGTGGTTAAAACCAGTTAGTTGGTTAACTTGTTATGCATTTTTAGATTGTTTGTATTAGTTATTAGCAGGACCACCACTTAGTATTTTA
>ENA-OUOG01001661-OUOG01001661.1-marine-metagenome-genome-assembly--contig:-NODE-1661-length-25074-cov-4.011761_pt1 | contig 25074 bp, 22 predicted proteins | sample MGYA00248635_ERZ508505 | MGnify/ENA primary metagenome ERZ508505 (study PRJEB26176, sample SAMN06267871) | marine metagenome | isolation source: Saanich Inlet, British Columbia, Canada | place: Pacific...
TTGAGCCGATAGTCAGATTCGAACTGACGACCCCGAGATTACAAATCACGTGCTCTGGCCAACTGAGCTATATCGGCAATATGTCAAAGATCATCCGCTTTGCAAACGGACTGCAAATGTAGTAAAGAGATTCAAACGTGCAATACTTACATAAAAAAAAGTAGAGGCTATTTGCCTCCACTCTTGGTACATGATAAGTTAAGTTGCTCTAAACCTGAGACTCACGTCTTTTTTCTTTGTGCTTTTTTAATTGGCGTATTAGAACCTCAACCGCTAAATCCGTTGCTTCTTCAAAGGATTTACACTCTTTTGTGACTATAATTTCGTTCCCAGGGATGGTCATTCGCATTTCAACGATCTTGTTTTCGCGATCGTGGTTGTTATCTACCTTTAAATAAACATCAGTATTAATGGTTCTATCATAGAACTGGGTGGTTTTGTCAAGTTTGTCTTCAATGAAGTTGATGAGCTTTACATCTGCCTTGAAGTTTACTGACTGAATGTTTACGTTCATAGTCTTAGAGGTTTTAAGACCCTTTAGGATGGGTCAGGTTATACACTTTAACAAGTTCCTCAAACGTACTGGTTGTATAGACCTGCGTCGAACTTAGGCTTTCATGTCCGAGTAGCTCTTTCACAGTGTTGATATCAACACCTGAGTTGAGCAGATGAGTTGCATAAGAATGGCGCAGTGCGTGTGGGTTCTTGTCTACCACCGTTGTGGTCGTATTAAGGTAGAAAATAACCTGCTTATAGACAAATTGAGGATAGAGCTTTTTCCCTTTGTCGGTAAGAAAGAGATGTGGGGATGAATCGAAGCCCATGTCTTTCCTCGATTTCAAATATTTGTTAAAATAGTCCTTTAATGTTTCAGGTACGGGTATGCGACGCTCTTTGGATCGTTTTCCAATCACCCTAACCTCTGATCTGGTCCAATCAAAATCGGACACACGAAGATCGATGAGTTCGGCTTTACGGATGCCAAGGCCGTATAAGACGATGAGCATGAATTGGTCACGGATACCAGAGAAGTCTGAGGTGAACATTGCGTCGTCCACAAGACTTTGCAGGTCTTTCTCAGGTATGCTCATCACGACGTTTTTAGGTGTCTTTAGGGATTTAATGCCATCCGCTGGAGAGAGACGGAGCAGCTCTTCTCTTAAGCACCATTTATAAAAAGTACGGATGGCGCTTAAGGCTCTGTTTATAGAGCGCGGAAGATGACCCTGCTTTCCTCTCCAAACGATGTACCGCTTGATGTGTCCGCGCTGAACCTGAGTAAGAGTAGACTCAAATTCGGCAGCGGCAAATTCCGCAAACCGGGTGAGCTCCATTTCGTAGGCAACGATGGTCTTTTCGCTCGACCGGCGCTCTGTACGAAGATGGCTAATGAAATGGGGAATGTATGTATCGCTACTTTCAATCATAGTTGGGTTGCTCCACTAGGAACAAGGTACTATCAAGTAGGACAAAAAAAAAGCCCAACACTTCAGAAGTGTTGGGCTTTATATAGTTGTGCGATCAAGATTACTCCGCTTCTTTATTGCGTAGATCTTGAATGTAAGCAGCTTTCATGTTCATGCGTCGCTTAGCTTCTGTCGGCTTCGTATGGTAACGATCAGCACGAAGCTTGCGGACTACACCCGTTGAGCTGTGTTTTCTTTTGTAGCGCTTGAGTGCGCGTTCGATTGATTCACCTTCCTTAACATTAATTACGAGCATAGTAACACCTCCTTTCGATTATGGCGCGAATGTACAACCAATTTTCATTCGGACACGTAGAGTTTCAAGAAATTCGTGTCTACTCCTTTAAATTCTTCCCATGATACGATCTCGGACCAGGTGATTCGGCCAAAACTCTCTCTGTAGAACGCGATTCGTTTGGTTTGGTAATAATTGAACTCAGGGAAATGCTGCAAGTCTTGGAATGAACTCGAATTCAACGAGAGGTGTGCCGTGTCATTAGAAGGTATAAACAGTGTATCCCATTCATCTCTCCAAATATTACCTAGGTAGGTAGACGTTTTTAAATGTTCGAGGCTTGCGATGTATCCGTACGATTCCCGGTAGCTCAGTATTTGTTTAGCCGTCCAAGCTCCGATGCCTTTTGTGGAGACTAATAAGGCACTGTCCGCCGTGGCCAAATCGATGGGTTTTGGCCGTTCTCGCTTTGGTATTTCTGTTGATTTATCCGAGTAGGGATTCGCGTATTGGCGGGTTGAGTTCGTAGAGGGTCTACTTCTAAAATGGTAATTCGGAGTAGTTTGGCGGGCGTTGAATTTCAATGTACCCCTACTCCACCATAAGCTGTCTTTAGATAAACCCGGCGCGGCGATGAACTCTTGCATATCCTTAAAATGCCAATCACGACGACGGCGAAAATCCAAAGTCTTTTTCGATCCTGTTGAAATGGGCAAGTGTTGAATTTGGATGCTGTCCAAACTTGATAGATTTAGCGTATCATGCTGCTGTGTCCACCACCAATCCATGAAAATACGTTGCTGCTCGAATTTCTCTTGTTTGGGAAATAAAAACATGGCAGCGCTCATAAAAGCAAGTGCCATTAGCAAAAGAAGACGGGATAATGAGGCGGCCATAGCAGTGTATGTGGAGGGGTATACATTTAAATTGGCTCCAGAAAACGTAAAAAACAAAAAGGGTGAACAACTATTAGTTATTCACCCTTTTGAAAATGTATTCGCGCAAAGCGCTGCTAGAGACCTCTAATCGTAGTCAGAATAGCTGTCGGATTCTTCGTTCGGCGGAGTTCTTAAAACTTTTCTGAAGAAGTAGATGGTTGCGCCCAAGACCGTACCCTGGGTCAAAATGATCATGATAAGTGCTGAAGTCGTCATTAGGCGTTCTCTTTTTTACGTTTGTTCGAAGCAATTTTCACCATAGCTACTAGGCCAAAGAAACAAGCGAGCAGAAAGTAACGACTCATATCGACATAGAACATGTTTGTAAGTACTCCGTTTTCGGTCCAAATCACTCCCGTATTAATGTGGAAGATTTGATTGATGATACTATCGTTTGCCCAGAGCCATCCATCTCCTGCTAATAGCGAATTCATAGCCGTAGACCAATCCGAAAGCTCACCGTTTAAAGGCTTGAAAAGTGAGGTTAGGAAGATGATTCCAATAAATAATGGGGTGATGTATTTAATAATTGGTCGGTAAATACGAGGAACGCGCATATCAGCACCGTCCGTAATTTCCTGCCAGCCCTTATCCATACCAAATACCCACGCGAAGAGGATGACCTCAGCTAGAGCGAAAATCACCAAACTCACTGTACCGGTCCAATAATCGTATTCATCAAACACCCCTTTTTCGAAAAATAGGATTGTAGGAAGCCCCATCAAAAGAATAGCAATTCCAAGAATGATTGCGCTCTTGTTTTTTGACCAATTAAACTCGTCCTGGACAAAACCCATCCAAGGTGTACCCATGGCAAGCGAAGAAGTGATACCTGCGAAAAATAGCAATCCGAACCATGCGACACCTGCAACAACAGAAAGGACACTCCCCCACTGGTCAAACAGGAACGGCATGGTCTTGAACGCCATCATGAAACCCGCATTTTCAACAACCCAGTCCAAACCGAGGTAGCCTACTGCAATAGGAATCACCACAGCTGATCCCAGGACAATCTCTACAAATCCATTCATCCAACCTGCGGACATTGCGTTTAGTGCGATATCGTCTTTTTGCTTGAGGTAAGAGCTATAACAGTGGATGGTCCCCATACCTACCGATAACGTGAAGAAAATCTGTCCCGCAGCAGCCAACCAGATCTTTGGATTCGCGAGGGTTGTGAAATCAGGCTCCCAAAGGAAGTTCAAGCCGATGTATGTCGAACAGTCTGCACAGCGTCCAGTAGACCCCGTGGTCCAAGACATGATGGCCAAAAAGGCACCAAATCCGATCAAGAGCGGCATGGCAATTTTTGCTACTTTTTCAATACCCGCACTAAGACCTCTCGAAAGAATGTAAACGTTAATGGTCAGGGTTACTAAAAATGCGATGATGGCCCAGACGGGGAAATTGATCCCGCTGCCTAAATCCACGTAGTCGTTGAAGAACGTATCTAGTGTTGCTAGATCAACACCCAAGAAGTCACCTTTTAGCGACTTTAAGGTATAGGTAAGTGTCCAGGACTCGATGTACGTGTAGTAGGCCATCACACCCATATTAGTAAAGATTCCAAAAACTCCGAAGTACTTCCAAAAGCGCTTCTTGGTCATGTTATCCAAAATAAATGGGGTACTATGGTCGCCAAAACGCCCGCCAAAACGCCCCATCGCCCACTCTACCCAAAGTAGTGGAATACCCATCAGCAAGAAGCTGACTAGGTAAGGGATGATGAAGGTACCGCCTCCGTTTTGTACTGCCTGTACTGGAAAGCGTAGAAAGTTTCCAAGTCCAACGGCATTTCCTGCCATTGCCAAGATGAGCCCTACGCGGGAGCCCCAAGATTCAGATGTTTTCGACATTCCTTGTGGGATCGTTTAACTGTGAACCCCGAAATTAACGGAATAATAATGGTCTGACAAATATCAGATTACAATCCTGCTTGCGAGGAGATCACTTTAAGTGCCTCTGAAAATGTGTGTGGTTCAAACCCAAGCTCCTGACGTGCTTTAGAAATATCGAATCCCGTTCGAGGCGGGCGCTTGGCGGGTTGGTTAAGGGTAGTGCTGCTCACCTTGGTCACCGTTTCCATGGATAAATCAAAGTGCTTCGCTACAGCTTCAACCAGTTCATAAATAGACATGAAATCTGGCCCTGAAATATTAAATATTCCGTTGGCACGCTGGTTTGCTGCAAGGAGTGCACCTTGAGCAAGATCCTCCGCTAGGGTTGGTGTGCGGAATTGGTCATCGACCACATTAATAGCCTGCCCCTTTTCAAGTGCACCTTTTGCCCAAAGTACGATGTTGCTTCGGCTCAAATCTTCTGCCATACCGATCACAAGGACAGTTCTCAAGATCGACCAGCTGTCTGTCTGAGCGATGATGTGTTCTGCCTCAAGTTTTGTCTGGCCGTAGTAACTGAGGGGATTTGCTTCAGCCTCCTCTTTATATGGACCATCTTTGCCGTCGAAAATGAAATCTGTTGAAATATGAACGACATGGGCACCCACCGCCGTTGCTGCATCTGCAATGTTTTGCGTCCCTACAACATTTAATTGATGGGCTTGTTCTTTGTGCTCCTCACACTGATCGACATGTGTCATAGCAGCCCCGTGGATGATGACTTCTGGTCGGAATTCCGCGATCACTTTGGCAGTCTGTTCGGCGTCGGTGATGTCCATGGATGCATAAGACGCAGTGCCAAGGTTGATGACTCTATTTTCCCCTCGTGCGGTTGCTAAAAACTCGTGCTGTGGATACTGTGCAGTGGCTACTGCTATTTTTTGTCCGAGTAAACCGTTAGAGCCAGTGAATAGGATTTTCATATGTGGAAGAGGTTATTTGGTTTGTGCACTGAACCAATCTCGAAGAGCCTTGATTTGTTTGTCGTTCCCTAAAACATACAATTTTGAATGCGGGGAAACGCGAAAATCTGGCTCCGGGTTAATAGTCATGTTGCCTTTCTCACAAATGTATCCAATAACCGTACAACCCGTCGTTTGTCGAATGTTTAAATCCTTAATGTTACAAGCGCTAAACTGTGGAGGGAGTTGGTCGATCTGAATTTCTTCAATGTTGGTAGCGCTTGAGCCTCCAACACTCAGGTGGTCTAAGAAATCCATAACTCCCGGATTCATGAGGTTGTGTGCGAGGTGTGCCCCACCAACAAGATTGGGACTCACCGTATAAGATGCTCCCGCCGCGAGTAGCTTCTTTTCGGTACTTTCTGTATTTGCCCTTGCACCAATGACCATAGTTGGATTCAGCTGACGGGCAGAGATTACTACAAATAAGTTATCTGTATCTGAGGATAAGGCAGCGATCAGACTTTTGGCCGTACCAATAGACGCCTTTTCTAAAGTAGCATCGTCTGTCGCGTCTCCAATGATAATGTGACAATCGCCCAATTCTGTTTTGAATCTATCGGCCCGTGTTTTATCGTTTTCGATGACAACGACTGAAGCTCCGTACGCTTTGATACGACTTACAACTTGGCGACCGTTTCTTCCTAACCCACAGACAATAACGTGTTGATTCAATTTCTCCACCTTGCGCTCGATTCTTTTGGTTCGTAAAAATTCTTGAACAGATCCGTCAATCGCTAATTGGGCCAGAAGACCAGCCCCATAAGCAAACGTTCCGAAACTACTGATGATTAGCACGATCGTAAACCAGGTCCCAGCAGCGGTTAGAGGTTGAATTTCGTTGAATCCAACTGTACTCACCGTTTGAACGACCATATAAAATGCTGGCAGCCAGTCAAACCCTTCTATGAATCGGTACCCAATGGTACCAAATAGCATGATGCACGCTAAAACGGCAAGTACCTTACGTAAGCTGATGAGCGGATTGTTCATGCGTTAAAGGTAGCAAGGAATATGTCAATGACCTTTAAACGGCATCAATGTATACCGATACACTAATGAAAGATGAAGCATATCTACTTTATTAATCGTCTGGCCCGCTGTTATAGGCGAACTGGACAAGGGAATTTTAAGGACCGCCATAGATAAGAGCTCATGGGCTGAACCACGCCAATTTTGCTTCCACCATAGGTTCGTTTGCTGATTACTAGGCATAGCGTATTTGTTGTACGTGTAATTCGTAGGCTTAGGTCTCATATAAATGCCTGTGCTCACTCCACCCGAATGTCGAACTTTTCCTTGCATCCATTTTCCCATGGCCCCTGCAACCATGGCAAAAGATTTACCCATCCCTTCCTGGCGTTCGCGACCTTGAAAAGTAACTAGGTATTCCCTGCCCCACTCCCTCGGGAACAACAGTTTACCTCTACCGTCAATATAGCTCGAAGCAAGAAAATAGTCTACTTTATCTACTTTATGCGAATATTTCAATCCTATATACGATGAGCCCTGCTGCTGGAAATAAGCCTTACTTGGATCGGAATTACCGCCATTTCCTAATTTGAATTGTCGCAAATACTGAACATGAATAAGACTTGGGCCTTTGGCCAATTTTTGATTGAGCATCCATGTCTGAAATACTCCAGGCACCGTATACGATTCCAAGCGTGACTGACCGTACCACCCTTTAATTGTGACCGCTTTTTGTGCATCTATAAAAACAACAAAAGGAGCATTTACCTCGGTCTTATCATGACGAGAGCCCGCGGTATCTAAACCAGGGTTGTATTGAGCCAAACTTGCGGCGACAGATTTAAATCCAGAAGTACTTCGCGCCGAAATAGCGCCAACTAAAGAAGCCTGAAGGGTCCAATCCTTCCCCTTTTTCTTAAGGTATATTCCCGAAAATGTAGAGGGAATCATTCGTCCGTGTTCTCCATTCATGAATGAACCCTGCAAGTCAAAATTCCCTAGACCAATCGTCCCAAGTTTGGATTGGTAGTTCAACTCAAGAATACTGGGTATACATAGCGTCTTTCTATCCTGCGCATCAACGGCAAGTAGACCGGACTCATAACGACTACTTTTCCCCGTAACTGAATCTTTCTCAAATGGGTTGCCTGCGAGTAGTTGTGTCCCATACACATCAGCCTTGAAACGCCAATTCCCTTTGCGTATTTCAAGGAGGTACTCCAAACCAACTGACTGCGCAAAGTAGTCCTTTAGCTCTGGATATGGACCAAACAGACCATTCTGAGTTGACATCGAAAAGGAAGTAAAACGAATTCCTTGCATCACGTGTAAGGAATCTTGTTGCTGTCCAAACGCCAATAAGGGAAGCGCAAGGAACATGATCAAGTTTTTCATCATTTCGACTTGGTCATGCCAAATTCACTTTTGTAAAACGCTGCGATTTCAGTGAATGGACCGAACTTATGCTGCTCTTTCGAAAAATCGTCAGCCCATGGTCCATATGGTGTAGACATAGGCTTCCTTTTTAGATCTGGAAAATCAGCTTTTTTGTTCGACTTTTCTGAACGCTTAAAACTGTTAATGTAGCCTGCAACGTCATATGCCTCTGCATCTGTTAATAACGGTTCATCGGCCGTAGTGCCTAAAGGCATATTACCTTTAATGAATTGGGCGGCAGTTAAGACACGATGCATTCCCGCTCCATCATTATAGGTATCATCACCCCATAGCGGAGGATACTGATAGGTAAAGCCTTCAGCATTTCTAACTCCCTGTCCATCTTCACCGTGACACAACTGGCAATGCTCAACATAGACAGACGCACCATGCTTTAGATCAACAGCGCGATCTGGATACGCTACCTCCACGAACTTATTACCGGCGATCTTTTCTCCACGAGGAGCATCTATACTCAACCACTCCATATAAGCAATAATCGCAGACATTTCTTCGCCATCTACGGGTAGGGCTTTTCCATTCATAGAACGCTGCATACAACCATTTACCCTTTCTTGAATAGTACCTTCCTTGTCCTCGCGGCCACGGTACTGGGGAAACTGTCCGGGAACAGCAACAAAAGGAGCAGCATAAGGCTTTGTACCGCCATCTAGATGGCATGAACTACAATTCAAGTTATTCCCAGCAAAAGGAAGGGTGGAGTTTGGCCCAATGTAATCTGCGGTCTTGGTCACTAATTTTCTCCCATAAGCCACTTGTTCATTCAAAGCAGGACCTTCAAAATCAACCATGCTAAACACCTCTTCATTCCACGGCTTACCCGTTTTTTGAAACTCCGTTCTTCCCGAATATGGCTCGACTGTTTCAGGTAACTGAATCACAATTAGCAAAATGATCACCCCAATAATGACCGTCATTATGGTGTTGCCTAAGCGTCGAATACTTTGGGCAAAGAGATCTTTATGTTCACTGTTTTTCATGGTTTAGAAAAAATAACGCTGTTTAGTGGGGCAGTTTATCGCGAAGTACGCCATATGTAAAGGTCCCTAAAAGTGCAAAGCCTAAAACCACCAAGTAGCCCACAAAGCCTGCACCAAAATTGACCACTATAGGGCCCGGACAAGCACCACTAAGCGCCCAACCCAATCCGAAAATTGTTCCTCCAATCAAATAACGTGGAATACTCCAGGCCTTCGGCTGAAAAACGATAGGTGCACCTGAGAAATCCTTGGCTTTCACTTTTTTAATGATCGCTACCATTGGAACTCCAATGCCCACTGCAAGGCCTATGATACCAAACATGTGGATACTCTGAAACCTAAACATTTCTTGAATTCTGTACCATGATGCGGCTTCACTCTTGAACATAATGATGCCGAACAATGTACCTGCGATTAAAAATTTTATATTCTTCATGTCTTAGTAAATCAAAGGAAATAATACGTGTGTCATCAGCAGTCCACCGATAAAAAAGCCAACAACTGCGAGTAAGGAAGCGGGCTGTAAGTCAGAGATTCCTGATATCGCGTGACCACTTGTACAACCACCAGCATATCTTGCTCCAAAACCCACCATAAATCCGCCAAGACCTAAAATGACCCAATTTTTTATGGATGATAAGGCTTCTAATGAGAATTGGCTTTCAGGAACATAACCGTCCGGGCGATCGAACCCTAACTTTGACAAATCAGCAATGGTTTCCTCTGAAATCCCAACCACATAATCTGGTAAGGTTAGATAATGGGTAGCAATGTACCCGCCGATCGCTGCTCCCAGTAAAAAGAACAAATTCCAGCTTTGTTTCTTCCAGTCGAATTGAAAAAACGGAGCGTACTTATCAGCTCCACACATGGTACACAGCGTTCTTAGATTATTCGAAAAGCCAAAACTTTTTCCAAAAAACAACATGATAAACATGATCATCGCAATAAGCACTCCGCTTACATACCATGGCCAAGGTTGAAGAATAAATTCCATAGGTTTTATTTAAATGCAAAATCGTCTGCTCCCAAGAAAGAAAGCAGACGATAAAAAATCAATATTATGTTATAGCGTTGAAGGACAAACGTAATCTGACACTTCAATACCTGCTTCTTTAATGGCCTTGAAACCTCCAGCGATATCCACCATATTATGGTATCCACGAGCCTTTAAAATGGAAGCCGCGATAACGCTTCGGTATCCCCCAGCGCAATGCATGTAGTACTTTCCTTCTGTTGGGAGTTCGGTCATATGATCATTAATATACTCTAAAGACGCATGAATAGCACTTGGAACATGTTCGCTTTGGTACTCACCAATCTTACGTACATCTACCACTTTTGCATCTTCTATACCAGCCAACTCATCGGCGGTCACTTGCTCGAGCGTATCTATGTCTTTACCTGCTGCCTTCCAAGTATCAAAACCTCCATCAAGGAATCCAATTGCATGATCGTAGCCTACGCGAGATAAACGCGTTACTACTTCTTCTTCACGACCCGGCTCGGTAACGATAAGTAGTTTTTGATTGATATCTGGAATCATTGCTCCAACCCACATTGCGAAACTCCCGTCAATACCAATGAAAATAGACTGTGGAATAAAACCATGGATAAAGTCTTTTTGATGACGTGTGTCCAAGATCAACGCTTCCGTCTCGTTCGCTGCTGCCTCGAAAGCTTCAGGACTTAGCGCTTGTAAACCACGCTCCATAACCACATCCAAGCTTTCGTATCCCATTTTATTCATACGAACATTCTCCGGGAAATATGCTGGCGGTTTTGTCAAACCATCTGTTACTTCCGCCACAAACTCAGCTTCCGTCATGTTTGCTCGAAGTGCATAGTTTGTTTCTTTTTGCTCACCGATAGTACCCACAGTTTCTTTCGACATGTTCTTACCACAGGATGAACCTGCACCGTGACCTGGGTAAACGATAACCTCGTCAGCAAGTGTCATGATTTTAGTACGTAGAGAGTTGTAGAGTGTCGCTGCCAATTGTTCTTGGGTCATGTCAGCAGCTTTTTGTGCCAAATCTGGTCGGCCAACGTCTCCTAAGAAAAGTGTATCGCCTGAGAAGATAGCATGATCTTTACCGTTCTCATCTTTCAACAAATACGTGGTAGATTCCATAGTATGCCCAGGAGTATGTAGCACATGAATCTCAACATCACCTATTTTCAGTACCTCACCATCAGTAGCTACCTTACATTCAAAACTCGGGTTAGCAAGTGGTCCGTATACAATCTCTGCACCTGTCTTTTTCGCCAAGTCTAAGTGACCTGAAACGAAATCGGCATGGAAGTGCGTTTCAAGAATGTATTTGATCGTTACGCCATCTTTTTCTGCACGTTCGATATATGGTCCGACCTCACGTAGAGGATCGATAACTACTGCTTCACCATTCGAAGCGATATAGTATGCACCTTGTGCCAAACATCCAGTGTAAATCTGTTCTACTGTCATGATTAAGAGTTTTTTATTCTGTGATTCTATTATTTCAAATTCAAATGATCTGGCGAAGGATGATGTAAACGGCCATAACTAACACGAACCATCCAAAGCCTTTTTTCAACCTTTTACCGTCGATAAACTTCGTTAAGTATATACCGATAAAGATACCGAATATCGCAATTGCTGTTACGGTAAGTAAAAGCGTCCAGTCTATCGTTAAGTCAGGTCTCTGTACATCTCCAAGGAACCCGATCAAACTTTTTGCTGCGATGATCAGAAGAGAGGTTCCTACTGCCTTTTTCATTGGTAGCTTCGCAAAAAGGACCAAGGCCGGAATGATCAAAAAACCCCCTCCTGCACCGACTAACCCGGTCAATACTCCGACAACAGCTCCTTCTGCAATAATAGCTGGTATGTTGAATTGCGGCTCTCCTTGATTTTCGTCGGAGTCGTCTTTACGCTTATTTCGGATCATGCTCACAGATGCTGCCAGCATCACTATGGCAAAAAATACCATTATGGCTATATCCTTAGTCAAAAGAAACGATCCGATGCTCACGATCTCCGATGGAATAGCCGGCACCACATAAGCGCGAGTTAAATAGACCGCAATAAATGCAGGAATAGTAAATACTACGGCTGTTTTGTAGTTAACATTGCCTAAAGAAGCATTACGAATCCCCCCTACTAACGCGGTAGAACCAACAATAAATAGTGAATACGCCGTAGAGATTTCAGCATCTAAACCGAAAAGGTAAACCAAAACTGGTACCGTTAGAATACTACCTCCGCCCCCGATCAGGCCTAATGATATACCAATAAATATTGATGCTATGTAACCTATTATTTCCATGAATCTTAATTATTGACTCAAAGGTACAGGGCTAGTAAAGTTTAAAGTGTGACCTAACGCACACTCTAGCGAAAAAGAATAGAAGCCATTTCACTTTGAAGCTCTCGTGCAGCAACGGCAGCAGCTTGAGCAAAGTCTTCCCCAGAGCTTTGATAAATAATTCCGCGTGTCGAATTTACCAAGACGCCATAATCGTCATTTGTAGCCTTTGTAAGCACATCATGAAGTGAGCCGCCTTGTGCCCCCACACCTGGAACCAAAAAGAATGACTTTGGGGCAGCAGCCCGAACGCGCTCTAGATATTCCGTTTTAGTGGCGCCTAAAACGAACATCAACTGTTCAGGGGTAGCCCATTGCTGTGCTTTTTTCACGACCGATTCAAACAAGGCTTCACCTTCGGCGTTTTCTTCTAATTGGAAATCAAAAGCACCCTCATTAGAGGTTAGTGCTAAGAGTATGACCCACTTATTCTCAAAAACTAAAAACGGTGTAACACTGTCTATCCCCATATAAGGCGCGACCGTTACTGAATCAAATTCGAAGCTATTGAAGAATGCCTCCGCGTACATTTTCGAGGTGTTTCCGATATCTCCACGCTTTGCATCCGCAATGGTAAAGACTTCCGGATACTCTAAATTCAAATAATTGATCGTCTTTTCCAAGGCTTGCCAACCAGAAACGCCCATGCTCTCGTAAAATGCAATGTTTGGTTTATAAGCTACTGTGTAAGGAGCAGTAGCATCAATAATCGCTTTATTGAATTCAAAAACTGGATCATCCTCCTTCAACAAGTGAGTTGGGATTTTATTCAGATCTGTATCTAAACCAACACATAAAACACTGCGTTTGGCCTTAATCTGCTCTATTAATGCTGCTCTATTCATTGTTCTGACTTAGATAATATCACTTCCTTCCTTCATTTTCTCGGCATTTTCTGCCATATGAAGTTCATCTATGAATTTTTGAATCTCACCACCTATGACATCATTCAGGTTATAGGTTGTTAACCCAATTCTATGGTCGGTAACACGCCCCTGGGGATAATTATAGGTTCTGATTTTCGCACTACGATCACCGGTACTTACCATGGTTTTTCGTTTCGCTGCTTGTTCTTCTTGCTTTTTCTTAAACTCGATATCAAAAAGCCTAGAACGCAATACTTTCAATGCTTGCTCGTAATTTTTATGCTGAGAACGTCCGTCTTGACACTCCACAACAACACCGGTCGGCAAGTGGGTCAATCGAACAGCAGACTCCGTCTTATTTACGTGCTGCCCACCAGCTCCTTGCGATCGGTAAGTGTCTTTCTTAACATCCTTCATGTCTAGATCTACATCCACATCCTCTGCTTCAGGCAATACTACTACTGAAGCTGCCGAGGTATGCACGCGGCCTTGACTTTCTGTCGCAGGAACCCTTTGAACGCGATGTACACCACTTTCATATTTTAAAATTCCATACACGGATTCACCTGAGACTTCAAAGGAAACTTCCTTGAATCCACCAGCGGTTCCTTCGTTCATAGTGATCACCTCTACTTTCCAGCCTTTGCCTTCACAATAGCGCTGGTACATGCGGAATAGATCTCCAGCAAATATGGCACCTTCATCACCACCCGCACCTTGGCGAATCTCAACCAAGGCATTTTTATCATCTTCAGGATCCTTTGGAATAAGAAGTACTTTAATGTCTTCTTCAAGCTCATCGAAGACGGGAAGAATTTCATCCAATTCCATCTTTGCCATGTCCTTGAAGTCTTGATCTTTCTCTTCCTTAAGAACCAATTTAGCTTCTTCAATACGGCTTGATAATTCCAAATAACGCTCGCGAGCCTCCACTAAAGGCTGTAAACTCTTATACTCTCTGTTCAGAAGCACATAGCGCTTGTTATCAGAAATCACCTCCGGTTGAATGATCAAATCATTCACCTCATTGAAGCGCTGGAATATGACATTTAGTTTATCCAGCATTATTTATCGTACTTATAGGTCCCAAACTCGCTTTGTATCGTCAAAGATTTCCCTTCAGATTCTTCTACCCGACCAACAACTTGTGCCTCAACACCAAAGCTAGCACTGATGTCAATGATGCTCTGAGCGATTTCAGGATCCACATAAAGTTCCATGCGGTGCCCCATATTAAACACTTGGTACATTTCTTCCCAAGCAGTTCCGCTCTCCTCTTGTATCATTTTAAATAGTGGAGGGATTGGGAACAGGTTATCCTTGACTACATGACCTTGGGTCAAAAAATGAAGAATTTTAGTCTGAGCTCCGCCAGAGCAATGCACCATTCCATCAATGGAACCGCGATGCTTATCTAAGATCTTTTTAATGATTGGAGCATACGTACGTGTAGGACTCAAGACGAGTTTCCCCGCGTCTAACTCTGTGTCTGTCGCATCCGTTAATGCTTTTGAACCGGTATAAACGAGCGACTCAGGCACTGCTGGATCGAAACTCTCCGGATACTTTGAGGCAAGCTCTTTTGAGAACACATCATGTCTTGCGCTTGTCAATCCATTAGACCCCATTCCACCATTGTACTCGGTCTCATAACTAGACTGACCATAACTGGCCAAGCCCACGATAATATTACCGGCTTTGATATTCGCATTATCGATGACGTCGCTGCGCTTCATGCGCGCCACAACTGTACTATCTACGATAATGGTACGCACTAAATCACCTACGTCAGCAGTTTCACCGCCTGTGCTAATAATTTCAATACCGTGCTTCTTGTACTCTTCTAATAGCTCCTCGGTACCTCCTATGATGGCACTAAGAACATCTGCATTAATCAAACCTTTATTGCGCCCGATGGTAGAGCTCAACATGATGTTTTCTGTAGCACCAACACAAAGCAGATCGTCGATATTCATGATTAAGGCATCTTGAGCGATTCCTTTCCACACTCCGAGATCTCCAGTCTCTTTCCAATACATGTATGCCAAGGAGCTCTTTGTACCTGCCCCATCGGCATGCATGACTAAACAATAGTCATCATCACCAGTCAGGTAATCTGGAACAATTTTACAGAAGGCTTTTGGAAAAAGGCCCTTATCGATATTCTTGATTGCGTTGTGTACATCTTCTTTCTGGGCGCTCACACCGCGCCCCATGTAGCGGTCAGAATTCTTACTCATAATGCAAAAATAACGAGAAAGCGCGCACGGGATACCCGTGCGCGCTTCTCTTTTTGTTTTCTTTTATCTACTTAATCTGGATCCACGAACCGACAATCAAATCCTTGTCGCTTTTAAATCCATTCATGCTTCTCAAAGACTTTAAATCCGTACCGGTCTTCTTCGCAATAGTTCTAAGAACATCGCCACGTTGAACCTGGTAGTGCTCCTGGTCGAACTGAGAATAATCTCCGTTCTTGGTGATCTTGATGACCATTCCTGGCATCGGACGTGCACCGCGTAAACCGGCGTTAAGTTTCTTCAACTCAACCACGTTCATGCCATTTTGCATGGCGATTTTACCCAATGAACGGTCTTTAGCTGTCAAAGTCATGGTTTGACCGATAGGTCTCTCATCTTTCTTGGCAGGTGCCTTACCCTCCTGTTCACCGTCTGCTGCGATAGGTGCGGAAGGAACATAATCATCTGAAAGTACCTTGAAATCCGTACGACGGTTGATCTGGTTGGCAACCTCTTGGTCAGCGGAAGCAAGCCTCTTGATAAACGACTCTGTTAGTTTATCTCCAGATTTAAATTTATCCGCACCATATCCTGTGTATCCAGCAGGGATGGTAAATGGCTCTTGCTCACCCATACCTACAGCCGTTAAACGATCCGTAGCGATTCCTTTTTCAATCAAGTAATCCACACAGCTTTGGGCACGTGCTAAAGAGAGTTTATCGTTCTTAGCATCCGTATCGCGGTAATCCGTATGTGAACGAAGGCCAATAGTGATGGTCGGATTGCGAACAAGAATACTGTACACAGTATCTAGTGCCACTTTACTTTCTTCACGTAACTCAGATTTAGCAAGATCGAAGAATACATTCGGTAATACGATAGGAACTTCGATAGGATCCATTTTCAAAGTCAAAGAAAATGACTTCACGTATTGACGTTCTTCCTTTACACGAGAGTAATCGTTCAATGAAAGGCCTTCTGTATTGATATCACCTACAGCATTCAAAAACTTTTTACGGCTCATGTTCAGTTTGTAGGCCTTGTCTTCCTCCAATTTACCCTTTGGAATGCTGAAGTTTCCTGAAGCATCGGTGGTAACTGTAAAACTGTTACCCAACTTATCACTTACCTCTATGGTAACTTCCTTCACTGGGCGTCCGTTTTTAGAACTAACTACGGTCCCCTGAACTTCAAACTGCTTGGTCCATTCCGTTACGTACCAAATGTCGTGCTCACCGCGCGTTCCCTTGCGGTTTGAAACTACGAATCCCTTTTGAGTATTATCTCCAGGTACCCAGCGCAGGGCGATATCATCCGCCTCTGAGTTGATCGGGCTTAACATGTTTTCTACATCACCGATCGGCATCCCCTTATCGTCCAACTTTACGCGGAAACAGTCGAAACCACCCATACCGGCACGTCCATTAGACGAAAAGTACAAATAGCCGTCGCCATGAATAAATGGATACAGCTCATCGCCGCGTGTATTTATGTTTAGCGATTGCGGAGCGTTCCACTCGCGGGCTCTACGGTTGTAGGTAGTCATGTAAATGTCTTTACCGCCCTTACCTTCATTAAGTTCACCTGCAAAGTAGAGGATTTTATCATCAGGACTTAACGCTGGATGACCCACTGACGCTCCAGAGTCTAATGCAATCACAACTGGCTCAGGGTTGGCCCAATCTTGGCCAATTTTCTTCGTCGTGTAAATCGCACAACCCATCTGTACATTCTTCACTTTCACACATTTGGTGAAATACATGGTCTTACCTCGAGAATCGAAAGTAAGTACACCTTCGTGGTCTTTGGTGTTGATTACATCACTCATCGGCTCTAAGTCACCCCAAACGATTTCATCATTCGCGTTGGCCTCTTTACCTCTTTTTTTCTTTCTGCTCTTTTTCTTTTGCCCTTCAATAATGAAGATGTCCGAGAAACGTTGACCCATCCAACCGTCTTCTTTACGACCAGTAGCGTCTTCACGCATAGAAGAAATCATTAACGTCAAATCTTCCTTTCCGCGTTTCCCTGCAAAAGCGATCGCGTAATCTGATTTTTTCGAGTTTAAATCTTTGGCGTTGTCCAATGAAAACAACGAACCTTTTTGTTCCCATTCAGCAGCTTGCCTACAGCTGTTGATTCCAACTTCAGCGCGGGGATCTGACGGTACCAATTTTTGATATTCCGTGAAGGCAACAATGGCATCTTCATATTCACCTTGGCATTGCATCATTTCAGCATAACCCAATGCAGCTAAAGCACCATAGCCCAATTTTTGAGCGCGCAAATAATAGCTACCCGCACGCTTACATTGACCTGTAAAGCGGTAGCATTCTGCCATGTTGTAGGAGATGCGCTGCTTTTGATCGCGTGATTTTTCTTTTGAGTAGGCCTTGGAATAGGCCTCTAATGCCACAGTATATTCCTTTGCCTCAAAGTATTCGTCTGCTCTTTTGGTTGTCTTATGTCGTTCAACTACAACATCTTCCATATCTGCATCTTGTGCAAATCCTGCCACTGGCATGAACAAAAAGGCTAAGGCCAATAATTGGTAAAATCGTTTCTGCATGAGAATAGTAATCTCTAGTGTTTAAGCGTCCCCAATATAGCCAAAATAAAAAAAGAAACCCCGCCGAAGCAGGGTTTCTATTCTAGAGTCTTTTGGAGCTAAAAAATTATCTCGTAAAGAGCATTTCACGGAATTTCGGCAACGGCCATTGCTCGTCGTCAATCATCAACTCTAGCTTGTCGCTTTCGTAACGAATGACATCGAAGTAAGGCTTTACATTATCATAGTATGCGATTGCTTTTTCACGTACGTCTTCTAGTGCATTTGCAGATTTTCTAGCCTGTGTCATTTCCTCTTTTGAAGAAAGAATTTTAGAGATACGTGCAGAAATATCTTTGATCATTTCTAACTGCTCTTTCGCAACACTATTGAACGTTTCGTCGTCCATGATGCCTTTCAATCGCTGTACGTTGTCGATCAGTACGTTTTGGTATTTGATCGCTGTAGGAACTATATGATTTCCAGCCAAATCACTCAACACGCGAGATTCAATCTGAATCTTCATGAAATACGACTCGAGTAAGATTTCGTGACGTGCTTCTGCTTCGCGATGTGAAAGAACACCAAGTTCCGCAAACATGCTCAAACTTTTCTCGCTAACATACGCGTCAAGAGCGCGAGGTGTTGATGGCTCGTTAGTCAAACCGCGTTTGGCAGCTTCCTCTTTCCAAGCATCGCCATATCCATCGCCTTCGAAGCGAATCGCTTTACTTTCTTTGATGTAACGCTTTAGGACGCTAAAGATCGCTTCGTCTTTTTTCAAGCCGTCTTTTTCAATCAGCGCATCAACGTCTGCTTTGAATTCGATCAACTGCTGCGCCATTGCTGTGTTTAAGACAGTCATAGGTTGCGCACAGTTACTCGCTGAACCTGCAGCACGCAACTCAAATTTGTTTCCGGTGAAGGCGAACGGAGAAGTACGGTTACGGTCTGTGTTGTCTAGCAACACGTCTGGAATTTTACCGACTACGTTCAGTTTAAGATCTGTTTTTTGATCTGGGGTCATTTTACCACCCTCAATGCTCTCAAGCTGATCGAGTACTCGAGACAATTGGTCACCGATGAAGACAGAAATGATGGCTGGTGGAGCCTCATTTGCGCCAAGTCTATGTTCGTTACCTGCAGAACCGATCGAAGCACGAATCAAATCTGCATGACGGTGAACAGCTTTGATGCTGTTGACAAAGAATGTCAAGAACATAAGATTGCTCATCGGCGTCGAGCCAGGTGCAAGAAGATTCACACCTGTGTTTGTCGCAAGTGACCAGTTGTTGTGCTTACCGGATCCGTTGATGTTTGCGAATGGCTTTTCGTGGATAAGTGCACGGAAGTTGTGACGACGTGCTACTTTCTCGATGAGATCCACAAAGAGTGAGTTGTGATCTACTGCAACGTTTGCTTCTTCAAAAACAGGAGCAAATTCGTATTGCGCTGGAGCAACTTCATTGTGACGTGTTTTTACTGGAATCCCAAGAATGCGGCTTTCGTACTCCAATTCTTTCATGAATTCGATAGCACGTTCTGGAATAGAACCAAAGTAATGATCGTCCAACTGCTGTCCTTTGGCAGGAGCGTGTCCTACGAGTGCACGGCCAGCAAGAGTAAGGTCAGGACGGGCAGCAAAATATGCCTCGTCTACCAAGAAGTATTCTTGCTCCCAACCTAAAGTTGCATTGACCTTGGTTACGTTCTTGTCAAAGTATTTACAAACGGCCGTTGCTGCTGTATCGACAGCTTGCAAAGCGCGCAGTAATGGAGTTTTGTAATCTAATGCTTCACCCGTGTACGAGACGAATACCGTCGGAATACAGAGTGTGGTACCAAAAACAAACGCAGGTGATGTTGGATCCCAAGCTGTGTAACCGCGAGCTTCGAATGTATTGCGAATACCTCCATTCGGGAAAGATGATGCATCAGGCTCTTGTTGAACCAGCATACCGCCAGAGAATTTCTCCATCGCCTCACCATTTCCAGTAGGCTCGAAGAACGAATCATGCTTTTCAGCAGTAGTACCCGTTAATGGCTGGAACCAGTGTGTGTAGTGTGTTGCACCGAGATTTAGGGCCCATGCTTTCATACCTGAAGCAACCTGATCTGCGATGTCACGAGAAATCTTAGTCCCGTTGTCCATAGCGTCAATGACCGCTTTAAAAGCTGCAGAGGTCATGTATTCGCGCATGGCTTTTCTGTTAAACACTTGAGAACCGAAGTATTCAGAAACACGTGTTTGTGGAGCTTCGAAATTCTTGGGCTTGCGGCCCATTGTCTCCTCTAATGCTAGAAATCTTACCGTTGGCATGTGGTTGTTTTATTAATTTGAAGCAAAGATACCCCTATTATTTTAGGGGTACAAAAAGAAATTGTTAACTGTTTCTAACAATGACCCCTACACAAAGAGGCATGCAATAAAAGAAACATACAATCCTAGGAGTAATGCACCTTCTAGACGGTCCAAACGATCCGCTTTAAATACCCCCATCAGTGGAATGATGATTAACGTAAGTAGTACGCTTGCCGGGAAATCGAAATGCACCAGGGCCTGATTCTGTACGTTGATCGGCGTAATCAAAGCGGTTATTCCAAGGACGCTGAGAATATTGAAAATATTGGAACCTATGATATTGCCGATGGCTATGTCGCTCTCGCCTTTTCGCGCGGCCATTAAACTAGCCGCAAGTTCTGGAACACTGGTGCCAAAGGCTACGAGCGTTACGGAAACGAAGCGCTCGCTCAAGCCTAGAGTGAGTGCTAGGGAGGAAATGCCTCCAACAAAGAATTGGGCACCGAATTTTAAGCCTATCGCACCAAGCGCTAAAAGAATTAACCCTTTCCATATGGGCATCGCAGGAACATCGAACTCCTCTCCTACTTGAAGGTTTCGGTCTCTACGAGCAACTGCGATTTTTTGAATATTGTACCCTATCAATAATGTTACAAATACAGCACCGGCTATCCTATTCACCCCACCGAGATACAAACACATACCGAGTAAGGCGTTTGCGACTAAAAGAAAGATCCAGTCTTTTCGGTACGTCAATCGGACAGCATCCATCTTGAAAACCAAAGCAGTGACTCCCAGAATCAGTCCAATATTTGCGATGTTCGAACCGATGACATTTCCTAAAGCTATGTCGCTTTTGCCGCGAAGGGCAGCAATCACACTTACGATAAGCTCGGGTGCACTTGTTGCAAAGGCAACCAAGGTCAATCCAATGAACACTTTCGAAACGCGAAGTTTAAGTGCAATACCTACGCTACCACGAACTAAAAATTCTCCGCCGAGTAGCAACAGTCCAAAACCGGAAAGTAAGAATAGGGCAATCACAATTTTGTCCCTCGCTTGATCGTGTCTGTAACTTCTTTGAAAGCATCTCTGCCTTCCTCAAAGGTCTTTTTAACCTCTGTCAATTTTTGATCCTCCGCACTTTCTAATATTTCGCGCTTGATGTCGTTCGTGGCATTACGCACCTGCTTGATCATCTTGGCCGCTGAACGTGCCATTGTAGGAATCTGATTAGGACCGAAGAGCAGTAAGAATATCAGCGCAATGATGACGAATTCACCACCGCTAATATTGAAAAGAAGGAAGACTTGTGTCATGGGACAAATTTAAAACAAAAAAGCCCTGCTACACGCTGTGCAGCAGGGCTATATTTTAGCGAGACGAGGTCTCTATTTCGCGTTAGCTTTTCTTGCTTGCGGCACTCTTCTTAGAAGAATCGAACATTACAGGAGTTGCGATAAACAACGAACTATAGGTCCCGATTACTACACCTAATAAGATAGCAAACATGAAACCACGAATGACTTCACCTCCGAATAGGAAGATGACTAGAAGTACAAAGAACGTGGTCAAAGACGTATTGAACGTACGGCTTAATGTCTGGTTCAACGATTTGTTGACACCTTCTGCTGAACCGATCAGCTTGCCACCAAGGTTTTCACGAATACGGTCAAATACTACCACGGTATCATTCAACGAGTACCCGATCACAGTCAGGATGGCAGCTATGAACGCTTGATCCACTTCCAACTGGAATGGCAACAGTCCGTCTGCGATGGAGAACACTCCCAAAACAAACAAAACATCGTGCAACAACGCCGCTACAGCTCCTAAAGAGAATTGCCATTTACGGAAACGTACTAGGATGTACAGGAACACGACAATCAATGAGAAGATAATACTGTATACTGCACCTGACTTAATATCATCAGCGATGGTTGGTCCCACCACGCGAGACCCTACCAAACCTATCGCTTCTTCAGTATCGTCTGTAAAGAAGTCTTCACGAGCAATGTCTGAAGCGAAGTAGTCTTGTACTCCAGCGTAAAGTTTGTTTTCGATGTCTTGGTCTACATCAATACCCGTTTCACCAATGCGGTAGTTTGTAGTAATGATGACTTGGTTTGCATCTCCCAAGGTCTTGACCACTGGAGTAAAGTTAGTTCCGTCAGCATCTACAAGTGTATTGCTCAAGGATTCTGCAACATCACTCACTTCAACCGGCTGATCAAAACGTACTTGGAATGAACGACCACCTTCAAAATCCACACCTAAGTTCAAGCCTTTAGTGAACAATGAACCTAAACCGATCGCGATAACCACTGCGGAAATACCATAAGCAATTTTACGTTTTCCTAAGAAGTCAAAGTTGAGGTTTGTATACCAATTTTTAGTCGTTTTCGTAGAGAATGCGATGTTCTTCTTGCCGTCTAGACGACGTTCGAAAATAACACGTGAGATAAACAACGCTGAGAACAACGAAGTAAGGATACCAATAATCAATGTCGTAGCGAATCCACGGATTGGACCAGTACCGAAAGCATAGAGAATAATACCCGTTAACAACGTAGTTACGTTTGCATCAATGATCGCACTGTTTGAATTCTTGTATCCATCAACAAGTGCTGCGCGTAGACCTTTGCCTAAACGCATTTCTTCACGAATACGCTCAAAGATCAGTACGTTAGCATCTACTGCCATACCTATCGTCAATACGATACCTGCCATACCTGGAAGTGTCAAAACAGCACCGAAGCTGTTGAGAATACCAAAGATGAAGAACATATTTACGAGCAATGCGAGGTTTGCTACTAGACCTGCACCGCTGTAGTAGAAGTACATGTATAACAATACCAAAGCAAGGGCGATGGCAAAAGAGTTGATAGAAGACGAGATTGCTTCTTTACCCAAAGATGGTCCAACAACATCTGCTTGAATGATACGTGCTGGAGCGTCTAGCTTACCTGCACGAAGAATGTTTGCTAAATCCGAGCTTTCTTCAGCACTGAAGCTACCCGTGATTTGCGTACGGCCGCCAGCGATTTCATTCTGAACTTGCGGATACGAGTAAACGTAGTTGTCAAGAACCACTGCTACCGAGCGCTTTGGATTTTGTGATGCAGCTTCTGCAGTCAAACGTTGCCATTTCTGAGCACCTGTTCCGTTCATGGCCATGGTAACCACGTTACGGTTGTATTCGTCTAGATCTGGACGTGCATCAACGATTACACCACCGTCTAGCTCTGGAGTGTTATCGCGATTCCCTTTGATTGCCAAAAGTGTGATGATATCCGAACCTGGTTCTGGTTTGTTGCTCCACAAGAATTTGGCGTTACGCAACTCTTGATTCATCAACTGAGCGATCTCAGGACGACGCAAGTACGCATTTACCTTCGCAGTATCACGAATCAAAGCATAACCTACACGTGGACCTTCCATCGACTGACCTGTTTCGCTAACCATCGGACGGAATACTTCGAACAACGGATTGTTGTCACTAAGTACATCTGAAGAATCTGTAGCAGCGCTATCAGTAGTTGCAATAGACTCTTCAACGTTTAGGTCAGAGAAATCATTAGATACTTCTTCTTTAATGCTTTTCTCAGCTGCAACGATGTCGCGCAAACGCTCGTTCGCGTTCACTAAGAAAGGTAAGACTTCTGCACCTTCGTACATGTTCCAGAACTGAAGCTCTGCCGTACTCTGAAGTAGTTTCTGAACACGTGCAGGATCCTTAACACCTGGAAGTTCTACCAGGATACGACCCGTTCCTTCAAGGCGCTGGATGTTTGGCTGTACAACACCGAACTGGTCAATACGTGCACGAAGTACCGTAAATACGTTAGCGATAGCAGCTTCTACATCGCGACGGATTTCAGCTTGAATCAACTCGTTTGCAGCGTTGAAACCTACCTTGTCTGTCATCTCCGGAGTACCAAAGAGGCTCGCATCGCTCAACAAGCGACCACCACCTGTTTCAGCGCTGAGTCTATCAAACTCCGCGAAGAACGAATTCAAGTAGTTGTTTTGACCTTCACTTTGCGCAACATCGGTATTAGCGATGGCTTGTACGAAAACTGGATCCTGAGCATTTGCAACCAATCCTTTCAGTACGTCTTTAACGCTTACTTCAAGAATCACGTTCATTCCACCCTTGAGGTCGAGACCGAGATTCATTTCACGTTTTTTGACTTCGCTGTAGGTAAACCCTAAAACTGGGTATACTTCTTGCGTCATCATACTGTCTAGGTAAGTTGCCTTGACTTTCGAATCACCCGCGGCAAATTCTTCCGCATCACTTGCGACGTTGTTCGCGACCCATGTAAAAGAAAGCTGGTAAAGTGAGGCCAGTCCTAGGGCGATTGCGAAAACGGTAATTAATCCTTTGTTCTGCATTTGTGGATTATTTTTTTCCAATAACGCGCAAATATAGGCAAGTCAAGGTGGCTAACCTAAAAGTTTTTGTGAACTCCACGTTGTTAGTTCTCCGTATATTTGAATACCTATGAAAAGACACCAATTTTTACCCCTCCTTTTTGTGCTAGTTAGCTGCTCCCTAAACGCGCAAACCAGTCGTATGAGTTTCGAATGGGGAACTGCTCCGGAAGTTTATGTGGATGGAAGTATTGTTCCCTACGCCTTCTCTGGTGGGGCAGATATGCCGCAGTGGTCAAAAGTAGATTTGAACCGGGACGGCACCGAAGATCTAGTAGCATTTGATCGACAAGGCAATCATTGGATTCCATTTTTAGCGGATAACGGGAACTGGGTTTCGGCGCCCGCGTATGCGGATAGTTTACCTGCGATTGAAAATTGGGCCTTGTTTAGAGATTACAACGGGGACGGCAAGAAGGATTTGT
>ENA-OUOG01001666-OUOG01001666.1-marine-metagenome-genome-assembly--contig:-NODE-1666-length-25028-cov-6.350447_pt1 | contig 25028 bp, 13 predicted proteins | sample MGYA00248635_ERZ508505 | MGnify/ENA primary metagenome ERZ508505 (study PRJEB26176, sample SAMN06267871) | marine metagenome | isolation source: Saanich Inlet, British Columbia, Canada | place: Pacific...
CGCCGCGTTCGTGCATGTCCTCTCGTTCCACGGGCAGCCGTTCTCGCGCGCCCACTTCAGCACCTCCAGGTGGCCGCCCTTCGCCGCGCACGCGCACGTCAACTCGTCCCACGGCCATTTGTCCGCGCGCAGTGCCTTCAACTCCTCCAGATCTCCCTTTCTCGCTGCTGCCGCGCACAGGTATGCATCCCCCTCCCTTTGACAGCCAAAGAAATCAGAAGACAGAAGAAGACCTCGCGAGTGCCTGTCCTTCAGCAAGCTCACGTTTCCGAGTTCCACCGCGTCCAAATTCGAAAGCTCCCTTATCTTACGCCCCGTCGCGGCCACGGCGTCGCGCATTCGGCGACTCACCGCGCGAAGCCGACGGAGGTCCCCGGGTTCCGGGAGAATGTCAGATTTGAGAATGTGCGTCGCGATGACCTCGAGGGGAAGACTCGAAAAATCCGGCGCGTCGGGCAGCCGCGCACGTTTGCTCCCGCGCGCGGCACCGCTTCTTCTGGAAGACATCGTGGAGGGTTTCCCGATGTGATGCGCGCGCGCGCGCGTCGTTGTCGCGCAGTCCAGGCGTTTTGGTCTTCTCCGTTAATAATATCGGGGTTCCGAAAGAATTGGAATTCGCGATGCGACCGACCTGGTCGCATCGCGAGCGCGGACGCACAGAGCATTTAGTCCGAGATTCCTGTCCGATCCGGCGCGTCGGCGGTTTTATACGGGGAAAAGAACTCAAGAACCGGGGTCTACGCCTCGCCCTCCCGAGATTCCAGGTTCGATCCCTGCCAAGGTGCGCTCAACCGAAGCCGGATGGAAGATTTTTCCCGACGAGATCCGCGGAGATCATGAGGCTCCCGACGTCCACGTCTCCGGCGCGGTGGCATCGGAATTTGGACCCGCGAACGGCACACGCCGACGCGCTCGGCACGCGACACGCACGGACGCTGCGGGGCGACGTGTTTAGGACAATGGCGTTGGCGAACGGAGCGTTCGCGCTGGCGGGCGGCTCGACCGCGGCGACCGCGCCCGCGCGCGTCGCGCGATCGCGCGGTGCGGTGTCGGGCCTCGGCTCGCAGCGTGATGGGGGCCGAGGCGCGCCGCTCGCGCGCGCCGCGCTCGGCGGCGCGCCTCGCGTCGCCGCCGCGCCCGCGTCTCGCGTGGCGTCGCGCGTCGCGGTCTCCGCGATCGGCGGCGCGTCCTCGCCTTCCGCGGGCGACGGCACCGGCTCCGCGCCGAGTCTCGGCGCCTCGTTCAACCGCGGCGGATCCGCGAGCTCGTCCGCGGGCGCGTCCCCCTCGCAGCTCAACGCGGCGAGCTCCGTGGGCCCCGGGGAGAGCTCTCTGTATCGCGCGTACCGCGAGGGCGCCGCGGGCAAGTCCAAGTCCTCGCGCGCCAGCCCCCCTCGCGGGAGCGGGAGCTGGGACGAGGACGTCTCCGCGTCCTCTTCCTTCGACACAAACGCGCTCCCCCTGAAGATAAACCAGGACATCTTGCTTTGGAACGCGCGCAGTATGCGCGCGGGCGCCATGAAGATCCGCAAAAGAGACGACCGCGTGCGCGCTCGATTAAACGCCATTCGGCTGTACGAAAGAGCCAAGGCGGTGGACCCCAGCGACGGGCGCGCGTACGTGGGCATGGGGCAAGTTTTGAGGCAGCTCGGGGACGTGGACGCGGCGCGCCAGGTGTACCAAGATGGCGCCGACGCCACCGGAGGCGACTCGGCGTACATATGGCAGGCGTGGGCGACGCTGGAGGAGCGCGAGGGCGACGTCGCCAAGGCGAGGCAGCTGTACGACGCCGCCGTGGCGGCGGACAAGACGCACGCCGCGGCGTGGCACGGCTGGGCCGTGCTGGAGAAGAAGCAGGGCAACTTTCAGCGCGCGCGTGATTTGCTGATCAAGGGGTCGCGACTGGTGCCGGCGTCCAAGGCGAACCCGTACCTGTTTCAAGAGTTGGGCGTGATGGCGATGGAGCGCGGGCGCGTCGCGGAGGCGCGCGAGCACTTCCGCGAGGGCACGCGCACGGAGGCTGGCGCGCGTTCCGCTGTGCTGTGGCAAGCGTGGGCCATGCTGGAGACGCGCGAGCCGGACGGAGGCGAGCAGGCGCGGAAGCTGTTCCAGAAGGGCCTCGCCGTGGACCCGGAGAACAAGTACGTGTACCTGTCGTGGGCGGTGTACGAAGCGCGGTGCGGGTACGTCGACCGCGCGCGATCGCTGCTGCGCAAGGGGTGCAAGCTGAACCCGGGGGACCCGCCTTTGCTGCAGGCGCTGGCGCGGCTCGAAGCCAAGGAGGGGAACCTGGAGGCCGCGCGCGCGCTGTTCGAGCAGGGCACCAAGCTGGACCCGCTGCACCAGGCCAACTGGCAGGCGTGGGCCATCGCGGAGTGGAAAGCCGGGCACGTCGACCGCGCGCGCGAGCTGCTGCAGCGCGGCGTGTGGGTAGCGCCGCGCAGCCGCAACGCGTGCAAGCTGTTCCAGGCTTGGGGCGTCTTGGAGGAGCGCGAGGGCAACGTGGCGCTTGCGCGCCAGCTGTACAAGTGCGGCGTGAAGGCGGACCCCACCAGCGAGACCACCTGGCTGACGTGGGCGAAGATGGAGGAGCGGCAGGAGAACCCGATTCGCGCGCAGGAGTTGAGGACGCTGTGCGTGCAGCAGCGCGCCGAGGCTCTCGTGGGCCAGAGCGATTTGTCCCCCGCGGCGATGTTCGGCATCGACTCCGCGCTCAGGCCCGTGCTCACGTCGCTGGCCAAGCTGCTGGGCGGGCAGGACGCCGCGGCGACCGCGGAGAGCGTCTCGGAGGGCTCGGTGAAGTACGGGAAGCTGCGCCGCGCCGAGCGCGAGGTGATTCGCGCCGAGCCTCTGTTCGGGGTGATGTCGTCTGTAGACGACGCGTGAGCCGGAGCGCGGGAGACGTCTCTGTCGGTAGGAATACCTGCAGGAGCGTGGTTTCGCGACGAGAGACGTAGTAGAGGCTTTTAACGACGTGCCGCCTACGGTTAATAAGTACAGGTATCACTCAAACATATACATATTATAATACTTCGCGGCGAGGGCACTCGTGTGAGTCGGTTTCGACCCGCGCGCCGTCGTCTCGCGGTGCGTCGCGCTTCCAACAATTGTCGCGTCGACTCTTTTCGCGCCGAGCTCTCGTGTCGACGCTCCTTCTACTTGAGCGCGCTGTCGATCTGCGCCTCCACCTCCTTCGCGGGCTTGTTCGCGGTGATGTTCGCGACGCGTCCCGCCTTGTTGTAGTAGTCGATCACGGGCTGGGTCTGTTGGTGGAACGCGTCCAGCCGGGACTTCAACGTCGCCGCGTTGTCATCCTTGCGCTTGGTCAGGGGCTCGCCCGTGACGTCGTCCACGCCAGGCACCTTGGGCGGCGAGAACTTGGTGTGGTACGAGCGACCAGACGCGGCGTGGATCCACCTTCCCTCGATGCGCTCGACCAAAACCTCGTCCGGGATCTGGAAATCCAGCACCTTGTCCACGGAGACGCCCTTCTTTTTGAGCATCTCGTCCAGCATCACCGCCTGCGGCACCGTTCTAGGGAACCCGTCGAGGATGAACCCGTTCCGGCACTCCGTCTGTTTGATAGCCTCCTCGATGATCCCGACGACGATGTCGTCGGAAACGAGCGCGCCGCTCTCCATGGCCTGCTTCGCGCGCACGCCGTTCGGGGTCTTCGCCGCGACCGCGGCGCGCAGCATGTCGCCGGTGGCGAGGTGGCAGAGGCAGTGATCGGCCTTGATCTTAGGCGATTGCGTGCCTTTGCCGCACCCGGGGGGGCCCACCAAGATGAGTCTCTTGTCGGGTTTGTTCTGGCACTCCAGCCGGCGCTGGATCTCGCGCATCAGCGCATCGGTGGAGACTTCGTGCAAAGCCGCGGACGACATCGTGCGGGAGGGGCGGGGTGGCGGGCCCTGGGGACAGTGCGGTGGCCGAGCGCGATCCCCGGGTTGTTAAAAAACCGCGGTCCAGCTCAGCAAAAGGTGCTTTTCGAGATTTCCCGGGGATTTCGACGTCGTCGCGCCCGAGTCGAGCGCGCTTCGATCTCATCTCCTCGCGCCATTAGACTGTGGCGCTCCGAACCGGCGGGGAGCGTCTTTTTCGCGTGACGAGCGTCGACGTATCTTTCTATTGGCCACACGGAGTAGAGGACGAAGAGAGTACGATGTATTACGACTATGAACGGTCTCGAAACGGCGCGACAGAAAGTCGTCGTCGCGTCGCGCCTGAAAAAAAAAAACGCAGACAACCAACCGAAGCCGCCTTTTTTTAGTTCGAGCTCTCGTCATCGCGCGAGTCTCCCGAGCGCCGCGCCGATTTCCCGCCGCGCCGCTTCGTCCGCGACGCCCATGTCCCTCAGCTCCCCGTCGCCGAGGCGCATCAGCCTCGGCCCGTCCACCCCCCCCAGCCTGAACGCGTCGCGCCACTCGCCGAGGCCCTCCGCGGCGAGCCACCGGCCGACGTCCGCGGAGGTCCACGCGTCTGGGTCGCCCAGCGCCCGCCGGTCGAAATCGGCGAGCGCGGGGTCGCGCTCGTCACGAGAGGTTCGCCTCGCCTTCTCGAGGAACGCGTTTTTTTCGTTCGCGTCTCTTTCCTCGGCGTCACTCACGGGCTCCATCGGCGGCAACAAAACGTCCACCAGGCTCGATCCGAACGCGACGGCGAGCGCGAAGATGGCGACGGGCGCGAAGGCGCTGAGCGCGGCGATCGCCGCGCCCCCCGTCGCGAAGACGGCGAACGACGCCGACGGAATGACAAACCCGAAGAGCATAACGGCCCCGAACAGGAGCATCGCGGGCACGCCCACGGTGGCGAAGAACGCCAGGGGCAGGACGATCGAGAGCACCGAGAACGCCAGCTGCATCGCGAGCGCGGAGGCGACGGCGCCGGCGGTCCACGACGTCGCCGCCGCGAAACCGAGGGACGCGAGCGGATGTTCGCCCACCCACCGAACGACGCGTCGAAGGGAAGGGCGGTCGACTCGTGTCTCGAGCCGGCGGCAGAACGCGCGCCAGCGCCCCCGCGGGGACTCGGAGTCGCCGTCCTCCGAAAACGCGAACGCTGTCGTGTGGGTTCGCCGCGCGACCGCGCGACCAGGCGACGGCGTCGCGCGAATCACCGGGTGGTCGTGTCGGAGCTGACGGCTCCCGAGGACGCGCGGAGAGTCTCCCAGTCGAGAAGAGAACGCTCGCCGCATCCGCGCGCCGCAGGTGGCGACGGCGGCGCGAGATGCGGGACGGCGACCGCGTGCCGCCGCGCCGAGGGGCACGGCGGAGCGCGACGCCAAGGCCATCGCGGAGTCGCGATGGGTTGTGGTGAGGCTGGGAAGATCTCGGAAGCTCTCGCCGTGCGCGAGTTTTCGAATCGAAGTCGCAGAGAAGTGTGGGCACCGTTTTCCCGGTTTGGGCGGGCACACTCGTCAGATCTGGTCGCACCTCGGCCATGGCCATGGCGGGGTTGGATTATGCGCCTCCCCCGGGGTACGTGCCGCCCCCCACGCGCGTGTCGGACAGCGTGAAAGTGCGCGTGCCTCGGAAGGAGGCCGCGGTGGTGGAGTATCCGGTGCGTCGACGTCCGCCGATCGGGCCCAGATTTCGTTTCCTCTCTTCGCGCCTAACAACAGTCTTCCGTGGTGTTCCGCGGCCGTCCGCCGTCCGCGCGTCGCGTCCGCTTCCGACTGACGCGCCCCATCGGACGCACTCGTCCCTCACATCGCCTCATCAGGGATACGTCGTGGACGACGCGCGCGCGCTGGCGTCCCTCGGTGGCGGCCTCGGCGTGAGCAATGCGTGTTCCTCCGGGCGGGACGCGCCCAAACTCCTTCTACATTCTCGTCCTTCGGATCCGCTCGCGCGTCCGCTTCGCGCCGACCGCGGGTCCGCCAACGCTTTGGTCCTGCGCATCTCACGTTCTGACCCCGGCGCGGGGACTCGAAACGCGGGCGTTTTCGATGCCGGCGTGCGCATCGAGGCGGTGACTCGCGTGACGCACGCGTTTAGGTTCAGGCAGATGGCGGATTACCAGCACACGCGCGCCGCCGAGGACCCGACGCTCGCCGCGCTTTCAGGAATCGCGCCGCGCTTTCGCGACGGATCGAAGACGCCGCTCGAAGACGCGCATCTGCGCGGCGAGACCTCCGGCGTCGAGCGTTCCGGAACGGGAACGGAACCGGGAACGGAGACGAACGCGAACGACGCTAAGGACGACGAGACGCCGCGCGCGATCGACCCCACCATCGCTTACGTCTCGGTTCCGAAAGGGCACGCGTTCGCGATGGCGATGCCGGACGGACCGGCGCGCGACCCGTTCCACGTCGCCGCGCGCGCGGACGCCGCGCTGCGCGGCGTCGCGCCCTTCGCGAACGCCGCGAACGGACACGCGAACGGACACACAGAGGATACGGCATCAGAGCACTTGACGACGATCGGGGGTTTGATCGCCGCGCCGCCCGTTTCCTCGGTCACCCACCCCGAGGACTTCGGAGCGGCGTTTCGGCGGCGAAAAAGCCGACGCGAGGGCGAGTCGAAGGGTCCCCGGAGCTCGCGCGCGGGCGGCTTCGCCGACCCCGTGCCGTTCGCCGTCGCGTCCGTCCCGCCGGCGCTCGCGGACGAAGCCGTGGCGGAGGCGATTGAGGCTTTCGGCGTTTCGAAGGAGGCGGCGGACGCGATCGACGCCGCGTTCGAGATGCGAACGGTGTGGGCGCACGAAGCGCTGTTAGAGTCGTTGCCCGCGACGCTCGTCGCGACCGCAAAAACCGCGGGCGCGATTCTCGAACGAGCCTTCCCGCTGTTCGCGTTCCGGTTCAAGGACGGCCCGTTCCGGCGGCTGTGGGTGCGGCGCGGGTACGACCCGCGCGTGCGCGCGCGCGACGCCAAGCTGCAGTGCCTGGAGATGCGCCTGGACGAGACCTGGTTCGACGCGGCGAACGCGGAAAACAAAGGGCTGCGCGCGGATTCGCCCGCGCGCGTTTCGAAATCGCACAAAGAGACGCACGGCTTCGCCGCGCTCGCCGCGTCGTCGACGTTCCGCGACCGGAACAAACCCCCCGTCGCGACGCGGTACCCGCTGTACCAGCTGTGCGACGTTGTACTTCCCGGCGTGCGTTTGCTGCTGGAGACGTTCGAGAGGGAGTGCGCGAAGGAGGAGGAGGAGGAGAAGGCTCGCGAAGAGGCGGAAGGCGACGCGATCGACAATCCCCTGAGCGCGCGCCGGGAAGCGACGAAAAAGAGAAAAAAAAAGACGTGCTCGGCGACGTTTGGCTTTTTTTCGCGCGCGCGCTTCAAGCGCGCGCGCGCGTTGGTCGAGGCGGCGTGCGCGGCGGTGTACCGGGGCGACGACCCCGTGCGCGCCGAGGCGGAGAAGCTCGCGGAGCTCGGGGCGGAGGAGGAGGAAGACGAGGATCGGGACGGCGCGGGAGACGAGGAGGACGAGGAGGAGGATGGCGAGGAGGAGGAGGAGGAGGAGGAGGAGGAAGAAGAGGAGGAGGAGGACGTTCGCGACGACGACGACGCCGATGAGGATGACGAGGACGACGGAGACGTCACGGAGGACGGCGACTCCGACTCCGGCGGCGGGAAACGCGTTCGGCTGTCTCCCGTGACGGCGGGCGCCGTGCGCGCGATGCTCGGCGGGGCGCCCGCGGACCTGGAGACCGCCATCCGCGAGTCCGCGGGCTTCGACGCCGGGCAGGAGATGGAGGACGACGAGTACGACGTGTTTGGCGAGGACGACGACGAGGAGAGCGACTGACGAGACGCGCGTTCGTCTTGGACGTCGCGCTGAGCGTTAGACTACCAGGAAATTGTACGTCGTCAGACGACGTCGTCACGGTCGTACCTTCACGACTCTGTCGCATGATGAAGGAAGTTATCGATAATATAGGCTACTCGCGCGTCTCGTCGTCGTCGCCGACGGCGCGTGGTTTTTTTTTCGCGCGACTCGTCTCTACTTCTTCTCCCGCTCGGGCTCGGGGTTCTTGTCGAGCCCCAGGAGCTTCCCCGGCGGCGAGTCCGCGAAGAACTCCTCCAGCACCCACGCGAGCGTCGCCGTGGGCAGGACGTCCGTGAACGGCAGCGCCTCCTCGATGAAGCCCAGGGACGCGATGGCGTTTGAGCGGAACAGCTGGTTCAGCAGAAACGCCTCCAGCGGCGCGTACGCCGCGTCGGAGAGCTCGCCCAGTCCCGGGAACAGGAACGACGAGTCGCCGAGCCCGTCGATCACCAAGCACACCACCAGCTTGGCCCACGCCTCGGGGGGGATGGACTCGACTTTACGCTGCGCTGCCTCGGACGCCGCCTTCGACGCTCGCGCCATCGCCTTGCGTTCCTGCTCGCGGCGGATCTTCCGCACCTCGCCGGCGACCCAGAAGTACGCCACCGTGCTCGCCACCGGGAACCAGATGGGCACGTTCCCGTCCGCGTCCTTCGCCGCATCCGCGAACGGGGCGCTCAGGCCGAACAGGGACAGCTCGAAGAGCGCCGGCGCCGCGGGGAGGGCCGCGGCGGCGACGATCGGCTCGACCGCCTCCAGCGGGACCGCGCGGGGGGGGGCGACGCGCGTCCGGCGAGAGGCGCCGAAACCGACGCGCGTGGCGTGCACGCGGGAAGAAGACACAGACACCGCGCCGGCGTCGTGCACGCGGCCGGCGCGGGCGTTCCCCGCGGGACCGGGGACGACGCGCGCGGTCGTCGCGAAGGAAAGCGGGGTGGCCATGCTCATCGCGATGTGCCGCGCAGTTGGATGTGAGGCGTCGAGAGGTGCGAGGCAGAAGAGGTCGATGACATCGTTCGTGGCCACGCTGGCAGTCCTCGAAACGCCGGACGCCGCGAGCGCGATTTCGCGCGCCCGGGCCAGGGTTTCATTCGTCACTCCGGCGGGCGCGAACCACGATGCAGGCGCTGGTGAGGCTCGCGCGGCGCACGGCGTTGTCCCCCGCGTTCGGGGACGCGGCATGCGCTCGCGTGAGCTCGGTGGGTTGGACCTCGCGCGGGATCGCGGGGTCCTCCGCGGCTCGGTCCAGCGAAGGCCTGAACGCGTTCCTCGACCCGATTCGGTTCTTGCCGGAGGACAAGCAGAAGGATGAGGTGAGCGGGCGCGAGTGGGAGGCCCGGGAGCTGCGCTTGAAGTCGTTCGAGGACCTGCACGGGCTGTGGTACGTGCTTCTCAAAGAAAAAAACATGCTGCAGACGGAGAAATACGTCGCGCGCGCCAACCGCGTGCGCATGCGCTCGGCGCAGAGGATAGGTCAGGTGAGGCGATCGATGGCGAAGATCAAGCTGGTGTTGAGCGAGCGCGCCATCGAAGACGCGGGGGACGACCCGGCGACGAGAAGGCGGTTCATGCGGATAATCAACGCGAAGTGATCGCGCGGACGATAGTACACGACGCGTGGGTTAAGAAATACGACGACGTGTGATGCGATCGGCGTGAGACGCGAACGACGATTCAAACGCGCGCGGAGCTCGTCGAGCCGCTTCGAGACGACTTCTAGAATTACAGTCTGTCCGCGGCGGCGAGACTTTCTTTGTCGCCGCGGTCGCCTCCCCCTCCCCCCCACTCCTCCGCGTCGATCGTCGCGATGAGGAGCCCTTCCTGCGTCGCGCCGAACGCCTCCACGAGCGACGGCTCGCGCAGGGACATGACGCACGAGCACCCCGTGAACGTGATGCCTCTTTCCTCCCCGACGCGGTTGGCGCAGACGAAGTGCGTGTTTTTTTCGGCGCCGACGAGCGGCGCGAGGCGATTGAGCCAATAACTCATCACCTCCCTCGGGTCCACCGGCGTTACGGTCGCCGGGTCATCGTCCGGGTGGTTGTTCGTCCACGCGCTGGCGAATAATAAAAGCGACGAACCGTGCGCCTTCGCCGCGGTCGCGAGCTCGTACGCCTCCCAGGGCGCCTCGAACTCGCGAGGGTTGATGTCCATGCACACGCCGAGCGTCGCGCGCACGTACGCCATTGCATCATCTTTTCCTGTCCGCACGGGTATGTCCACGCAGACAAAACCCGAGCCCTCGTCCGCCCAGGTCTTGTCTACCACGTACAGAAAACTCTTGTGGTAGTGCGTCAAAGTGATCCCGTCGGGGCCAACCGCGACGAGCGCGTTGTACAGCGCGTCGGCGGAGCTCTCGTCGGCGGCGCCGTTTTTCTCGTCGTGCCGAATCTTGGCGCCGGGGACGCGCCTCGGGTACCCACACAGCACCGTGCACCCCAGCCGAGCGGCGTGTTTCGCGCACCACCGCACCGTGGGGCCGTCGTCCGTCTCCGCGACACGCGAGACGTCCGCGACGTCGTCGAAGCAGTACCCGCTGAAGGCCATCTCGGGCAGCAGCAGGATGTGCACGCCGTCGTCCCGAGTCAAACGCGCCAGGTGCTCATCGGCGGTTCGCATGCTCGACGCGGGGTCGCCGTGAGCCGGGTTCAACTGGAGGCATGCTACCTTCAGTTTGAGCCGAACCATCTCCGCGGCCGCGACGCGCTGACACCCCCCGCTCCCGCCCTCCGGCAGGCGCGTGGCCCTCTGCTGAACGTGTTGAAGCGCCTGTCTCGACAAAATCTGCACCTGTTTTTTTTCGACCCGCGTGTGCGGAACGACCGCCGCCGCTCCGCCGACGCTGTTTTCGGGAACCGGCGGCGGCCAGTCACGTCGCCACTCCACACACGCGCGCGCACTCGCTCGGCGCGCGACCGCCGGAAGCTCGCCTGACGCGCGAGCTCTCCTCTGTCTCACCCGCGTTTGACCGAGCGTCGGCGCGATGATCTCCGCCATCGCGTGGCTGCCCTTGGGCGTGGCGGCCGAGAATCCGCAAAAGCAGGAGGCGCCCGAAGATGAGCTCGAAGAGCTGGCGGCTCGCGCGGAGGAGCGGGAAAACCGCGAGGGGATGCGGCGCGCCACCGAACACGGCGAGGACGACTCCGACGACGAGTGGGAAGAGATGGGGAGCGACGAGCTCGCGGAGATGGAGGCTGAGAACCAGTCCGACGACGACTCCGAGGACGACTCCGAGGACGATCCGGATGCCGGGAAGAAAGCCGCGAAACGCGCGGCGGCGGTTGCGGCGGCGGCGCACGGCGGCGCCAACATCGACGCCGCGATGGCCGAGCTGGACATGGACAAGTACGACGATGAGGACGACGAGGCGGACGTCAAAGCCGCGCGTCTTTTCGGGGGCGGGCGCGCGACGTTCCACGACACGAACGACGAGGACCCGTACATGACGGTGAAGGATGAGGAGGACGAGGAGGATGAGGACTACCCCGACGACTTCACCATGCGCGGCACGGACTTGGTGATGCTCGCGGCGCGCACGGACGACGACGTGTCGCACCTGGAGGTGTACGTGTACGAGGAGCCTATTCTGAACGGCACGGACGAGAGCAACCTGTACTGCCACCACGACTTGCTCCTGCCCGCGTTCCCGCTGTGCGTCTCGTGGATGGACTGCCCGACGGACGGGCGCGAGGGGCGCGCCAATCGCGTCGCCGTCGGCACGATGTACCCGGGCATCGAGATCTGGGACCTCGACGTGATCGACGCGGTCGAGCCCGTCGCGACGCTCGGCGGGTACGAGGACGAGGACATCCGGGGGGGCGGCGACGGCAGCGAGGGCGACGGAAGCGAGGATGAGGATGAAAACGCCTCCGCCTCCGCGGGCAAAAACAAATCGAAGAAGAAGCGGACGTCGTCGAAGAAGAAGAAGAAGGCGTCGGCGAAGAAGAAGCCGGCGCTCAAGAGCGATAGCCACACCGACGCGGTTTTGGGTATGTCCTGGAACGCGCAGTACCGCAACGTGCTGGCGTCGGCGTCCGCGGACCACACTGTGCGCGTGTGGGACATCTCCACGCAGAAAAGCCAGCACGTGCTGACGCACCACACCGGAAAAGTTCAGGTCGCGGAGTGGAACCCGGCGGAACCCACCGTGTTGCTCTCGGGCGGCTTCGATAAGCGCGCGTGCGTGGTGGACGTGCGCGCGCCGGCGAAGGCGGCGATGGCCTGGGACGTGGGCGCGGACGTGGAGTGCGCGGTGTGGAACCTCGGTGAGCCCACGTCTTTTTTGGTGAGCAACGAGAACGGCGCCGTGCTGTGCCTGGACACCAGGAAAGGCGGCGCGTCGGCGCCGACGTTCACGCTCGCGGCGCACGAAAAAGCCACCACGTCGCTGTCTCTGTGCCCGGGCGCGCCCGAGTTGCTGTTAACGTGCTCCACGGATAAGACGCTCAAGCTGTGGGACATTAAAGCCGGGAAACCGTCGCTCGTGGCGACGAACAACCCGCAGATCGGTGCGGTGTTCAGCGCGGGATTCGCGCCGTCCGTGCCGTACCTCGTGGGGTGCGCGGGGAGCAAAGGCGAAGTCGCCGTGTGGGACATACTCACCGACGAAGCCGTCGCGCGGGGGCCGTACGGCGCGCAACTCGAAAAGTTCAACCGCGCCGCCGCGCTCGCCGCCGAAGAGAAAAACCACGAGTGAAGAAAAGGCACGCACGAAACGTCGCATGAGAAGGACTGTACCTAAGAAAGTAAAGCGCTTTATCTGTTTACGTGTGGCGATGAACGCGATCCTATCGCGTGATACGCGCATCCGCGGACGTTGTTATCATAAGGTTAGTCTAAAAAAAAGAACGCATACGGTCACCCTTTGAGTCGCGCGTACGCGTCCTGCAAACCCGCCTCGCGCGTCCGCGCTTTGGAGGCGAGTTCCATGAGCGTCTCGATGCGCCGCGGCGCGGCTCTCTGCTCGCGCTCGTGCAGGCGCGCGTACGACGCCTTCTCCTCCCGGGCGGCGGCCAACGCGTCTCCTGTTTCGCCGAGCTTCGAAATCAGAGCCTCGGCGCGTTTCTGCAGCCCCGCGGTGAGCAGGCCCGCCTTGTGCTCCAGCTTGGCGACGCGCTTGGCGTCCGCCGCCGCCGCCGCCGCCACCGACGCGAGCTCGCGCTCGAGGATTGCGATCCTCTGCGCCTTCGAGAGCGACGTCCTCGCCACCAGCTGCCCGTCGACGCCCACCACCGTCTCCGCGCGGACGCTCGCGAGCGCCTCCGCGAGCGCCTCAGAGGAAACGTCCGCGTGGCCCATCTCGGCCCGGACCGCGGGAACCTCCGCCGCCACCAGCGCCGCCGCGTCGGCCATCTCGTTCTCCTCGACGCGAGGCAAGTCGGGCGCCGCCTCGGCGGCGCGCGCCTTCTCGCCGCGGGGCGGGTACCGCGCGGCGTCGTGCGCGAGGAGAGACGCGAGCTCGGCGGCGATGAGCGTCGAGGCAGCCGCGAGCGCCGATTCGTGGAGCGAACCGCCCGCGACGACGCTCGGCGCCGCCTCCGTCGTCGGCCCCCTCGATCCGGGAGGAGGGCGCGGCAAGTCTCGGCGGATCGCCGCCGACCGCCGGCGGAGCGCGGCGGCTTCCTCTTCGCGCCTCCGTTCCGCCTCGCGCGCGCGGATATCCGCCAGGTCCTCCTCCATGGCGTCCGCGCCGTCGCCCTCCTCCTCCTCCTCCGCGGGAGCGTCGGGAACCTCGATGCGGTACTCGTTCGCGGGCGCGGGAAGGGACGCCAGCCCGTCTCGAAGCTCGTCCCGCGTCGCCGCCGCGCGCCGCTTGGCGTCGCGCGCGTCCAACGGCGCGTCCGAGAACTTGGCGTCGTTGATGCGCAGCGCGTCGCGGAGCGGCGTCGCAGACACGGACGCCGCGCCCGAGCGCGCGGGCGTAACGCCCGCCGCCATGGGGTTGGGCGTGGGCGCGTCGCGGCGCGCGGGCGTGATCCCCGAGAAATCCGAGCCCGCCAGCGAGACGTTCTCGCCGCCCAGCAGCGGCGTCTGGCCCCGGGACAAAACGGAGAGGTGCGCCGCTTCGCGCAGAATCGCGTCGTGGCCGCCGGCGCTCGGCGTTCGAGCCGGCGTCGCGGCGGGTCCCGCTCCCGCGGGCGCGCGCGCGTACTCGCCCAGGAGCGTCCCGCCGGGCGTGTCCTCGACGCCCGGCTCGAAGTCCGCGCCCGCCGCTCCGCTTTTGCCCAGCTTCGCGATCTCCTCCAGCTCGCGCTCGGAGACGCGCGGCGCCGGAAGCACGAGCGCGTTTCTTCGGCGCGGCGCGCCGGGGTCGTTGAGGTTCGCCGCCACCCGCACGGCGCCGAGCGCGTCGTGCCGCTCCGCGATCTGCGCCCGCTTGATGTCCTGCTTCCGCAGTTGCTCCTCCAGGTCCTTCTTCCTCGGGCCCTCCATCTCCTCCATCGTCGTCGGCTTGAACGTGCTCTCGTCGAACGCCGCGGGTTGCAAAGCGCGCTCCTCCGAGACGTCGTAAAACCCCGGCGCGGGCTTTCTCTCAAACGCAATCTCCGCGTTGTAGTCCAGCCCTTTCGCGCGCTTCGCGCGTTTCACAGTCTCGATGCCCGCGGCTTTCAGCTCGCGCTTCTTCTGTAAAGTCGCTAAACGACGAGCCTCCTCCAGCTGTTTCTCCCGAGCCTTGCGCTTGGCTTTCTTGCCCTTGGTGTTGGCAAGCCTCGCGCGCGCCTCGCTGAGCATCTCCTTTTCGTCCTCATCCATGTCCACCGCGTCCGGGCGCGCGGGCTTGGACTCGGGGTTGGGGTCGATCTCTCCCGGTCTTAACCTCCGCGGGTCGTCCGCGGGGTCGTAGTCCTCGTCCCTCTGCGCCGCGGCGTCCAGAAGTTTCTCGTACCGCTCCAGGCACTGCGCGGGCGTCCGGCCGACGATGGGCGCGATGGTGCGCCACTGCGTGGGCATGAGCTTGGCGAGGTGCAGAAGTTTCTCATCCTCCTCCCGGGTCCACTCCGTTTTTTTAATGCTCGGGTCCAGCCACTCGTACCACCGCGCCTTGCACTGCTTCGCGGACTTGCGCACCAGGAGCGAGGAGATGCGCGCCCACTGGTTCTTGCCGTACTTCATCACCGCCGCCTTCAAGATCTCATCCTCGGTGTTCTTCCACACGCCGCCCTTGATCATGATGCGCATGGCGGGGACGGGGGCTCGACCGCACCCTCGGGTGCGGCGTCCTCTGGTTGGCTGCTTTCGACGGGCACCCGACGCGAAGAGCGGGAACGCCGCGCCTGGAGACTCCGCCTGCGTCCGCGGGTCTCACGCGCCTCGGCCTGTGCCCGACGGCGCGAGATTTCAATTCCAGAAAGCGCCGTCGTGGTCTCGCGGGGTTTGGGCTTTTCTTGAATCACCGAAAAGCAAAGAAAACCGAGCGGCTGATCAGATCGTTCTTTTCTTGAGTCACAGACGGTGGTCCCCGCCCGACTCGTCCATCCCATTTTCCCGACTGTGAAACGCGTTCCGGTATTTCCCCCGCTGCCGTTTCGCGTCGAGTTCCGAGAAACCGCCCGTGAGACGGTTGGACGCTGCCGCGACACGGCCACTAGTGCGCGCGCGTGTACGTTTGAACGCGCGCAACAGCGGTACCGGCGACGGCGGTCGCTGCACACGCTTCAGGCGAAAGCTCTCCCGCCGTCGGCGGCGCTCTCGCGTTTCTCGGGTCGGAGAGACACCGCGGGTCGTGCGCGTCGCTCTCGGATTTGCACACCGTCGTTGTTCGCGCGCTCGTGACGGCAAATTGCTCCACGATGGCTAAGGTGTTCGAGAAGGCGATGGACAGCCTGAAGGGCCTGGCCCATGACTCCACGATCGAGATCCACTCGCAGGCAGAGGTCACGAGGTACGCATCCTCTCCGATGATCGCCATCGGCCCCACGCGCGCGGCCGCGGTCGCGGTGATCCCCGCGCGGCGCGAAAAAACGTTCGCTTTTTCGTTCGGCTACCCGCAAGTTCCCCCTCGCGAATCACGATGGGCGACGCGAGACGCGCCGAGGCGGCACGCGCGTCCTCCAAACCGCTTCGATCGTCCCGCGACTGACCCACGACCCTCCCACGCACTACAGGGCTTGGTTACTGCGACGCAAGGCGGAGATCAGCGCCTCCATCGCCGCGGACTCCAGGTTTGTTCCCCCGCCGGCGACCCTTTCCCCTTCCGAAAAACGTCCCGCGACCGCCAGTCACGAAAAAACCGTTTCCCGCGCCGCGCGCCTAACGCCGCGGCGGACTCACCTTCCCTCCGACTCTCACCGCGCCAGGGAACGGGAGACGAGGCGCAGGAAGCACGAAGAGACAAAAAACGCGAAAGCGAAAGAAACCCGGGCGTCCGCCGAGGCGGACAAGGAGAACGGCGAGAAGCCCGCGGCCAAGCGGCGCGGACGCGGAGGCCTCGCCGGTCGCAAAAACGCCGAGTCCCCCTCGGCGGAGACGACCGCGCCGCGCGCGTTGGCGGAGGCGTCGCCCGCGCGCAAAGACGCGAACGAAAAGGATTCCGAGCAGCCCGCGTCCTCGGGGAAGAAGAGCACGCGCGCGGAGCGCGCCGAGGCTCGCGCGGCGGCCACGGGGGAGGCGAGCGGAGGCGGCGCGGGGCTTCACGCGAGACTCGGCAAAGAAAAGACGAGTCCCGCCTCGGTGTCCCGCGCGTCAAAAGCGCGCGGAGACCCGGAAGCGGACGTCATCGAGATCGACCTCATCTCTCCCGCCTCGGTCGCGAAGAAGGAGGAGCCCTCCGCGGCGCGCGCGAAGGCGAAGACGCCCGCGTCCACCGCGCGCGACACCGCGGCGGAGCCGTCGTCGCGCGGGCCGACCACGCGGAGCGCCGGCAAGTCGGCGTCTGACTCGAAAAAAGCCGCGGGACGCGCGGCGGCGGCGTCGGCGCGCGCCGCGGGCGTCACGCCCGGTCGGGCACCCGCGGACGTCGCCGCGTCGTCCGTCGCCGCGACGCCCGTCGCGTCCATCCCCGCGAAGACGCCCAAGTCCGAGAAGTCCTTCGGGAAGAAGCTGGCGGCTGTGGCGAACGAGGCGGAGAAAACGGCGCCGGCGGCGGACGTTCCGCTCTTCTCCAACTCGCTCTTCGAGGAGTCGGCGCGGAAACAACCGGAGGCGCGCGTCGAGAAGGAAGAGACGGCTGCGCCCGCGGAGCTTCCTGAGCCCGAGCCGGAGGCGCCGGAGGCGCCGCCGCCTCTGCCCAAGCTCGCGCCGGACCTGATGACGTCGTTCGTGCCTCTGGCGGGGTACGAGGAGAAACCCGCCGCGCCGGCGAGCGAGAAGAAGGCGGAGAGCCGGCTCGGGGCGCTGCGGCAGGCGGAGGCTGCGAAGAAGGCGGAGGAGCGGCGCGAGGAGGAGCGCCGCGCGCGCAAGGAGGCGATGATGGCGGCCAGACAGGCGGCTGCCGCGGCGAAGCCCGCGGCGGCGCCTTCCGCGGCGGCGCCCGCGGTGGGTGCCGGCGGCGCCGCCGCGGGGAGCGTGATGGAGCGCCTGCAGCGCGCGATGGAGTCGCGCTCGCGCCTGGAGGCTGAGAATCGCGCGAAGCTCGAGGCTGACCAGAAGCGCAAGGAGGAAGAGCGCCGGCGTCGCGAGGCTGATGCCGAGGAGCGCCGGCGTTTGAAGGAAGCCGAGGAGGCGCGCGAGCGCGAGGAGAAGAAGCAGCGCCAGGAGAAGATGCTGAAGATGCGCAAGGAGCAGGAGGAGGCGCAGCGCGAGGTTGAGGAGAAACAGGCGCGCGTGCGTCGTCTGCTGGAGGAGCAGGACCGGGCGAAGGCGGCGGGCGCCGCCGTCGGGGCGAAGCGCAAGAGCGGCGCCGAGGCGCTGGATTCGGCGGAGGAGAAGAAACGGAGGTTACAGGATTTCATGGCGAACAACCGCGCGAACGCCGCGCTCGCCGCGAACGCGGGGGCGCCCGGCGCCGTCGCGGTGGCTGCCAAGCTGAGCGCCGCGGATCTTCCGACGACCGCCGCGGCGCCGGCGGCGCGCGCCGAGGCGCGCACGCCGGCGGCGAAGCCGGCTCTTTCTCTTTCGGGCGCGCCGGCGGAGTTTTCGTACCAGATCTCGCCTTACCGCGAGAACTCGGACTCCGAGTCTGAGGAGGACGACGCGCGGCCGCGCAAGCCCATTCCCCAATGGGCGCACTCCGACCAGCTCGCGCCCTGTCTGTACAGGCAAGCGAAGGTTGATCCGGATGAGATCTTCGTGAATCCGTCCAAGACGTGCTCGCTCGATGCCGTCTTCGCCACGCGCGCGTCGTCCAAGAGCCGCCGGTCGAGCTCGGGGAACTGGTTCCACGACCGGCTGACGTGGAAGGAGGAGGTGTCGTACAAGCGCGAGATGGGTTTCATCAATTCGTCGGCGGGGCGTTCGTAGACGACGACACGGAAAAAGGTGACGGTCGATCGAGCGCGGGAGTGAGACGCGGGCGCCCGCGGGGTAATGTCATTTTACGCAACGCAACGGATCGTCGGAATACCTCTTACACGAACGTGGCGTACGTACGACGATTGGATTTTTCTCACGCCACCACAGGCAAGCCCTGCTCATCCAGCGCCTCGACGCGGGGGAACACGGCCATCTTCTTGACGGCGCTCCCCGGCTTCAAGCCGCCCCACCGGACGCGCTCGTCGAACGTCCCCTCGCCCAGGTCCATGCTCTCGCCAACCTCCGCCATCTTGTTGGGCAGGAAGGGCTCGAGCAGCACGCAGGCGATCCTGAGCGTCTCCAGGCACTGGTACAGCACCGCCGCGAGCTCCTCCTTCTTGGCCTCGTCCTTGGCCATGCGGAAGGGCTCCGTCTCGGTGATGAACAGGTCCACCTTCACCACGAGCGCGACGGCGGCGGCGGCGGCGCGAGGCAGCTCCATGTTATCCACGCAGCGCGCCACCTCGTCCGCCGTCTCCTTCGTCAGCGCCGGCCAGTCGTACCCGGGAAACACGACGCGCTCGCCGCCCTTGGTTTCGGAAATCTCAGAGGGCACCGCACCCCCCTCGTAGTACTTGTTCACCATCGCCGTCGTGCGGCTGAGCGAGTTCCCGAGCGTGTTCACGAGGTCCGTGCCATACACCTCCTGCACGCGCGCCGACGCGAAGTTGGCATCCTGGCCGGCGATGGGCCCCTCCACCAGCAGGAAGTACCGGAACCCGTCCAGGCCGTAGTGCGCGACGTACCGCTCGATCGCCTCCAGATCGACGAAGTTCCCCAGGCTCTTGCTCATCTTCTTCCCGTCACGGATCCAGAAGCCGTGCGCGTGCACGCGCTCGGGCAGGGGCATGTCCAGCGCCATCAGCAGCGCCGGCCAGATCACGGCGTGGAACCACGAGATCTCCTTCGCCATCACCTGCACGGACGCGGGCCAGTACTGCTTGAGCTCGCCCGCGGCGCGGCGCATCGCGGCGTCACCCTCGCCGGGCGTGCCTTCGCCGTCCGCCTCGGCCAAACCGAGCGCGGTGATGTAGTTGAGCAGCGCGTCGATCCACACGTAAATCACGTGCTTCTCGTCCCCCGGCATGCCCACGCCCCAGGTGAAGTTGGTGCGGCTGATGGGAACATCGTTCAGGCCGCCCTTCAGGCGCTCCATCATCTCGTTCCGCCGCGCCGCGGGGGTGAGGAAATTCGGGTTCTCCTCGTGCAGCTTCTCCAGCTGCTCCTGGAACGCGCTCAGCTTGAAGTAGTAGTTCTCCTCGGACGACCGCACCATGTCCTTCCCGGAGATGGGCGACTTGTAGTCCAGCTCCTTCGCCTTCGTCTCGGTGTAGTACTCCTCCTGGCCCTCGTCGTACCACCCCTCGAACTGCCCGAGGTACACCGCGTCCTTTTCCTTGAGTAGCTCCACGAACTTCTTCACCTGGTTCACGTGCGCGGCGTCCGTGGTGCGGATGAACCCGTCGAACGAGATGTTCATCCGCTCCATGACGTCGCGGAAGTACGCCGAGTTCTCATCCGCCAAAGACTGAGGCTCGACGCCCTTCTTCTCCGCGCTCTGCTCCACCTTCAGCCCGTGCTCGTCCGTGCCGGTCAGGAAGAACACGTCCTTGCCGCGCGAGCGCTGGAAACGCGCGTACACGTCCGCCACCGTGCTCGTGTACACGTGCCCAATGTGCGGGCGGTCGTTGACGTAGTAGATGGGAGTCGTCACGAAGCACTTTTCGGGAGCGTCGGTCGCGGCGCCGGCGTGCGCCGCGGCGGACGCGACGTGCGCGTCCCGCTCGCTGGACAGACGCGCGGTCACGGAGACGCGCCGCGCAGCGACAGGCGCGACCGCGCGCCTGACGTGAAGCGAGCGCGCGCGGGGGGCGAACAGGCCGCGCGCGGCGAGGCGCGCGCCCGCGGGCTGGAGCTTGGCGAGCATCCTGCCGATCGTCGGAAACGCGTCGTGTGGATAGGCCGGCGCTCGCGCGTGGAGGACGCGGGGACGAACGAAGGCGCGTGCTTCCTGGACGTCGAGGCTCGGGCGGGCACAACCGGTGACGCGCGCTCGGGGAGACGCGTGGAGGTCGGCGCGGGGCACAGTGGACGCGAGGCGGTAACGCGAGCGCTATCGAGTGGGCGCCCACACCCGGCCACGTCACAACGCGAAAAGGGCGTCGCGAATCGTCGTGTTCGATGTTCAGCTGAGACGCCAGACCTGACTCTCATTTTCGAATCCTCGGGTCGCAGGTTCAAAACGTGCCGACTCACACCCTCTCGGACAGATCGACGCGCGCGGGAGTCATGCCGCCCAAGCGCGCCGGGGCGAAAGCCCCCGATGAGGGCGTGAACAAAGCCATGAAGAAGCTCAGGGACGGGCGCGACGGCAGGGCTGGCTCCATCGACGAGGTGCTCGCCAAGGTGCACGCGCTGGAGGCGGCGGTGAAGCGCCAGCCCGAGGTGCGCAAAACGCTCGCGGATCTGAACCTGACCGAGGCGTACCGCGAGGTGGTGGACCTCCCCGGGCGAGAGGTGGCGGCGGCCATCGAGCAGGTGATGGTAGCCATCGCCAAGAACGTGCTCGACGGCGAGGGGTTCGGGTACTCGCTCCCCTCGCGCGGCGCGAACGACCAGGTGTACCTCGACCAGCTCGACCGCATCGTGCTCAAGGACAAGCACACCTTCACGAGTTTCAGCAGCACGTCATCCGTGCGCAAGGTGGCGATCCTCACGAGGGTCATGCAGCTGGTGCACGGCGTTTTAAGCCGGGGCATTCACGTCACGAAGCGTGACTTGTTCTACACGGACGTCAAGCTGTTTAAGGACCAGAAGGACTCGGACGCCGTGCTGGACGACATCTCGTGCCTTCTCGGGTGCACGCGCAACTCGTTGCACGTCGTGGCGTCGGAGAAAGGCGTGGTGGTGGGCAAGCTCGTGTACAACGAGGACGGGGACGAGATCGACTGCACGAAGATGGGCATCGGCGGCAAAGCTATTCCGTCCAACATCGACAAAGTCACCAACTTCCGGAGCGACGCTAAGTTCGTTTTACTCGTCGAGAAAGACGCCGCGTTTATGCGTCTCGCCGAGGACCGATTCTATAACCGCTTCCCGTGCGTGATCATCACCGCCAAAGGCCAACCCGACGTCGCGACGAGGTTGTTTTTAAGCAAGCTCAAGCGCGACTTGCGCATTCCCGTCCTGGCGTTAGTGGACGCGGACCCTTACGGTTTAAAGATCATCTCCGTGTACATGCAGGGCTCGAAGAACATGGCGTTTGACAGCGCGAACCTGACGACGCCGGACATCAAGTGGCTGGGCGTGCGCCCGTCGGACCTGGACAAGTTCAACATCCCCGAGCAGTGCCGGCTGGAGATGTCGGCGAAGGATATCGAAACGGGGCAACACATGCTGAAGGAGGAGTTCATCCAGCAGAACCCCGAGTGGGTCAAGGAGGTGGAGATCATGCTCCAGACGAAAACCAAGGCGGAGATCCAGGCGTTGTCGTCGTACGGGTTCCAGTACCTGTCGGAGGTGTACTTGCCGCTGAAGCTGCAGCAAGGGGACTGGATCTGACGCGCGCGAAGCGGCGCGAGCGCGTGAAAGGCGTGAAAGGTGTCGGGGGCGTTTCGAGCCGCGTCGTATGTAATACACCCAAAAGGGAAGTCACGCGCCTACGGCGTTACGCGCGAGAGTCGAAAACGACACGCGCGCCAAAACGCGAAAACGCTCTACTCGGCTTTCCGTTTGGCCCCCACCCTGGGTTCCGCCTTTATCGTCCCCCCCTTCCCCTCCTTGTGCGCCTTGTACGCGGCGGCGAGCTTCTCGATGCACTCCTTGGACGCGGCGGCGTGGTCCACCATCGGCGGCGGGTAGTCCTCGCCGACGACACAGCCCGCCTTCTTCTGGACGTCCAACGGCGCGAGCCACGGCTCGTAGATGTACTTTGCCGGCATGTTTTTGAGCTGAGGCAGGTAGTGCCTGATGAAGTCGCCGTTCTTGTCGTACTTCTTCCCGAAGCTCACCGGGCCGTAGACGCGGAAGTACTGGTAGAAGAAGCACGAGCACGAGAGCCACATCCAGTTGCCGTTGTTGAGCGCCCAGTCGGCGTCCACGAGGTCGCGGTCGAACACCGCCGCGCCCGCCTCCCAGTGCACGAACAGGTCGCCCCGGGTCAGGAAGCACGCCACCGCGTGGCGCGACAGGTGGTGCATCCATCCTTCCTTTCTCAACTGCATCATGCAGGCGTCGATCCAGGGGAAACCGGTTCGGCCCTCCTCCCACGCCGCGAGGCGCGCCGAATCCCAACTCCACGGGATCTGACGGCAGATGCGGTTGCCCTCCATCTTGTCGTAGTTGGGCGTGCCCGCCGCGGCGAGGTAGTAGAACTCCCGCCACAGAAGCTGACCCTCCAGGCTCTCGGGGGGCTTGGAGTGTTTCCCGTTCAAACCACGAAGCACGGCGTGCAGCTCGTGGTAAAACGTGCGCGCCGAGACGCACCCAAACTTCATGTACGGCGAAAGGGCCGTGGTGGACGGCGCGAAAAGCGCGGCGGCGTCGATTTTCGTCTCGCCGCCGCCGCGCTTCGCAGCCTCGAAAGGGTTCGCCGGTCGCGCGCCGCTCGACCCGGCGCCTTTCACCGAAGCGAACGCCCGGTCAGCGGGTTGCCACATCTGCGTGGGGCTCGTGCTCGGCTTTTTGAACTCCGCGACGTACGCCGGCGCCGCGAGCGTCGCGCGGAGCCGGCGCAGACCCTCCGTCTCGCCGCCCGCCGCCGGGAAACCCTCTCCCCGCGGAAGCGCGGGGTATCCCAGCTCCTCCAGCGTGGGAATGCCGTGGCCGGTGGCGCACGAGCCCAGCTGGGAAACGAGCGACGCGACGTCCCCGGGGATGGTCCCGGGGATCGTGTCCGGCGTGGGGACGGGCTTCGGCGGGTCCCCGAGCGAAGCGGCGATTTTCAGAAAGGTGCCGTACGCCGTTGGGGGCTCGCCTTTCGGGCACTTCGCCAGCAGGCGCTCGACGTCGTACAGCGTGTGGCTCGAGGGCGCGTGGACCTCCACGCCCGCCTCCTTGGCAGCCCGCACGACCGCGGCGTCACGCTTCTTGGCGTACGGCTCTGTGTCCGTCTCGAAGCACAGGCGCGTGCACTGCCACCGCTCGAGCGCGGCGGGGATCACCTCGGTGGGGTTGCCGTGCACGACCACGAGCTTGGAGCCTTTCGACTGCAGGGTCTCGTCCAGGTCGCGCAGGGACTCGAGCAGGAACCGCACGCGGTTCGCGCCGACGCGCTCCGGGGACATGAACCACGGGTCCAGCACGAACACGGGCATCACTGCGCTCGCGCCCTCGCACGCGCGCTGCAGCGCGGGGTTGTCGTGCACGCGCAGGCCCTTCCGGAACCAAAGCACCGAGCGCGTCGACATCGGAGGTGTCGGATCGGGGTCACTCGCGAGCGCGGCGGTCGCGGAGACGGAGGCTGAGCGGGTCGGGCAACGCCGGACGGCCACGCGTGCGGAGACACGCGAGGCGACTCGCCGCAACCCGGAGAGAGGCGCGAGCGCGAGCCTAGAGCTCACGGAGGCTGCTATCGTGCCTGAACCCCGATGGTGTGATGACGTCGCTTTATCCGGCGCGCGCTTTTTGGACACCGAAAGAGACCGCTTTTTGGGTGTCGCGAGCGGACGAAAACGTGTTCCGGGGAAAGCCGAAAGAAGGACCGTCGGCAGAGAGACGCTCTCTTCAAACGTCTCGCGACGATCGCGCGTACTCCGGAAACGAAAGCGACCCACTACTATCTTTGAACAGCGGGAGTATCACGACAGACAACTCACACTACTCCGCCTTCTCCTCCGCCTGCGCTTCCGCTGCCGCCGCCGCCGCCGCCGCCACGACGGGCACCGGTACCGTCTCCGCCGAGACGGCGCGCGCGGGGGGCGGTCGCCGCGCGCGCAAAACGCGTCGGCGATGAGACGGATCGTTTTCCTTGTCGCCATCCTCGGCGTCGCTCTCGTCTCTGCTCTCGGAGTCGCTCTCTTCGTCGCTCCTCGAACCCGCGTGCGATTGTATTTCGTCGTCGGTTTCACTATCCTCGTCCTCGTCCTCCTCCAGCAGTGACTTTTTAGTCGCCACGGAGGCGCCGTCGTCGTCGTAATACAAAACGGACAGGCTCTCGTCCACGCGAGGAGGTTCCTCGGAGCCGTGCGTCGCCGCGACGGAGCCCGCCACCGAGCCGCCGGCGACGGATGTGCCGGCGTCGGAGCCCGGGAAATCCGAGCCCGCGACGGAAACCACGTCGAACTTATCCTCGGCGCCGTCGTGCTCGCTCGGCGCGGTGCTTCCCCCCCCGGAAACGACGCTGCCGCCGCGCCGCGAAGAGTCTCCGGCGCGAAGAGTCTCGGCGGCGGCGGCGATGGAAACCGCCTCCTTCGTGAACGCAACCTTCGCCTTCTCCTCCTTCGCCGCGGGGGGCGAGTCGCCGCGGCGAGGTGACGCACTCGGGGCCTCGGCATCGGCGTCCGCCTTCGCCTCGGAGCGCTTCGACTCGCCGTCGCGAAGGCCGAGCGCGTCGACGTCAGACGCCAGCGCCGCCGCCGCCTCCGCGGCGGCGGCGCGCGCGGCGACAATCGCCTTCGCCGCCTTGATCTGCTCCGCCGCCTCCTCCGCGAGGTCCATCGCCTCCGCCGCCGCGAAGGGGTTCGCGCCGGGGGGGGGAGGCGCCTCCAAGGCTGCCTTTCCGAACCAGTTATCTGCCTCTTCCTCCTCCGAGTCGTCGGAAGAGGCATCGGAGACCGCCTCTGAGTCGTCGTCGTCGTCGTCGTCGTCGTCGTC
>ENA-OUOG01001667-OUOG01001667.1-marine-metagenome-genome-assembly--contig:-NODE-1667-length-25016-cov-13.445086_pt1 | contig 25016 bp, 29 predicted proteins | sample MGYA00248635_ERZ508505 | MGnify/ENA primary metagenome ERZ508505 (study PRJEB26176, sample SAMN06267871) | marine metagenome | isolation source: Saanich Inlet, British Columbia, Canada | place: Pacific...
CCCAAACACATAGTAAAACACAATATTATTTACGTCTCTTCCCGATTTCTGAGCATACATCTCTACAATCTCACTTCGAATGGGATTGCCTTCAAAAATTGTTGGGGAAGGTATTCCTTGTTTTACAAAATCGTGATCAGTTGCTACTGTCCAATATCCTAAAGAAGTTCCTAAATCCATCAAAGGATCACCTAAGGTTGCCATTTCCCAATCTAAAACTGCCGAAATTTCTTGCCAAGAATCCCCTTCGACATCGCTCAGGGCAGGTTTAAAAACAACGTTGTCATACTTATAATCATTGTGAATCAAACAGTGTTGGTATTTTTTGGGTTGATGTTCTTGCATCCACTTCATTACCATATCTGCTGCAGGAACATCATCGGTGGCAGCTTTTAAATACTGTTTTCCCCAATTGGTCACTTGGCGTTCTACATATCCATCTGGTTTTCCTAAATCAGACAAACCAACTGATTTATAATCGAGTTGATGCAATTCCGCAAACGTATCCAACCAAGAATTAGCAATGGTTTTATATTGATCTGGTTGAATATTTCTTTTGTGAGCTTCTTTATAATTGAGAATAATTCCGTCTACTTTTTCCATGATGTAGAATTCGCTTCCTAATACGGCAGCATCATCTGTATAAGCAAACATCTTTGGTACTTTTGAAAAGCCTTTTTGAACACCAGATTGAACTTTGTATTCACGACTCATATCGTGTCCGCGTTTAATGGCTCCAACAGGTGGTTTTCTTAACACGTATTCTTTTTCTTCTATGGAAAGTAAATACGTCAAGTTAGAATACCCATGCGTAAATTGTTTAACGAATAATTCGCTTTGCAATGAAGTAATCAGTTCGTTTTTTTGCAAAAACAGTTTCAGTTTATCTTCTGGCAATTCTTCTCCTTTTCGTACTTGTTGGTTCGGCATACTTATTGATTTCCGTGTTTACGAATCACACTTTTTCCTAACTGATACATATGAACTTCATCGGGCCCGTCTGCTAAACGCAACATTCTAGCAATCGCATAATAATGTGCTAATTGTGTATCGGGTCCAACTCCTTTTCCTCCAAGAATTTGAATGGCTCTATCAATCACATTCAATGCCATATTGGGTGCTACAATCTTAATCATAGCAATGATATCTTTGGCTTCTTTGTTTCCTGATTTATCCATTTTATCAGCAGCAGATAATGTAAGTAAACGAGCTTGTTCTATTTCACATTGCGATTTAGCAATATCATGACGCATGCTGCTAAAATCGTAAAACTTTTTTCCAAAAGCTTCACGTTCTAAGGTTCGTTGTGACATCAATTCTAAGGCATATTGTGCCATTCCGACCAATCGCATGCAGTGATGAATTCGACCCGGTCCTAAACGTCCTTGTGCGATTTCAAAACCTCTTCCTTCTCCGAGAATTAGATTATCTTTAGGAACACGAACGTTGTTTAAAACAATCTCAGCGTGACCTTCTGGCGAATCGTAAAACCCTAATACAGAAAGTGGTCTAATAATTTCTAACCCTACAGCATCCATTGGAACTAAGACCATGCTCTGTTGTTGATGGCGATGTGCAGTTGAATCTGTTTTACCCATCACAATCGCAACTTTACAATGTGGATCCATTCCGCCACTGGACCACCATTTTCTTCCATTGATGACATATTCATCTCCATCTAAAACAATAGAAGTTTCAATATTGGTTGCATCAGAAGAAGCAACTTCTGGTTCTGTCATTAAAAAAGCAGAACGAATTTCTCCATTCATTAAGGGTTTCAACCATTGTTCTTTTTGTGCATCACTTCCGTATTTTGCTAATACTTCCATGTTACCTGTATCTGGAGCAGAACAATTAAAAATCTCAGAAATCCAAATACGCTTTCCCATGATTTCTGCTAATGGGGCATATTCTAAATTGGTTAAGCCTGGACTTAAATCGCCATAATCTTTGGGTAGAAATAAATTCCACAAGCCAGCTTCTTTTGCTTTCTGTTTCAATCCTTCTGTTTTTGGCCAACGTTTCCAAAGATTCTCTAAATTTCGTTGAAAAGCATAAAACTCATCTTCTAGTGGAACAATGTGTCCTTCAATAAAAATATTCAGTTTAGCTTGTAAATCTTTTGATTTTTGTGAGTATTCGAAGTTCATAATTTAATCTTCAGTATTTTTAAGTGTCATTTCGAACTGAGTGAAACGAATGTGAGAAATCTTAGATTCCTGGTCGCTTTTGCCTGTCTTAAACGACAGCCTAAAGACTCTGTCGGAATGACATATTTTATTCATTCATAATTTATTATTACTAATTATTTACAAGTTCACACCAAATAAATATCCAACTAACGCAGTTAATCCCATGGCTACAGTTCCCCAAAAAGTAATTCTAATAATTGGTTTTAAAATGCTAGAACCACCTGTTTTAGCTGCAACACCTCCTAGGATTATCAAAAATAAAGTCGCTGAACCGTATAAATAATACTCCATATTATGCAGAGGTAAAAACAAGGTAACTATCAATGGTAATGCTCCTCCTAAAGTAAAAGCCGCTCCAGAAGCTAGGGCAGCTTGAATTGGATTAGCTTGACTTATCTCATTAATTCCTAACTCATCTCTAACATGTGCTCCTAAAGCATCATGCGCTGTTAATTCTTTAGCAACGATAAGCGCTGTGTCTTTTTTAAGTCCTCTATCTACATAAATATCGGCTAACCTTTGTAATTCCATTTCAGGCATTTGTTCTAATTCTTGTCGTTCTCTTTCAATATCTCCTTTTTCAATATCTGTTTGAGAACTTACAGAAACATATTCTCCTGCTGCCATCGATAAAGCTCCAGCTACCAAACCTGCAATTGTTGCTAACAAGATTGGCTCTCTAGTTGTACTTGCTGCTGCCACACCAATAGCAATACTAGCTGTAGATAAGATACCGTCATTGGCTCCTAAAACTGCTGCTCGTAACCAGTTACTTCTATGGATATAATGATTTGCTAAATAATCATCTATTTTCTGTTCTGCATCATTCATGAAAGATTTGTTTTAATAATTATGCTAACCTGCAATCATATAACCTCCGTCTGCTGTATAGACTCCTCCTGTCATATAAGACCCTGCATCTGAGGCTAGCAAACAAGCTAAACCAACCATTTCTTCGGGTTGTCCCATTCTTGCGCTTGGTAAGTTTTTCTTAACCTTACTTAATAATTTTTCATTGGTCCATAATGCGGCACTAAATTTTGTTTGAATCAAGCCTGGACATATCGCATTGACTCGAATTCCATATTGTCCCCATTCTTTCGCTTGATTTTTTGACATCATTAATAAAGCTGCCTTACTTGTACTGTACAATCCTAATCCGAGGCCAGGCGTTAAAGCTTCAACAGAAGCTATGTTTACAATACTTCCGTTTTTATTTTTCTGTAAATGAGGCAACACCAAATTTGATAAAGCCCAAGGTGCTTTGACATTTACGTCCATAATCTTATCAAAAATAGCTGGATCAACATCTTCAATGGGTCCAAATACAGGATTGATAGCTGCATTGTTTACCAAAACGTCCATTCTTCCTAGCTGTGAAATCGTTCTATCTACTAAATGTTTTCTTTGCTCTTCTTTACCGATATGACACGCAATCCCAATAGCTTTCAAACCATCTTTGATAAATTCATTGACCACTTCATCACAAGCCTCTTGACTTCGACTACTAATCACAACATGCGCTCCTTTTTCTGCCAAACCTTTAGCAATTGCTTTTCCGATTCCTTTACTTGAGCCGGTTATCATGGCTACTTTTCCTTCTAAACTGAATTGTTTGTTTGCGTTCATTAGATAATAGGCTCTGTGTCTTTTTTAATTGTAATCGACTCGGTATTTAATAAAATCTCGGCTAAACCTGATGTTTTCGGAATTTCATAGGTAAAGAAATATTTCATAGTATGAATTTTACTATCATAAAATTCTTTAGAATATTTTCCTTCTGAAGTTAAAGCATTTGTTGCATTCAAACCTAAATCCAACCAAGTCCAACCTATAATTACCAAACTCAAAAATTCCATAAAAACAGAAGCGTCTGCTAAATAGCGTTCGTAATCTCCTTTCATTACATGAGGCATCAAATGACCCAAAACTTTTTGCGTGAGTTGTAGTTTTGCTCCCAATGTTTTTGCATAAGATTGTAAACCTTCAACCTTGGAAGCTTCTTGAATTGTTTTCATAATTTCAGCAGAGAGTAATTGCAAGGCTTTTCCATTTTGCATGGTTACTTTTCTACCTAATAAGTCTTGTGATTGAATTCCTGTGGTACCTTCGTACAGAGCAAAAATTCGAATATCTCTGTAGTATTGTTGCAAGATGAAATCTGTACAAAATCCGTATCCTCCTAAAACCTGCAATCCGTTATCTATGGCTTCTCTTCCTGCTTCTGATGGATAAGTTTTTACAATTGGAATGATCATTTCTAGTAACAAATTGTATTTTTCCTTTTCTTCAGGTGATGTAGCTGTTTCAATAATATCATAATATTTGGCTGACAAAAACGTCAAACTCATACTCCCTTCCACTACAGATTTCTGTTGTAATAACATTCTGCGGACATCGGGGTGGTTGATTATTAAGGTCTGATTTTCATCTGGATTTTTCTTTCCATCACTAGACAGCTTTCTTCCTTGAGGACGTTCATTTGCATATTGTAAAGATGCATAATATGCTGCGCTAGCAATTGCGGAAGCTCCACGGCCAACAGCAATTCTTGCACCGTTCATCATCAAAAACATATAATGCAATCCTTTATTGGCTTCTCCAACCAACCAACCTCTACAATTGTCTGCATCACCAAAACCTAAGTGTGTGGTACAATAACCACGTTGTCCCATTTTTTGAAAATCGGCAACAGTTGTGACATCATTAAATTCTAAATTTCCATTTTCTGTTGGACGGTTTTTAGGAACGACAAATAATGAAATTCCTTTGGTTCCTTTTGGAGCACCTTCTACTCTTGCTAAAACAAGATGAACTATATTTTCTGTAAAATTGTTATCGCCTCCAGAAATAAATATTTTTTGTCCTAAGATTTTATAAAAACCATCATCTGTTGGAGTCGCTTTGGTTGTGATATCCGATAACGAACTTCCCGCTTGCGGTTCTGTTAAACACATGGTTCCACCCCAATGACCCGACAACATCTTTGGAACATAGGTTTCGTTCAGTTCTTTATTTCCAAAATGGACAATCAATTCTGCTGAACCAGAGGTTAAAGCTGCATATCCTGGCAAATGATTGTTTGCTGCATCGAGTATATAATAGACAGCAGTTTGCGTCATCAGTGGAATTTGAAGACCACCTGAATCATAGTTAAAGGGAGCTGAAATGAGACCCATTTCTCCCCCTTTGTACATCATTGTTTTTACTTGATCGTGAACAAATACTTTACCGTCTTTATGGTATGCTGGATTTTCATCCATTTCTTTACAATATGGGAATAGTTCTCTATCAGCAAATTCCTTTACTGAATCTAAAAACATGTCAAGCGATTCTTTGTCGTGATCTTGAAAGCGTTCTCTGGAAAGCAATCCCTCTAAATTGTGCACATCATAAAGCATGTATTTTAATGTATCTACATCTACATACTTTTCTGCCATTCTACTAAAGTTTTACAGTTGATTCTTAATTTTGTTTAATTCTGATTTTACTGCTTCTAATCTACTAATAATTTCGTAATTATTTACGATGCCTTCTGGGTTTTTCTTTAATTTTTGTTTTGCTCCGTCTAAGGTGAAGCCTCTTTCTTTTACAAGATTGTAAATGAGTTTAAAATTAGAAATATCGATAGAAGTAAACAAACGATTTCCTTTAGCATTTTTTTTAGGTTTGATAATATCAAATTCTTTTTCCCAAAAACGAATTAATGAAGTGTTTACAGAAAAGGCTTTCGCCACTTCTCCAATTTTATAATATCTTTTTTCAGGTAGGTCTACGTGCATAATCTAATATTAATCATACGATTGTCCTTCTTCTTCAGAAGCGATTTGCATAGCTAAGAATTCTTCTGGAGTTAAATCTCCATAATAGAAATTAATTGGATTTAAAGCGCGTCCGTTTTTATGAACTTCATAATGCAAGTGTGATCCAACAGATCTTCCAGTATTTCCAACATAGCCAATAATATCTCCTCGTTTTACCTTTCTTCCTTTTCTTGTAGCTATTTTACTCATATGAGCATAAATAGTTCTGTAGCCAAAACCATGATCTATATAAACTACTTTTCCAAAAGTTGCACTACGTTGTGCAAGTACTACCTTACCATTTCCAGACGCATAAATTGGAGTACCAGTAGCTGCTTTAAAATCCATTCCTTTATGAAACTTTCGAATCTTTAAAATAGGATGCATTCTATATTTATAACCAGATGCCACATAGGATAAATCTTCTTTCTTTATGGGCATAATTGCTGGAATTGAAGCCAACATGGTTTCTTTTTCTTTTGCTAAAGAAACTATTTCGTCTAGAGATTTAGATTGAACAACCATTTGCTTGGAAAGAATGTCTAGTTTTTTGGTTGCATTTACCACCAATTGTGTATTATCATATCCTTCTAAATAACTATATCTGTTTACACCACCAAAACCTGCTTTACGTTGTTCTTCTGGAATCGGATTGGCTTCAAAATAAACTCTATATATATTATTATCTCTTTGTTGTAACTGCGCTAGAATTGATGAGCTTTCATCTAATCGTTTATTTAATAGCTGATAATTGAGTTTAAGATTTTCTAATTCTCTCTCTTGCGCCAGTTGATCTGGCGTTTTTAAAAACTGGCTTAATACTATAAAACCAGTAAACATCACTAGTAAAATACTAAAGGCAATAAGAATCACTATTTTAGAAATATATCCTTTGCTTTGTTCTATCCTTCGATAGCTTAAGGTGTTAGAATCGTAATAATATTTTACTTTTGCCATACAACTAAATATGCTACTTTTGTTTGCTGTAGAGCGACTATATAAAGTTAGCACTCTCAATCAGTAACAAGCAAATTTACAAAATGTTTCACTAACTTTAATTTTGATTCATTTTTAAACAAAAAGTTAACATAGTTAACCCTAAAGAAATTCAACTTTTGATTTATGAAAGCTCAAGAAATTCGTGCTCAATTTTTAGATTTTTTTAAAGAAAAATCACATCAAATTGTTCCTTCATCACCCATGGTTTTAAAGGACGACCCAACGTTGATGTTTACCAATTCTGGAATGGCTCCCTTTAAAGAGTACTTTTTAGGAAATGGGGTTCCAACTAACAATAGAATTTCTGACACCCAAAAATGTTTGCGTGTTTCCGGAAAACATAACGACCTAGAAGAAGTTGGCTATGACACCTATCATCACACGATGTTTGAGATGTTAGGAAACTGGAGTTTTGGAGATTACTTTAAAAAAGAAGCCATTGCTTGGGCTTGGGAATTATTGACAGAAGTTTACGGAATTTCTGAAGACATTTTGTACGTCACTATTTTTGAAGGAAGTACCGACAAAGATAATTTACCTATTGATCAAGAAGCATATGATTTTTGGAAACAAATCATTCCTGAAGATCGCATTTTGATGGGGAATAAGAAAGATAATTTTTGGGAAATGGGCGAACAAGGACCTTGTGGACCATGCTCAGAAATTCATGTTGATATAAGAACCGATGAAGAGAAAGCTGCTGTAGACGGAAAGACTTTGGTGAATATGGATCATCCTCAGGTTGTTGAAATATGGAACTTAGTCTTCATGCAATACAACAGGAAAGCAAATGGTACGCTAGAAGATCTACCAGCTAAGCATATTGATACAGGTATGGGATTTGAGCGTTTGTGTATGGTTTTACAAGATGTAAAATCTAATTACGACACGGATGTTTTCACACCTTTAATTCGAGAAATTGAAACCATATCAAATGTCAAATATGGTAAAGATGAACAAACAGATATTGCCATTCGCGTTATTGTAGATCATGTTAGAGCAGTTGCTTTTTCAATTGCTGATGGGCAATTACCAAGCAATACTGGAGCTGGATATGTCATCAGAAGAATTTTACGTAGAGCTGTTCGTTATGGATTTACATTCTTAGGTAAGAAAGAAGCTTTTATTTATCGTTTGGTAGATGTACTTTCTAAAAAAATGGGAAGTGCTTTTCCTGAATTAAAAGCTCAAAAACAATTAATTGAAAATGTAATTAAGGAAGAAGAAGCTTCTTTTTTAAGGACATTAGATCAAGGCTTGGTTTTATTAGACGGAATAATTCAAGCTTCAGATACTAAAATAATTTCTGGAAAAAAAGCTTTTGAATTATACGATACTTTTGGTTTCCCTGTAGATTTAACTTCTCTAATTCTACGTGAAAAAGGATTGACTTTAGATGAAGCTGGATTTGAAGTTGAAATGAAAAAACAAAAAGAACGTTCTCGCTCTGCCAGTGAGTCTTCAACGGATGATTGGACCGTTTTGTTGGAAGATGCTGAAGAAGAATTTGTAGGATATGATACTTTAGATACTAACGTTAAAATTACTCGTTATAGAAAAGTGACTTCCAAAAAAGAGGGGGATCAATATCAATTAGTTTTTAATCTAACACCTTTTTATCCCGAAGGCGGTGGTCAAGTTGGTGATAAAGGATATTTAGAGGCTAATCGAGGAGATGTTGTATATGTCTTGGATACAAAAAAGGAAAATAATTTAATTATACACTTTACCAAAAATTTACCTAAAGACTTACATCAATCTTTTAAAGCTGTTGTCGATAAAAAACAACGCAATAGAACTGCTGCAAATCATACCGCTACGCACTTATTACATCAAGCACTACGTGAAGTTTTAGGAACTCATGTAGAACAAAAAGGAAGTGCAGTTCATTCAAAATATTTACGTTTCGATTTTTCTCATTTTTCCAAACTAACAGTCGAACAATTACGTGATGTAGAGAATTTTGTAAATGCAAGAATTGAAGGAAAATTACCTTTAATAGAAAAAAGAAGTGTTCCAAAAGAAGAGGCAATCGCTGATGGAGCAATGAGTTTGTTTGGTGAAAAATACGGAGATAGTGTTCGTTCTATTCGTTTCGGTCATTCGATTGAATTATGTGGTGGGACACATGTGCAAAACACCGCAGATATTTGGCATTTTAAGATTAAATCTGAAGGAGCTGTTGCTTCTGGAATTCGTCGTATTGAAGCTATTACCATGGATGCTACTAAAGATTATTATTTTGAGAATAATCGTGTTTTTCATGAAATGAAAGACTTATTAAATAACACTCAGGAGCCTCTAAAAGCATTGCAATCTTTACAAGATGAAAATGCAACTCTAAAGAAGCAACTAGAACAATTATTAAAAGACAAAGCCAAGAATTTAAAAGGTGATTTAAAGAATGAGCTTCAAGAAATTAATGGCGTTCAGTTTTTAGCAAGTCAAGTTGATTTAGATGCAAACGGAATTAAAACCTTAGCATTTGAATTAGGTGGAGAGTTTAAAAACCTATTCTTATTGTTTGGTGCAGAAACCAATGGAAAAGCAATCTTAACGTGTTATGTTTCTAAAGAAATTGTTTCCGACAAACTAAATGCCGGAACGATTGTACGCGAACTTGGAAAGTACATTCAAGGTGGTGGTGGTGGACAACCTTTCTTTGCAACCGCAGGAGGTAAAAACCCTAAAGGTATTTCTGAGGCATTAGATAAAGCTAAAGATTATTTAAACTAAAACAATTGTATCATGATTGAAAAACTAATTTCCTTTTTTAAAAAACCAATCAGTGAAACAATAAATGAATCACCTGAAGATGTTTGCCCAAATTGTTGGGGAAAACAAGGATATGATCATGAGATTCGGGAGATGTATAAAGACAAGCAAATTAATGTCAATAATCATGAGGCGAATTATGATTTTATTCAAGATTTTGTGGTGACTCATATAGACGGAATTAAACTCAAAAAAGGCAATACTAGTTTTGAATGCCCAACATGCCGTGCAAAATATTAAATGAATTTTCAAACACACATACCTCTTTCTAAAGAAACTATTCATCCTATAGATTATAACTCTAAAGTTCTCTTATTAGGTTCTTGTTTTTCTGAAAATATTGGAGAAAAATTTAAGTATTTCAAATTTCAATCACATCAAAACCCTTTTGGAATATTGTTTCATCCTAAAGCAATAGAAACCTTCATTACTAATGCAATCAATCTAAAAGAATATACAGATGAAGATGTGTTCTTTTTAAATGAACGTTGGCATTGTTTTGATGCTCATTCTGACATGAGTTCTTCTTCAAAACAGGAATTATTACAGAATCTTAATGATGCAATTCAACATACAAATCAAGAAATCAACGAGACATCTCACATCATCATTACTCTAGGAACATCTTGGACATACCGATTCATTGAAACAGATACTACCGTTGCTAATTGTCACAAAGTACCCCAAAAAAAGTTTTTAAAAGAGTTGTTATCTGTTGATGAAATTTCACAAAGTTTAGAATCTATCATAGCTTTAGTGAAGGATATAAATCCGAGTATAAATATCATTTTAACCGTCTCTCCTGTTCGTCATTTAAAAGATGGCTTTGTAGAAAACCAACAAAGTAAATCTCATTTAATTGCGGCCATTCATCAATTAGTAGAACCCCGAAAAAAGTTATTTTATTTTCCTAGTTATGAGATTATGATGGATGAATTAAGAGACTATCGTTTCTATAAAGAAGATATGAATCATCCTAGCAAAACAGCAATTGATTATATCTGGGAAAAATTTTGTGAAGCATGGATAGATGATGAATCAAAAAACACAATGAACAAAGTTGATTCTATCCAAAAAAGAATGAATCATAGACCATTTAATCCTAATTCAAAGGAGCATCAAAATTTTCTTCAAACAATCCAAAAAGATATTTTAACTCTTCAAAAATCAAATCCTAGAATTTCTTTTTAAAAATTGATAAGTGTTTATAACATTGGTTAATAAAAAAATTGTGTATTTTAAACTTTACTAAAAGTAATAATGATTCAAATAATAATAATAGGGGTATTGGCAGGAACAGCTATTGGAATGTTTATGTCCTCATTTTTTCTTCCAACAGACACTCCTATTTTTGGTATTTTTTGGACTAAAATTACTTCTACAGCCATTATTACTGGATTTCTTACTTCTATTTATGCTCATTTTTCAAAATCAAAATTACAAGTATTTATAATTTCAATTTTTATCGGAATTATTGTATTCTATGTAAAGTATTGGATTACTGGACATCATTTTGATCCAGTTATCATGGGTGGTTTTACTGGAGCTCTTTTAGTTGGAACCTATGCTGTAGTTAGAAAACTAACTTCTTCTTTTAGAGTATATAAAAGATTAGAGACTTTAAGAAAAAAAGGATTTAATATATTAATCCAAAAATTGAGCAACGTTTTGCCAAGGCCCACCGTTGATAACATCTAAACCATTTTGTGCTAAAAAATCTGTAGCACTCTGACTTCTTCCTCCGCTTTTACAAACTGCAATAATTGGTTTTTGAAACTCTTTAATGGCGTCTAAATTTTCAGGAATTGTATTTAAGACAATATGTTTTGCTCCTTCAATATGACCTTCATTCCATTCTGCTAATGTTCTAACATCTAAAACAATTGCTCCTTTATTTAAATATTCTTCAATATTTTTTGTAGTATCTTTTTGATTAAACATCCCAAATAATCCCATAATAATAGTTCTAAAATTAAGAATACAAAATTACACTTTTTATCAATAACAAGAATGCTGAAAATTGTAACGTTTTATTATTTTTCAATACATATACTTATAACCTATAAATTTATTGCTATGAGTACAGGTGGATCTATTGCAGCGATGGTTGAAAGTATGAAGAATAACAAAAGAAGGAGAAAGAGTGTTTTTAAAAAATTAGAAGATCATGGAAATTATACTTCAAAAACTAAATTACAGTTTAAGAAAACTGCCTCTAAATGTCAGCTAAGAAAGATTCGCAATCAACTAAAAGAAGAGAATAGAAAAAGTTTCAGAAAGAAAATAGTACTACTATTAATTATGTTGGCAGCTGCCATCTATCTTATTGGTTTTGCTAGTTTTTAAAAAAAGCTCTGATTTCTCAGAGCTTTTTACTTTTTACTTTTTGGCTTTTGCTTTTTTCAAAGCTTCTTCTATCACTTTATAGACACCATCTGCTCTTGATTGTTTTGCCCAGTCCAAAGCAGTAAGCCTTTTTCTGGTCTTTGTTTTTAATTTGGCTCCTTTTTCTATCAAAAGTTTTGCGATTTTTACTTTGTTATGCCTAGCAGCAAACATTAGTGGAGTTAATTCTCCTGATTTTTGATTGACATCTTGTCCAGATTCAATAAGAGCTTCAACAGCTTCATAATTTCCCATTTGAATCAATTTACAGAAAGAATTTGTTTCATAAGTTGAGCTGACTTCTAAATTGGCTTTTTTAATTACAGTTGTTGAATTTGCGTTTACCATTGTAAAAGCAGAAATACATAAGATTGTTAAAATGATTTTTTTCATGATTGTTAAGATTTTATTATTGATTGTATGTATAGTATAGACTTTAAAAAAAAGATATGTTTCAGTAAAATCACTGATTAACATTTAATTGGCACTATTTATATCAATTATCACAATTTCTGTTAAGTTTTTATTTTTGGAAAATATTTTTAATAAAATCATGTTACCTAACTACTTTATCGGTTTCGCAAAATTTTAGTAAACACCTGAAAATCTTTCTTACTTTTACAATTCAATCTATAAAAATGAATAAAAAAGTAATCTTGATGATTTTGGATGGCTGGGGAATTACCCAAGACCCAAAAGTCTCTGCTATCTATAATGCAAAAACTCCCTATATAAACTCTTTATATGATTTATATCCTTCGGCTGAATTAAGAACTGATGGTGAATATGTTGGTTTGCCAGAAGGTCAGATGGGAAATTCTGAGGTTGGTCATATGAATTTAGGAGCTGGGAGAATTGTTTATCAAAATTTAGCTAAAATCAATATTGCAGTTAGGGAAGGAAAGCTGTCCAAAGAGGAAGAATTGGTAAAAGCCTTTAACTATGCTAAAAAGAATAAAAAAAATATTCATTTGTTAGGGTTGGTTTCTAATGGCGGAATTCACTCACATATAAATCATGTCAAAGGATTGCTAGATGCTGCAAATGATAATGATGTAAACAATGTTTTTTTACATGTATTTACAGATGGAAGAGATTGCGATCCAAAATCGGGGTCCTATTTTATAAATGACATTGAAGAGCATATGAAAAAAACTACTGGAGAATTGGCAACAGTTACAGGTAGGTATTATGCAATGGATAGAGACAAGCGTTGGGAACGCGTAAAACTAACTTATGATGCTTTGGTGAATGGAATTGGAGAAAATTCTACAAATGCAATCGATAGTATCAATCAAAGTTATGCAAATAACGTCACTGATGAATTTATCAAACCATTAATTATGGTAGATGAAAATGGAAATCCAAAAGCAACTATCAAAGAAGATGATGTCGTTATTTTCTTTAACTTTAGAACCGATAGAGGAAGACAACTAACAGAAGTATTAAGTCAGAATGACAATCATGAATTTAACATGCATAAGCTTCCACTCTATTTTGTAACGATTACTAATTACGATAAAACTTTTAAAAATATTAAAGTAGTTTACAATACAGACAATATTGAAAATACTTTAGGAGAGGTTTTAGAAAGTGCTCATAAAAAACAAATTAGAATTGCTGAAACTGAAAAATACCCACATGTTACTTTTTTCTTTTCAGGAGGAAGAGAAGAAGAGTTTATAGGAGAAAAGAGATTATTATGTCAATCTCCAAAAGTTGCCACCTATGATTTAAAACCAGAAATGAGTGCCTATGAAATTAGAGATGCTATTGTACCTGAATTACAAAAAGGTGAAGTAGATTTTGTGTGTTTAAATTTTGCAAATGGAGATATGGTTGGCCATACAGGTGTTTTTGAAGCGGCAGTAAAAGCTTGTGAAACAGTTGACATTTGCACAAAAGATGTTGTCACTGCTGGATTAGAAAACGGCTACACAACCATACTTATCGCTGATCACGGAAACTGTGAAACAATGATGAATCCTGACGGAAGTCCACATACAGCTCACACCACCAATCCAGTTCCTATCATACTAATTGATAAAGAAATAAAATCAATAAAAAATGGTATCTTGGGTGATATTGCTCCTACAATTTTAGATTTAATGGAAGTAACTCAACCCAAAGAGATGACTCAAAAATCACTTTTATAAAATGAAAAAAATTGTTTTACTATTATTTATAAGTTTAATATTTAGTGTAAATGGGCAATCGAAAGAGGATAGGAATGGAAATTTAATCGGTTATATAGAAAAATCTGATTTTCTTCAAGGGAAATACAAGGTTTGGTTTGAGAAAAATTATAACAATTATCAACCCAATGAAAAGGTTGTGAAAAAATTAAAAAAACGATTTGATAATATCTCCATAAAAGCATTTATTGGAACCTGGTGCCATGATAGTAAACGTGAACTTCCTAGCTTCTACAAAGTGATGGAATTAGCAGGTTTTGATTTAAAGAATAACTTTCAAATAATAGGAATTACCAGAGGAAAAAAAACACCTGATAATTTACAAGAAGGTTATACTATTGAACATACCCCAACGTTCATCTTTTATAAAGATGGAAAAGAAATTGGTCGTTATGTAGAACATGCAAGAGAAACGATTGAAAAAGATATTTTAAAAATTTTAAGTAGAAAAAAATACAAACACACGTACCAAAAATAAATGTTACCTAATAAACACTTAATTATTGCCATAGATTTTGATGGAACTATCGTAGAAGATGCGTATCCGAACATTGGAAAACCGTTAATTTTTGCTCTTGATACCATCAAAAAAACTACAAGCAGATAGACATCGCTTAATTTTATGGACTTACAGGTCCGGACAAAAACTTACAGAAGCTGTTAATTTTTGTAAAGAACAAGGAATCGAATTTTATACCGTTAATAAAAATTATCCTGAAAAAGAGTTTGATGGAAAAATCAGTAGAAAAATTCACGCAGACTTATTCATCGACGACAGAAATGTTGGCGGGTTTATAGGATGGACACAAATCTATAAATTGATCTTCAATCACGAACCTGAATTAAAAAAGAAAAAAGGCTTATTCTCTTTTTTGAAGTAGTTATAATCACTTTATATTTTTAAAATTAAAAGTATCTTTGTCCTTTAATTTACACTATGATTAAAGTAAAAACCAAAGAAGAAATAGAAATAATGCGCGAAAGTGCCTTGGTTGTTTCTAGAACTTTAGGAGTACTTGCCAAAGAAGTAAAGCCCGGTGTTACGACATTATTTTTAGATAAAATTGCCGAAGAATACATTCGTTCTCAAGATGCAATTCCTGGATTTTTAGGTTTATATGATTTTCCAAACACGCTTTGTATGAGTCCTAATGCTCAAGTGGTTCATGGAATTCCTAATGACAAACCTTTACAAGAAGGTGATATTATTTCTATTGACTGTGGCGCCATCAAAAATGGTTTTTATGGTGACCATGCCTATACCTTTGCTATTGGTGAAATTGAAGATGAAACTAAAAAATTACTTCAAGTTACTAAAGAAAGCTTGTATGAAGGGATTCGTGAATTAAGAGCTGGAAACCGAGTTGGTGATGTTGGTTTTGCTATTCAAAAATATTGTGAAGACAGAGGTTACGGAGTAGTTCGTGAATTGGTTGGACACGGATTAGGAAGAAAAATGCACGAAGATCCTGAAATGCCTAACTACGGAAAACGTGGTAGAGGAAAGAAGTTTATAAACGGAATGGTAGTTGCCATAGAACCGATGATTAATTTAGGTACCCATAAGATTAATCAACTAAGTGATGGTTGGACTATCTTAACGCAGGATGGAAAACCAAGCGCACACTTTGAACATGATGTTGCCATTGTAGATGGAAAGCCAGAATTACTTTCTACATTTAAATATATTTATGAAGCCTTAGGGATTGAAAGCGATGAAGAAGATGAATTTCGTCAAGCTCCTTTGGTAATCTAATCTTTTGAAATTATTCAAAACCATATTAAACACCATTCCACGCCCATTACTTATTAAGCTAAGTTATGTTGTGAGGCCTTTTATTGCTTTTTATTTAAAGGGAAACGCCTATACAGATCCGATTGACGGAAAAAGTTTTCGAAAATTTTTACCTTATGGTTATGGAATTCAAAGACCCAACGTTTTATCACCAAGTACACTTTCTTTAGAAAGACACCGATTATTGTGGTTGTATTTAAATAATGAGACTAATTTCTTTTCTGAAAAGAAAAAAGTGCTTCACATGGCTCCAGAACAATGCTTTTTAAAGCGTTTTAGAAAACTAAACCATGATTATATTACTGCAGATTTATATTCGCCCATTGCTGATGTAAAAGCAGATATTACTAAGTTACCTTTTGAGGACGATTCTTTTGATGTCGTTTTTTGTAATCACGTTTTAGAACATATTCCTGATGACACAAAAGCAATGCAAGAATTATATCGCGTCATGAAAAAAGGGGGTATGGGAATCTTTCAAATACCACAAGATTTAAATCGTGAGACTACTTTTGAAGATGATTCAATTACAGATCGAAAAGAACGTGCAAAAATATTTGGACAATATGATCATGTAAGGGTATACGGACGAGATTATTTTAATAAACTCAGATCTATTGGTTTTAAAGTTGATGAAGTAAATTATACTGAAAAACTCTCTGCTGAACTTTCAGACAAATACCGATTAATGAAAGGAGAAGTTTTACCGGTAGTTTTTAAAAACTAATTTCTGAATTCTGTCAATTCTCCTTTTTCATTTGCGTAAATCAAAATGACTTTTAAAGCTGGTTTACTTTCTAAAAATTCTTTTGTTTTTTCTAAACCCATTGCCATAAAAGAAGTAGCATAAGCATCTACATCTGCACAATCTAATTCGGCAATAACAGTAGCAGCTAGCAAATTACTTTCTGTTGCATAACCCGTTTTAGGATTAATTGTATGCACATATTTTTGACCGTCATTAGCTATTCTGAATTTCCGATAGTTTCCAGAGCTAGCCATGGATTTATTGGTTAATTTCAAATTTGTGTAAGCAGAACGAGATCCGTCAGTATTTGGATTTTCTATTTGAACTGTCCATAATTTACCTTCTGGTTTGGTTCCTTTTAATCGTATCTCTCCTCCTATTTCAACCAAATAATTGTCTACCCCTTTAGATTCTAAAAATCTCCCAATAGCATCTAGTCCATATCCTTTTCCAATAGAATTAAAATCTAAATAGGTTTCTGGGAATTGTTTTACCACGCTATTATTTTCTATGGCAACTTTATCTAACCCAACAAACTGCATCAATTCTTTTACACGGTTAGAATCTAATTCATTTAAGGGTTTTTCTGGCCCAAATCCCCAAGCATTTACCAAATTTCCAACAGTTGGATCAAAATATCCGTTTGTTTCTTTAAAAATTTGTTTCGATTTAGAGAATACTTCTTTAAAATAACTGTCTGCTTTTATGCCTATTTCTCCTTTATTTATTCTTGAGATAACAGAAGTTGGAATGTAGGTTGATATAGATTGATTAATTTCATCAAATAGTTGATTGATTTCAGTATCAAAGTTTTTAGAAATATCATAATAAATAATGCTATAAGTGGTTCCAAAAACTTGTCCTTGTAATTTTACAGGTTCATTATTCGTAATCTTTTCATTACAGGAAATAAAAGCAAAAAAAGAGGCAATTAACAGTAAAAGAAGTGTTTTTTTCATTCCTAAATTATTGTTCTGTAAAGATACTATTTAAAGTTTTTATAAATGGTTCATAAATTATTGTTAATCACCCTGATTATCCTAACAATATTTTTAACTTTGTAATTGTAAAAAATTCAATTATACAGAAAATGAAAAAAATAGTAGTATTACTAATAAGCTCGGTTGTTTTAACTTCTTGTATTTCTCAAAAAGAACATGCAGCACTACAAGCACAACACGACAAAACTAAAGATGAGTTGGTTGCTGTTAAAAACAGTTTAACGAAATGTATTATCGATAAAGAAAAGTGTGAAGCTGATGTTAAGAACTTAAATAGTTCGATTGCTGATTTAAGAAATGATAAAAAGAAAACCTTAGAATATGTTGATAACTTAACAGTTTTGACACAAGGTGCTACCGATAATATTAAAGAAACACTGGCTCAATTAAGTAAAAAAGATAAATACATTAATAGAATTAGAGCTGCGGCAACTAAGAAAGATTCTTTGAATCTTGTAGTCGCTTTTAACTTGAAAAAAGAGTTGAAAGATGGTATTGATGATGAAGATATTGAAATCAATGTTGAGAAAACAGTTGTTTTTATTTCTATTTCTGACAAGTTATTATTTAAGAGCGGAAGTTATAATGTAACTGATAAAGCTTATGAAGTTTTAGAAAAAGTTGCAACAGTTGTAAATGGTCAACCAGAAATGGATGTCATGATTGAAGGTCATACAGATGCTACTCCAATTAAAAACGATATTATTCAAGATAACTGGGATTTATCTGCTAAGAGAGCAACCTCAATTACCAGAATATTACAATACAAATTCGGTGTAAAACCAAGCAGATTAATTGCTGCAGGTAGAAGTAGCTATGTGCCTTTAGCACCAAATGACACCCCAGCCAACAAATCTAAAAATAGAAGAACTAAGATTATTATCTTACCTAAGATTGGTCAGTTCTTTGAAATGTTAGAACAAAAAGCTGAGTAATTAAAAGTAGTTTTTTATATATATTTTTTTATTCTAAAATTTTTATAAAATCTTCAAAGGCAACATAATAGGGTTGATCTTTAAAAACAGGATTTTCAATACTTTCTGCATTGGCAATTCCAACACCCGCAAACCATACTTTTGCATTTTGTTTTTTGGCATGTTCTTTAAACGTTTCCATCCATAAAACATCATATTCTTCTGGATTTTGAATATTGTTGGTTGCTTTTACCAAAACAAAAACAGGCCGCTCTCCTTTTTTAAATAAAACAAATTGTGGATGTCTTTTAAGCTTACTATTAATTGCTTGAAATTCGTATCCCATTTCTTCTAACTTCTTTCCTGCTATATTCATAGCAAGATTGTGCAATTCTTGTGCTGTTAAAACTTGCATTAACTTCTTGTGATTTACTTATTTTTACTAATTAATTTAAGAGCATTAGGATTCTTTGCTAAGATATCATCTCCTGTAGATCCTTTTCCAATAACAAGTTCTATTTTTGAGGATCTATATCTACCATCTTTTATTTCATCAGAATTAGTAACATCAGGTCTTTTTAATGAACTCATTCTAGATTTCAAAGATGAAACCTGTTCTACTTTAGTAGCTTTGCCGACATATTAAGGCTTTTGTGGTTCGTTTTTCACTGTTTGTGAAAATATAGTTTGTAATCCTATAAAAAATAAGCAAACTAGTAAGGGGTGTAATTTTTTATTCATTAGTTTATTGATTAGGTGAATTGTATGATATAAAACTACTGATAATAATTAAAGAAAAGAATTCAAAAAAGGAAAAATATAAAATTTTATTAATTTATTAATGATATGTCTTTAAAGTTCTTAAAATAGTAAAAACTCAACAACTTAAAATAACAAATGAATTGATTCTTTAAATAGTATACAATAGTATATTTGAGAAAATCTACAGCGTCAATTCACAAAATAAAAACCTTTTACTTCTTTTTATTGCGCATATTGTAGTTCTTGTCGCCTCGTGTTTTTGGTTTCTTATATTTCCTAGCAATTTCTCTTTTGTAAGAACCTCCTTGATTGGTTTTGCTATTCTTCTCGCTCTTTTCATGAAAAGCAGGACCGGGAACGTATTCTTCAGAAGTTCTGTTTTTTGAGATTTCTTGATCTTCTTTTGGGCGCTCTTCTTCGGTAAGTTGTTTGGTGATTTCTACTTCTTCTGGAAAATCTAACACCGGAATTTTATAATCCATCAAAGCTTCTATACGCTCTTTCGCTTCTAATTCTTTTTCAGTTGAAAATAGAATGGTTTTTCCTTCGTGTTCTGCACGTCCTGTTCTACCAATTCTGTGCATATAGTTTTCTGGAAAATACGGAGTATCAAAATTTATCACATGAGAAATTTCATCTAAATCTAATCCACGAGCCATGACATCCGTGGCAACCAAAATACGGTTCTTTCCTTCATCAAATTGACGGATAGAACGAATTCTATAATTCTGTGTTTTATTAGAATGAATGACACAACTCTCTGATCCGAAAATTTCTTCAAGAGCAGCAAATAACAAATCTGCTCTACGCTTGTTAGAAACAAACACCAACACTTTGGTAAAAGCATCTCGATCTCGTAATAAGTGAGCTAATAAGTTTGCTTTGGTATAAAAGTTTGGTGCTATGTATGAAGTTTGTTGAATATTATCAAGTGGTGTACCACTTAATGCTACAGAAATCTTCTGAGGCGCTTTAAAGAAATCATTAATTAATTCATCTACATCATCGGTCATAGTGGCAGAAAACATAATGTTTTGTCTAGCTCTTGGTAGTAGATCAAAAATGTTTAATAACTGAAAACGAAACCCTAAATCTAGCATCACATCTACCTCATCAATCACCAATTTCTGAATCGATTTTAGTTTTAAAACATTGCTTAATCCTAAATCGTACAATCTACCTGGAGTAGCTACAATAATATCGGTTCCTTGAGCAACTGCTTGTTTTTGAGTATTAATATTTGCTCCACCATAGACTCCTAAAACTCTCAGGTTAATGTATTTGGTTAGCTTTTCAATTTCATCTACAACTTGTAAAACTAATTCACGTGTTGGAACCAACACCAAAACTCTTGGCGTTATTTGCTTAGAAAATTTTAAATCTCTAAGGATTGGCAACATATATGCAAATGTTTTTCCTGTACCTGTTTGTGCAATTCCTACCACATCTTTTCCAGAACGAACCACAGAAAAGGATTGTTCTTGAATAGGAGTTGGATGTGTAAATCCTAACTCTTCTATACTATTATAAAGTTGATTAGATAAATCTAAATCTTGAAAAGTGGTCATGCCAAAAAAAATTTTGACAAAGGTAGGCTTTCTTGTATTTAAAAAGAACAAAATACACACCTTCTCTAGATAACAAAAAGACATTCAGTAGATTATTTCTTTTTTTGTAATTTAACCTCTTATCAACTACCTATGAAATACTTCTTTACCTCGCTTCTACTTTTAACTTATTTTATTGGGTTTTCCCAAGAAGCTAAATACAAAGAATACTCGTATACTGAGTTTTTTAAAATGATTGAAAAAGAGACAGATTCTGTTTTTGAGCTTAACGATGCACTCATTGTTTTTAACCCAGAAAAAGACCAACGATTTACAGGAGTTTGGGAAGGGAACAGCAATATTAGCTTTGAAAACAAGGACTCCTTATATATCGATAAAAAAATAGTCTTAAATAAAGTGGTTTTTAACCCCGGCTTTAGATTTCGAAATTCTGATAATAAAACAATCAGAGGTTATATTCATCATTTGGTTTTTAAAAATGATATTAACAATGTTTTTTATCCTCAAATTTATCCTGTTATCAGTGATTTAGTACAAGTAGATATTGCTGAGTTTTTAAAAGATGATTCTGACGATTATTTGTTAGAAAAATTACCTCCCATCTCTTCTTTAATAGAAAAAAAGTTAGAGAATCTTTCCACAATGTTAGCACTTGAAAATGCAATAAAACTAAAAATACTAATCCTTTCGATCAGTTAACTTTAATTGATGAAGTTAAAAAAGGAGCAAAAGAATTAGATGTTTTGGTTCAAAAAGAATTAGATGAACACAATCATAAATAAATTCTTTTGTATCTTAGAATCATTGAAAAATGAAATACGATGCAAACTCCTATCCGATTAGAACAAGCAATTATTAAATTATATACTGCTTTTCATAATAACACCCTAGATCCAGAAGATTGTACAGCTTGTGCTGTTGGAAACATTTTAGACAATCATGAAAGTTGGAAGCATCTTTCTAATGAACATGGTTCATTACAATTAAACTATATTGGAACAGTTCATCAGCGATTAGGAAGAAAGTTTAATGGATATACTCCTCAAGAATTATTAGAAATAGAGAAAGTATTTTTAGAAGCTTGTGGATTTAAAACTCCGTTATGTCATTACAATCCAAAACCACAAAACCCTAGAGATAAAGAAAGTTTATTTAACGGTCTCTGTGCGGTTGTTTCCTTCTTGTGTAGTTTAGATAACATTCCTAATATAATGGAGTATTCTAAATTGTTTGAATATGAAAATAACGAGCCTAAATATCAACTAGAAACTGTCATCACATAAAAAAACCAGCTTTATATAAGCTGGTTTTAAATTTTTATAGATTAAGAAGATTACTTCATTTTTCCATTAATCACTCCAACCAAAGCTCCCATAATACCTACCATTACTATACTTATAGCAACATCTATTGCTATATTTTGATAATTAGGTTCTAGCGTAGCATACATAAAGAAATTCATGACTAGAGAATTTAATAAACCAAAAATTGCTCCAACTTTAAAGCCTTCACTTGCACTTTTAATAGAAGCTACAACTGTAAATACGTAGGCAATTACGAATCCGAAGAAAAGACAACCCAATGCAATAAAGATCATATTCTCTTCTCCTTGATTAGGATATAAATCTTGAAATAAGATTCCATAAAAAAGCCACCCAAGTAAAAAATTAACTACAAAAGCGGCAAGACCAGAAATTAAAAAATTCTTTGTATTCATCCTTATAAAATTTTAGTTAGTAATACCTAAATGTATAAAAAAATATTTAACCCTCTTCTATTAACAAGAAAACCAGCACTTTAGAGTGCTGGTTTTCTTGTTATATAGTAATCTGATTTCTATCCTCCAAAATCGTCAAATCTGATATTCTCATCAGGAATTCCAAAATCTTCTCCCATTTTCTGAACTGCTTTATTCATTAATGGTGGACCACAGAAATACAATTCGATATCTTCTGGTGATTCGTGTAAGTCTAAATAATTTTCTATCACACAATTGTGAATGAATCCAGTAAATCCATCTCCTTCACCTTCAATTCCATCTTTAACTTTCCAGTTGTCTTCTTCCATTGGTTCAGACAGAGCCATATAAAATTTAAAATTTGGAAAATCTCTTTCTAAAGATTTAAAGTGATCGATATAGAATAATTCTCTTTTAGAACGACCTCCGTACCAATAGGTAACTTTACGTCCAGTTTTTAAGGTTTTGAACAGGTGATATAAGTGAGAACGCATTGGTGCCATTCCTGCTCCACCTCCAACATATAACATTTCACTATCAGACTCGTTGATGAAGAATTCACCATAAGGTCCAGAGATTACTACTTTATCCCCTGGCTTTTGAGCAAATATATACGAAGAAGCTACTCCTGGATTTACATCCATCCAACCGTTTTTAGCACGATCCCATGGCGGAGTTGCAATACGTACATTTAACATAATTTCTCTTCCTTCTGCAGGATAAGAAGCCATAGAATACGCACGTTCTACTGTTTCATTATTTTTCATTACTAAAGGCCATAAACCAAACTTATCCCATTCAGCCTGAAACTTATCTGGAGTTTCATGTTCTTCTGGGTGTGCAGTAATATCCATATCTGAAAACTTAATTTCACAATTAGGAATTTCAATCTGAATATATCCTCCAGCTTTATATCCCATATCCTCTGGAATTTCTACTACAAACTCTTTAATAAAAGAAGCTACATTATAATTTCTTACAACTGTTGCATCCCATTTCTTAATTCCAAATACTTCTTCTGGAATAGAAATATCCATGTCTTGTTTAACTTTAACCTGACAAGCTAAACGGATACCGTGTTTTAATTCTTTTCTTGTAAAGTGAGGTGTTTCAGTAGGTAAAGCTTCACCTCCACCAGAATTAACGTGACACTCACATTGAACACAAGAACCACCTCCACCACAAGCTGATGGTAAGAAAATTTTCTCGTTTCCAAGTGTTGTTAAAAGTGTACTTCCAGAAGCCACTTCTATTTTCTTTTCTCCATTAATCGTAATCGTAACTGGACCCGATGGAGAAAGTTTTTGTTTTACAAATAATAGTAATGCTACTAATAACAACGTAATCAGTAAAAAAGCTGCTACGGTTGCTAAGATAGTTCCTGTTGTGCTTGCTGCTAATGTAATCATCTTACTTCTGTATTTCTTTTATGTTATCAGCTATTTTTTCTTCATCTTCTTTCACTACTTCCTTGACTTCTTCAGTTTTATTTGTAGAAACCACCTCTGTTTTCTCTTCTTTTGTCTCTTCATCACCACCCGTTAACATTCCTCCAAAACTCATAAATCCAATCGCCATTAAACCAGTAATAATAAATGTAATTCCTAAACCTCTTAATGCTGGAGGGACACTAGAATAACGAATCTTTTCACGAATCGCTGCAATTGCTAAAATTGCTAAAAACCATCCAATTCCTGATCCAATTCCGTACGTTGTCGCTAATCCTAAAGTTGCTATCTCACGTGATTGCATAAATAAAGACCCTCCTAAAATGGCACAATTTACTGCAATTAATGGTAAGAAAATACCTAATGAATTATATAAAGAAGGTGAGAATTTTTCAACAATAATTTCTACCAGTTGTACCATGGTTGCAATGGTTGCAATGAACATGATAAATGATAAGAAACTTAAGTCGTACTCAGCATATTCTGGACCTAACCAAGCCAATGCTCCTTCTTGTAATATATATTGATCTAACAACCAGTTTAAAGGTACTGTTACTGCTAATACAAAGATTACGGCAGCTCCAAGACCTACGGCTGTAGCTACTTTTTTAGATACAGCAAGGTAAGAACACATTCCTAAGAAGGTTGCAAATACCATGTTGTCTATAAATATCGATTTGAAAAATAATTCTA
>ENA-OUOG01001669-OUOG01001669.1-marine-metagenome-genome-assembly--contig:-NODE-1669-length-24991-cov-15.700329_pt1 | contig 24991 bp, 20 predicted proteins | sample MGYA00248635_ERZ508505 | MGnify/ENA primary metagenome ERZ508505 (study PRJEB26176, sample SAMN06267871) | marine metagenome | isolation source: Saanich Inlet, British Columbia, Canada | place: Pacific...
ACAACGGCCGCGATGAAGCAAGCCACTCCGCATCATTCAGACCACCGTGCCCCAGGAAGGGTCGGTTGGTAAGGCGCTAGGCCTTTCGGGATGCTTGACGCTAAGGTAACGCAGTCAATTGTTCTTTCGTGCTTCTCGCCGCTTCCGTCTTTGTTCCGCCTTGGGGGGCATAACCGCGGTGCGAACCTCCATTTGGTCGGGATCTTGGTAGGGCATTCGTGCTGCGTAAAACGCCCAAGACTCAGCCAGCATGCATTTGGGAGCTTCAAACCAGTCCATGCCATCCATCAAAAGGGACATGGATTTCAACTCGGTTTCGCTCTCGGCGGGACGAGAGAGAAAATGCGTCCGGAGGGGCTCGAGGTCAAACCACATTTCAACTTCGCCAGGAGCATGCATGTAGAAGTCGGCACGTGGTCCGTGCGCAAATGGAAGGTCTTGGGTCGCGGTAAGGGTGACTTCCGCAGGGGAGTTGGGACGCTTTGTAGCGTGAAATCTCAACGTCACTTCGCCTGCATCTGAGTAGCCTTCGGGCAGGGCGTCATTCCAATTGGATAGCCCCAAATACATGTGGTTGGGACCTTGAATTGTCGTCATCGACATGGGGTATTCTCCCTTGCCGCGCCAAGTTTTTTGAAATGCCCACCCCATGATCATGGGTCGGGTTGGAAGCACAACAGTATCCGTGATGACGTAGCATGACAATTGAGCGCGGGTGGTGTTGGATGAGAAAGCCAGCACGAGAAGAACAAGCAGGAGGGGCCACGAGGGTGTTTGGCGACCACCATGGGTCAGAAAGCGATGCATTGGGAACATGTGTTGAAGATAAACTGCCGGTCTCAACTTGTCGAGTCGGTCCCGTGCTTGTGACTTTAGTTTGCACCTGGCGTTGTCTGAGGTGGGGCCTTCTTATCTTTCCCGGATGGACTTCCCAACCTCTTCCATGTTCTCATTGGGCTGGCAAAGAAGTGCTCGAGTGGCCTACGCCGCGAGGGTGCTTATGGTTGTTGCCTTGTTCGGATCTGATTTCGAGGCCGACGCCCAAACCACGTTCCAAATGTTTGGCCACCTCGAGGCGGTCGCGGAACAAGACGGCGGCGAGAACTACTCCGGATTCTCCATCGGCGAACACGACTTTTTCGTGACTTCCCAGTTGACGGACCGCATCTCGTTTTTGTCTGAAATGGTGATCAACCCGCAAAGCGGGGAAGGTGGGTTCAAGACGAGTTTGGAGCGCGTGCGTTTGGCGTTCAACTACTCCGGGAACCACTACCTCATCGTCGGCAAGATGCACACGCCGGTGAACTACTGGAACGACCGGTTTCACCACGGCCGGTACCTGTTTCCGACCATTGACCGTCCTCAGTCCTTCAGCCACCTCATTCCGATTCACACCTTGGGCTTCCGCCTCCAAGGCCAAAACCTAGGCGACCTCCGCTTCGGTTACGACATCGTGGTGGGCAACGGGCTGAGCTCCAACGACCAGGGTGACGACAGTTGGCAGAAATCGGTCACCACGGCATGCCACGTCAAGCCTTGGGAAGGCTCGCGGATTGGAGTGAGCTATTACCGGGACGTCATTTTTGACAACATGGTCAGCTCTCACGGCGGCCACGGCGGGGCGCACAGGCATGACGTGTATGACGGCGACGTCAACGTCAACCTCTTGAGCGCAAGCGCGGGGTACGAGAACGCCAGGTGGGAAATGCTTTACGAGTACAGCATCAGCATGCAGTCCTACCCGGACTCTGCGGGGGCCGCCAGTTCGAGTTCCTACTCGACCTACCTGTACCTTGGGCTGAGGCTGAAAAACCAGGCCGACGTGGTGTATGGGTTGGTCGATTGGTTGGAAATCCCGGAGGAAGACCTGCATTTGATGCCGCAGCAGCTTGCCAAGTTTGGGCTGGGCTGGCGCCACGAATTCGCAGGCCAAATCCACACCAAGACCCAAGTCGAACGCTACACCGGCTTCCGAGACGACCTCATGATGCCACCCGCCGACAAGTGGGAATTGAAACTTCAACTCGCTTACGTTTTCTGAGATGAGGACATTACTCCTGTGGATCGGAACAATGCTCGCCATGAGCATGAGCGGCTGGAGTCAATCCCTGCCGCCTGCCGCCGTCATCGTCGGCAACAACATAGGCTTCGAGCAATTGACTGAGGCCCAGGTGCGGCGATGCTTGCGCGGAGAGGTGAGCCGCTGGACCGGCGGTTCCGACCTGTCTGTCACCGTCGTGTTGCCGTCCACCAGACTCCCTGAGTGCGAGGCGACGGCGCAATTTCTCGTAAGCTCCCCGCGTCCGGCCTCCCTGCAGAAGTACTGGTTGGGGCTTGTGTTTGAAGGCCGGGCGAAGGCGCCGATTTTTGGCCAGTCTCAGCAGGACGTCCTGGATGCCGTCCTAGACAAGCCTGGGGCGTTGGGCATTGTGTATGGCATCTCCGTGCCTGAGGAATACCGAATCGAAGTTGTGCGCGAATGAATTGGAATTCCGTCATGGTGCGGATTTGGTTGCCGTTTCTCGCGGCGGCCCTGATGCTGCTTTACTTTTTGGCGGTCTACATCCCTTCGCTTCAGCGTGAAACGCTGACTCGATTCCACATGGACAAGCTCCGGACGGTAGCCGGCACTGTGGAAGGGCTGATCGAACACGCGGTTGGGCGAGAGGATTTTGCCCCCATCAACCCGGTGTTGAGCGCGGTTCCTGACGTCGAGCTCGTGGAACGCATCGGCATCTTTTTTCAAGACCAAGACACGTTGGAGATCCGCTATTTGTCTGGATTTGGGGTCGAAAACAACCGACTGATTTCCCTGTTGCGGGACGACGTCAGCGTCACAGAATTGGCGCATGCAACGGAGTGGGACGGTGCTCTCCCAGATTCCGTCCAATCCTTTTTCCAGGGAGAAAAGCTTGCGCACGTTTCCGTCGAGGAGTTCTATGCCCTCATGGACACCGACTTGTTGGTCCGAATCGATTTGGATTATGCAGGTGGTGACGGGTGGTATGGAACCACGGCTTTGGTGATGGGGAGCAAATCGGCGTTCAACGAGGAGTTGCGCAACTTGCGCGAGCCGTTCATCCTGATCCAAACCCTGCTCGCACTCGGTGCCATTGCGCTGTTTTATTATTTGGCCTTTCACATTTCTCGCCCCATTCTCGGCGTCGCTGCGGTGGCGTCGCAGATGCGCCAAGGGAATTTTGACGTGGAGATTGAAGAGGTCAGCACGCTCAACGAAATGGGCATGCTGACCCAAGCGTTGCGGGAGCTTCGCGACGAATTGAACCGGAAACGGATTGAGAACGACGAGCTGACCAACGACATGGAGCGCAAGATTGTGGAGCGCACCGAACAGTTGGAGGAAGCCGTGCGGGCCAAGGATGAGTTCCTGAGCACGATGTCTCACGAGATCCGGACGCCGTTGCATTCCCTCATCGCCATTGGGGACATGCTTCGGAAGGAGGAGGATCACGGAGATCGGCAAGATTTGTTGAGGTCGCTCAACACCTCATCCAAACAACTGCTCGCCCTCATCAACGACATCCTCGATTTCAGCAAAATCAGTGCAGGAAAACTGGAGCTTCACGTCGAACCGGTGCCGTTGCGAGCGTTCTTTCAAGAGCTGGCCGAGCCCTTTGAGTTGTCCGTGAAGCCCGGCGTCGAATTTGTCAAGGCTTGGCCCGACAAGCTGGAAAACCACGTGGTGGAGATGGATGCCATGCGCCTTTCCCAAGTGCTGCACAATTTGTTGTCCAACGCGTTCAAATTCACGGAATCCGGCGAAGTGATTTTGAGCATCCGGTGCAAGGAACTGGAAAAAGAAGGGCGACCGCTTGTGGGGCTTGAAGTGCAGGTGGTGGACACGGGCGTGGGCATTGCGGAAGAAAACGTCGAAGCCATCTTGACGGCATTCACCCAAGAGAATTCATCCATCAGCCGAAAGTTTGGCGGAACGGGTCTCGGGCTGAGCATCGTCAACCGCTTGCTGCATATGATGGGAAGCGATTTGGAAGTGCAAAGCACGGTGGGGCAGGGTTCGATGTTTGGGTTTTTCCTGGAATTGCCACTGACGCAGGAGCAAGCTGTGGCGGAGAACTCGCCTTCCCGGGAGGAGGCGGACTTGAGCAAGTTGCGTTTGTTGTATGTCGAGGACATTGAGCCCAACCGTTTTGTGATGAAGGCCATGGTGCGACCGTGGCAGGTGCAGTTGATTCAAGCGGAAAGTGGGCTTCAGGCCCTGAACATCCTCGCGAAGGAGTCGTTCGACGTGGTGCTGATGGACATCCAAATGCCGGAAATGGACGGGATGGAAACCCTGCTGCAGATCCGTGCACGGTACGCAGACTGGAGCACGCCAGTGGTCGCCTTCACGGCGCACGCGCAGGAAAGCGACGTCGAGCGATACATGTCGCTGGGTTTTGCCGACGTGCTGACGAAACCCGCAGGGCCAGAGGTCCTCAAAGCCTTCCTTCACCAATACGTTGTGAACAAGTAGGGTGGTCGTGATGTGAAGAAGTTGGTGTTGCCGATACGTTTGCATCATGGACTTCTCTCAATCACTTGTACCGACTTTGCTTGCCCTCTGTGTGATTGCCGTGCTGGCAATCGTCGCGATCAACGCGGCAGCCTGAGCGCATCGCACGTGTGAATAAATCGACATGCCTCGTCTGGCGGTCGATGGTCGTGCCCCTTAGTTTGAGGGCATGACATCATACGCCCCTTGTGTTTCTTGGATTTTCATGCTGATCGCGGGTGCGTTAGGCTCCGTTTTTGGCCAATCTTCCGTCTCGACCATCTCAGGTTCCGTCCTCGACGCCGAGGCGCGCTACCCTTTGCTTGGCGCGACCGTTCAGGTGCTGACCGCGCCGGAATTGGTCACCACGGCCGACCTGGACGGCCGCTTCAAACTCACGCAGGTGCCTTTGGGTCGGCACGCGGTGCAGGTCTCGTTCATCGGGTACGAGCCGCGGGTGCTGGAAGGCATCGTCGTCACGAGCGGACGTCCCGTCGTGCTCACCGTCGAGCTGCAGGAAAGCGTTGTAGCCATCCAGGCCGCCGAAGTGACGGCGACACAAGAAGGGGAGGTCATGAACGAGATGGCGACGGTGAGCGCCCGTGCGTTCACGGTTGAGGAAACGGATCGGTACGCGGGCTCGCGGGGCGACCCTGCCCGCATGGCCAGCAACTTCGCGGGCGTGCAGGGGGCGGACGACTCCAGAAACGACATCGTGGTCCGGGGCAACAGCCCGAGCGGCGTGCTGTGGCGCGTCGAAGGCGTCGACTTGCCCAACCCCAACCACTTTTCGGTGCCCGGCACGGGCGGTGGACCTGTCGCCATCGTCAACAACAAGACGCTCGCCAACTCGGATTTCTTCACGGCGGCTTTCCCGGCGGAGTTTGGGAACAGCACGGCCGCGGTCTTTGATTTGCGGCTTCGAAACGGGAACCAAGACCAATGGCACGGGAGCGGCCAGCTCGGCTTCCTCGGCACGGAGGTCTTGGCGGAAGGCCCCCTCAACCGAGACAACCGCTCCAGCCTCCTCATCAACTACCGGTACTCGACCGCCGTCATTTTCTCGGCGCTTGGCATTGACATCGGCACGAGCGCGGTCCCCAAATACCAGGACGGTTCCTTCAAACTTCACGTGCCCACGGGCGGGGGAGGAGCGTTGTCGGTTTGGGGTTTGGGAGGAAACAGCAGCGTGGACATCCTCATCTCCGACCAAGTGCGGCCCGAGCGCAACATTTACGGCGACAACGACCGCGACCAGCATTTCCGAACGGGCATGGGCATCGTCGGCGCGACGTACACCAAGCCGGTCAACGAGCGCACGTACGTCAAAACGACGCTCGCCCTGAGCCGCGACTGGCAGGACAGCCGCCACGAATTCGTGACCCGCGACCTGTCTTACGAAGGTGGCGACACGACGTTCACGAACGTGAGCACCCAGCCGCTCATGGGCTACCTCTTCGACAAGAAGCGCGTGTCCTTGGCGGCGCACGCCAACCGCAAGTTGGAGGTGGACAAGGGGGCGGCGACGTTGCGGTTTGGGGTGAACGCGGACGCGATGTTTTGGGCGTTCAACGACAGCATCCGGCCGTTTGTGTGGCAGCCCGACCCCAACATGCAGGACAGCACGTTGACCTTGGGCGATTTCGGGCGACGTTGGGATGCGAACATGACGTCGCTTCTCCTTCAGCCTTTTGCCCAAATCAAGTGGCGCCCCTCCGAACCCTGGACGGTCACCGCCGGCCTCCACGCCATGGCGGACACGCGCAGCGGCGCAGCCTCCCTGCTCGAACCCCGTCTCGGCGCGCAATACGTGACGGCCGGCGGCACGGCTTGGTCGTTCGGCACCGGCCTCCACAGCCAAATGCAGACGCCCTACCTCTACGCCTCGTCGCCCGCGCCGTACCCTTCGGACGGTTCGCCGCTTGTGACGCCCAACGCCAACTTGGATTTCACCAAGAGCCTGCACACGGTGGTGGGGATGTCGCGCCGGCTCGGTAACGTGTGGACCATGAAGGCAGAGGCGTACTACCAGCACCTCTACGACATTCCTGTGGCGGACACGACGACCGCGTGGGGCGCGAACAACCAGAGCTACTCGCTGATCAATGCAGGCGGAGGGTTCTCGCGGTTGTTCCCAGACACGTTGGTCAACGCAGGTCAAGGCAGGAACTACGGCGTCGAGCTCACCCTCGCCCGAGCGTTCCGTGACGGCTGGTTTGTGTTGTTCACGGGAAGTTTGTTCGACGCCAAATACACCGGCGCCGACGGCATCTACCGCAACACCGACTTCAACGGCCGGTACGCGTGGAACGCCCTCGCGAGCAAGGAGTGGAAGCTCGGCACGTCGATGAGCCTCGTCACCGGCGCGAAGTGCACCATGGTTGGCGGCCGCTGGTACGGCGGCGTCGACACGGAACAGTCCGACCAGTTGCGGGAACTCGTTTGGGACGACGCCACGAGAAACACCCTGCAGTTTGACGACTACTTCCGCTTTGACCTCAAGACCAACCTCACGTGGAACCGCCCGTCGACCACTCACGAGCTCGGCATCGACTGGGTGAACGTGCTCGGCACCGAGAACGTCCTCAAGCTCACCTACGCGCCGGACGACGCCTCCGAGAACTCTGTCCGAGAAGAATACCAACTCGGCTTCCTGCCCATTTTCTTCTACCGCGTCGACTTCTGATCCGCTCGCGAAACGCCCGCCGACCAGCAAGGGACTGAACATCAGTCCCTTGTTTGTTGTATCTTCTGTGACCGAATCGTGCCGGCCTCAGGCGCGGCGACAACTCAACTGATTCAACCTCTTCGCGATGAACCGCATTCAACTCTCCCTCGTTCTCGGGGCCGGCGTTTTGGCCGTGGCCCTCATGTCCAGCAGCAGCGGCGTCGCTGAAGTCCAAAATGCCAACCGCACCGGCGAGCTCGGCCCGGGCACCACGTGCAACCTCTGCCACGGGGGAGGAAACTTCGGTGCGTCGGTCGACATCAACGTTCTCGACCCCAACTCCGGCCAGGCGGTCGCCGAGTACCTTCCCGGCGAGCAGTACGTCCTTGAAATCGCGATCCAAAACGCCAACGGCACCCCGCTTCGCTACGGCTTCCAAGCCACGTCCGTGGATGCCGGGGGCAACAACGCCGGTGCCTTCACGAACCCCTCCGCGAACACGCAACTCGAGGCCGTCGGCAGCCGCCACATCATCGAACACAATTCCGCCAGCGCCACCAACACGTTCACCGTGGATTGGACGGCTCCCGCGACGGGTGGCGACGTGACTTTCTACGCGTCGGGACTCGCCGCCGGCAACCCCACGAGCTCAGGCGGCGATGAATACGCCGGAGCTACCCTCACGCTCCCTGAAGCCACGATCACCATCGACGTCGGCGGCTGCACCTACGACTTCGCGTGCAACTACAACGTCCAGGCCACCTTCGACGACGGCTCTTGCGAGATCACCTCGTGCGCCACAGAGGGTGACATCAACGGCGACGGCATCGTCAACGTGACCGACCTCTTGTTGCTGCTCGCCAACTTCGGCGCGTAAGCGAATCGCACTACCTTGGGCGCAAACCTGACGACATGTGCTCCAATTTCGACATCCTTTCCCGTTCGTGGGATGCTCTCCGCTCCAAGTGGCTGTTGGCCATCGGACTCACTTTGCTTCACGGCGCCGTGTCCGGCGTGGTTGGAAGCGTGGGCATGGGCATTGGAAGCGTGGCTTTGAGCGGCGCCTTGGCGTTTGGTTTCAACCGAACGATGGTTCAGCTCTACCGGGGCCAAACCCCCGCCTTCGACACCTACTTCGACGGCTTCCGCACCTACCTGCCGACCCTCGTTGCGTTTCTGCTTACCGGGGCCATTCTTCTGTTTGGGTTCGTGTTGCTTGTCATTCCGGGCATCATCGCGGCCATTGGGCTGTCCCAGGTGTTCTACGTCCTTCAGGACCAGCCGGAGCTTGGTGCAGAGGGCGCGGTGAGGGAAAGCTGGCGCCTGACCTGGACCAACGGCAACATGTGGAAGGTCTTTGGCATGATGTTTCTCTGCGTCTTTGTGACTCTGGCAGGAATGGCGGCTCTTGTGGTCGGCCTGTTCTTCGCCATCCCCCTTGTCAGCGTCATGACGGCTGGCCTCTACGAAGAGCTGCGCCTCAACGACACCCAGGGAGGCCCCGTCGAGTTCGTGTAACGGACCTCGGCGCAATCACACCCCGCACTCCTTGCCAAACACGTTCAGCAAGTTGAGGAAGTCGGCGGTGTCGAGCACCCCGTCGCCGTTCAAGTCGAAGTAGCGGGGGTTCAGGTTCCCGAGGCCGTTGCCCGGACCGACCGTGGCCGGGGCAGGGAGGCAGAGGTCGAGTTCGTCCTCGGCCGTGTAGGTGGCGTAGGTTCCGGCGCCGCAGGGCGAAACGGGCGTGCCAGGGTCCTGCCCAAACATCACCCAGTACCGGTACAAGTCCGTGATGTCCATCCAGCCCGAGTCATCGAAGTCAAGGTGGCACGGGTCGAGGGTGAACGTGTCGCCCACGTCACCCGTCCAAGCTTCCAATTCGCAACGCCCCGTCGACGTGTCGAACCACGTCCCGTTGTTGCAGTGGAGGTTGCACATCGCCGGGTCAGCGCTCGTCGCGTTGGGGTTGAAATTGAAGGCCTCGGGATCGAGGCAGCCGACGATGTTCTCTGTGGCGATGGGCAGCACGCCGCGGAATTCCATGGCTTGGAACCCGTTTTGGAAGATTTGGACTTGAATCTGGCCGGAAACATCGCCTGCCGTGGTCAGCTGCGCCACAAGGACGCGCAAGTCGTCGCCCGCAAAGGCGGAATGGGTGGCTGCTGCCTCCATCCCAGGAAATGGGGTGTACCATGCACCTCCTTGCGAGTCGTTGACCACAAGGCTCTGGCCGTCGCCATCTTGGTCGAATTCCAACGAAGCATCGATGTTCCCCCAAATGGTGGAGGGGTGTTCACCGCTTGGCACGCTCGCATCCTCGGGGCCAAGGGTCAAAAAGCTGTCGTAGGCGAGCTCGGGAAAAAAGGAGAGAAAGGCGGCGTTGATGCCGCTCGCGTTCCAACCCGTGGCGTAGGGAGAATTGAACCATGCAGGGTTCGCAGTGGAAGCCAGGATCAACGGATTGGCGTCGTCCCCGGAACACGAGCTCACGTAATCCAGTTCGTTCAAGCAATTCACATGCAATCGATACGTGGTCATCCCGTCGAGTACGCCCCCAGAATGCGTCGTCACCGTTTCGAGTTCGAGCCAATATCCTGAGGGCAGCGGTGGCAAGCTTCGGCTCAGGTCCGGTTGTGCGTACGCACTGAAATACCCTAAGAGCAAGGCAACCACCCAAATCAAGCGGTATCCCCTCGACACATTCCATTCGGAGTCACGTACGGTTGTCCAATTCATGTCCTCGCGTACGCGAGAACGGAGGCCAGGGTTGCGTTTTGTGCAGGTAACTCCGGCTGTTGCGATTACATCGCGGAGCTGAAGAACACGGCGTTCGCGAAGAACTTGTGTCCGTCTTTCCAAAAGGCGCGGAACAGGACGTTGTCGGCGAGGTAGATGACGTGCCCACGTCCCATGTCGTGGACCCCGAAGCTCAGGCTTTCCCGCAGCTGGGCGTTGGCGCGCGAACCGGCGAACCCGCTGATGGGTTCAGGCGATGCGTCGAGGATGCCAACGTTGTGGCCACCTTCGAGGTGTGCGTAACGGCTCCCGGACGTTTTGATGCTCCAGTACCCGTCGCCGTAGCCGTAGGCCAGGGGGTGGGTGGCGTCGAGGCCCACGCGGTACACCGCGCCGGGGATGTCGCTGCGGATGCCGTTGCGCTCCGACAGGGCGTACGGTGCGTAGCGATCCGCCTTGGCGTGGGCGTCGCGCTCGTCGCTACGCTCGGACTTGTCCTCGTCGTCCTCGTACCTCGTCAGGCCCCACGAATCGAGGCCGAGGTTGCACGAGGAGCCAATGGCCACGAGGCGGCCGCCTTCACGAACCCAGGAGGCGATTTGGCCTTTCAAGTCGTCGTCCACGTCGTACCACCCTCGTGGCAAGACCACCACGTCGTAGCTGTCCCAGTCGAGCCACTGCATGCCGCGGACGGCCGTCATCGGGTAACCCCAAACCTCCTCAAACGTGTGCCAGACCTCCCCAAAACTCAACGACGACACCTCGTCGCCCATCACCACGGCCACGCGGGGCGCTGCAATGTGCGCCACGTCGTCGGCGCCCAAGTCCGGACCCGACTCCACCATGCCGCTCTCGAGGCGCCCGACGTTCACGCCAGGCATCCCCGAGGTGAGCTCGGCCAGGCGCGCGCCCATGCCGGCCCACAACGCTTCGTTGTTCCGACGCGTCACGACCAAGGACCCGCGAGGGTAGGTTGCGCCGTCCGCGACGATGGGACGCTTGGCCACGCGCACCGTGGCACCGTCGTTCAGCAGTCCGGCCAGAACCGGGGTGCCGAGGTCGGTGCGGTAATCCACCACGTACGCATAGGCCGGTCCGTCTCCACCCAGATCGGCAGGCATTGCGCTTGGCGCCCAATCGGCCGTCGAAGGCACTGCGGTCGTCAAGGCGTAGGCCTCGAGTCCGTAGGCGTATGGCAGGGCCCACGTGGTGATGTCGTAGGTGAGGCTGTCGCTCAGCTCGGGATTGGGGTCCATGAACACTTGAAGCAATCCCGATTGCGCTTGCCGCGCGTCGATGACCAAGTCGCCCGCCGCCACGCTCACTTTTTTGACCCGCATGTCGTCGTAGTCCAAGCCGCTGGCTTTGGACGCAGCACGGGCTTGGCCGTAAGCGATGCCGTTGGCGTCGAGCAATTGGGTGAGCCACGCCAGCTTCGCCGGGTCGTTGCTCGCAGGGACCACGTAGCCGCTGTAGTCGCCCCAAGGCTCTTCGAGGTTGCGGCGGTGAAAGGCCGAGAACTCTTTGAGCATGCGGTCGGCGTGCATGCCGGCCGCTTCGACGGTGGAGAGCCCACTTTCGGTGTGGTTTTGGATGCGGTAGGCAAGCGTCAAAGTGTCGCCCACTGCCGTTTCCACCGCGCGACCTGCGCGGCCGCTGCCCCCTTGTTCGTAGGTCATCCCCACAGCTCCCTGGAACATGGGCCACGTGTCGCCATAAGAAGGGTAGAGCAGGTCAAAGACCTCGCGCGTGAAGTACAAGGCACCGCGTTGGTCGAAGTACTTGGCGTTGTTGGCGCCGATGTGCCCTTGGCACTCGCGCTGCCAAGGCGTGATGATCTTGTGGTAGGGCTCTGCCGCAGGGGCAAAGTAGTACGGGTTGTTGACGCCCTGCTCGTGGAAGTCCACGTGAATTTGTGGCATCCACTCGCGGTAGAAGGCCGTGCGCGCTTTCGTTTCCCGCTGGGTCTGCCAGGCCAAATCCCGATTCATGTCAAACAAATAGTGGTTCGGCCGACCTCCCGGCCAGGGCTCGTCGTGTTCCCATGCCGCAGGATTGGCGTTGGGACGTGGAGCCGTTGACCGGTCCTGAAAGTGCACGTAACGATCTCGACCGTCCGGGTTCACGCACGGGTCCATCACCACCACGGTCCGGTCCAACAAGTGCGCGTGCGTTGTCGCCATCGCCTCCATTGTCGCCATGGCGGCCTCCGTGCACACCGCCTCGTTGCCGTGGACGTTGTAGCTCAAGTACACCCAAACCACGCGGTCGCCGCTGTCGACACCTTCGTTCACGCGTCGGGCGTTGTCGGCCCTAAGCTGGTCGAGGTTGGCCATGTTGGCTTCCGACGACATGACCAGACCGAGGAGGGGACGGCCTTCCGAGGTTTGGCCGTATTCCGTGAGTTGCCAGTGGGGGACCGTCGCCGCCATGTGCTCCACGTAGTCCACCACGGCATGGTGCCGTGTGAATTTGTCTCCGAGCGAGTGTCCGAGAACAAGGGAAGGATCGGTTTGGCCCCAAGATCCCAAGACGGCAAGCAGGAAACCGCAGGCGACACCAACGGGTCGCAGCAAGGGCAGGAGAGAGGATTTCATCAGCCAAATATCGGATGGAAGTCCTTGATTGCGCGCCGAGTATAATTCTGTATAAAAAAATGATTCATTTTTTATGTAACCATTTATCGTGTCCTCTCGTTGATGAATCAAGCAAGCTCCACAACGCATTCACAACAAACAACACGTACCATGGACACACTTTTGCAATTTTACTTCGCGACAGGCCTCATATGGTCGACGTACTGGACGACTCGACTTACACTGACTGGAATTCAAAAACTTGCGATTCACAAAGCCTCATGATCGGCGCTTCCTGGGCATCTGTGGCTTGAGAGAGGTGTCCGGGAAGCCCGCTCAGGGTGAAAATCGAGAAGAAATGGAGTTTTGAAGAACTGATTTCGAGTGGCTTGAGTGAAGAATTGCGCGAAAATGGCGGCCACAGGCCGCCATTTTTAATGCGCTGAAAATCAACAACGACGCGGGAGTGAGGGGGATATCCACGAGTCGATGTTTATGGAATTGCAAGGTGTCCAAGTGACACGATTGTGATTCGTGCCAGATTTGCAGCAGTCCAAACCTCAAAACCCTTACATCATGGACAATGTGTTCAAATTCATGGGCGGCTTTTTTTCTAGCCTTACCCAACTCTTGATCGGTTTTGCTGCTCTTGCAGTAGTGACTGAAGTGGTCTTCGGAGCAGAAATGTTCCCAGGCATGACGGTGGTCGACAACCTTACGTCGCTCATCACCACCCTAGGAAACGGTGGATTCGTGGGTCTCGTGGCCCTGCTGATCCTCTGGAACATTCTCACGAAGAAGTAAGTGAAGTAGTGCGAGACGCGGTTGCTCAACGAAAGTGACCGCGTCTTCGCTTTCACGCCCTTTGTTCCCACCTAAACCACACCCCATGGAAAAGCAATTCACCGCTGCAGCCCTCGTGCTGAGCATTGCCGGGTTGGGCTACCTCAAAGCGCAACAGATGGAGCGCATGGAGGCTCAGGCGGAAATCGACGCCGCTGCGGCCGTCCTTGTTGCTCAAGAAGCAGCTGAGGCAGACGACGAGGCAAGCCGCGTTCATTTCGAAGTTCCCCATGACCGAGATGCATCGACATCGAACGTAGACATTGTCTTGGACGGCGTGGCGTCGTACGATGCCGAGAGCGATTCGCTTTCGTTCTCCTGGGTCCAAACGGAGGGTCCAGACGTGAGCCTTTCGGAAGACTTGCCAGGACGATCGTCATTCCGGGCATTGCCAGGCAAGTACACGTTTGAACTGACCGTCACGGATGTGTATGGCGAGTCGGCAAGCCGCGAAGCCCGTGTTTCGGTCCAGCCTGAACCCAACTCCGCGCCTGAAGTGCACGTCTCCGTGTACGCTCAAGCCAACCGTTTGGAAGAGTAACGCATTTTCAAGAACTCGTAGAACAGGTTCTTTCAATCAGAGGAGCGCGCCCAGGGATGGGCGCGTTTTTTTTGTCAGGTTCCCCCGGGGCTGTGGCATCTTTGCGTCATGGCCATTTCGGAGCACGTACACGACGCGAAAGCGTTTCTCGAAGCAGCTCGTGATGGCGTGGTCCTAGATGTGCGAAGCCCGTCCGAATTTGCGAAGGGCCATCTCCCCGGATCCGTGTCCTTTCCGCTCTTCACCGACGCGGAGCGCGCTGCGGTGGGAACCACCTACAAGCAGGTGGGGAAGGCGGAGGCTATGGATCAAGGGCTTGGCCTCGTGGGCCCCAAACTTCGAGCCCTCGTCGCCCGTGCCCGCGCCCTATTCGAAGGCCAATCTTCCAGAAAGCCGCTGCTGATATACTGTTGGCGCGGAGGCATGCGTTCGGGCAGCATCGACTGGTTGATTCGAACCTCCGGAATCCCCACGATGCGATGCGACGGGGGATACAAGGCGTGTCGGACGCACCTCAACCAAGTCTTGGAAGCGCCTCGGTCCTATGTCGTGTTGGGTGGAATGACGGGTTCGGCCAAAACCGAAGTCCTTCATGCCTTGCGCAAGTCAGGAGAAGAGGTGGTGGATCTGGAGGGAATGGCACGTCACTTCGGGTCGGCCTTCGGGAACTTGGACAGCCACGCGCAGCCGAGCACGGAACAATTCGCGAACGACCTCGCATGGCGCCTCGAAGAAATCGACGCGCCTACCTCGTCCACGTCTCGGCTCCAGCCCATTTGGGTGGAGAACGAGAGTCGTCAAATCGGGCGCGTTCACGTGCCGGAAACGTTCCACAAGCACCTTCGGCAGGCGCCGGTCTTGGAGCTGGAGCGCACGGACGACGACCGTGTGAGGCATCTGCTGAGCATGTACGGCGATGCATCGCGCACCGCATTGACGGACGCGTTCGAACGCATTCGCACCAAGCTCGGAGGCCAGCACGCTCAAGCGGCCATCGCGCACGTCGAAGCAGGTGAGCTTGCGGAAGCGGCGCGCATCGCGCTCGTGTACTACGACAAGACCTACCGCCACGGTTTGGACCAGCGCGAGCGCATGCGTGCGGTGGATGGACGTGGTTTGGACCCGATGAAAACGGCAGAACGGTGCGTAAGCGCTCACAACGAATGGAACCCATGGAATCTCCCCCTGACATCAAGCTGACCCAGTATTCTCACGGTGCGGGATGCGGCTGCAAAATTGCCCCTGCCGTGCTTCACACCATGCTGAGCGGCATGAAGCGGGGGCCCCAACACCCGACGTTGCTCGTGGGGAACGACACCAAAGACGACGCGGCGGTGGTGGATCTCGGAGACGGCACGGGCATCATCAGCACCACGGACTTTTTCATGCCAATCGTGGACGACCCGCACACGTTTGGGCGGATCGCGGCGGCCAACGCCATCAGCGACATCTACGCCATGGGCGGCACGCCGCTTGTGGCCATTGCCATTTTTGGGTGGCCCATTGACAAGCTCAGTGAAGAAGTCGCGGGCCAAGTGCTCGAAGGCGGGCGAAGCCTGTGCGAGGAGGCCGGCATCCCTTTGGCGGGTGGGCACAGCATCGATTGTCCTGAGCCCATCTTCGGCTTGGCGGTCACGGGACGCGTGGCGCTCGAGCGCCTGCAGAAAAACGCGGCAGCCAAGCCCGGGGACGTGTTGTTTCTCACCAAGCCTCTTGGCGTAGGCATTGTCACCACCACCCAAAAACGCGGCACCGTTCACCCCGATCACCTCGCGGCGGCCGTGAACAGCATGCAGACTCTGAATTCGGTGGGGGCGGACCTGTCGGGTTTGCCGGGTGTGCACGCGATGACGGACGTGACGGGGTTTGGGCTCATGGGGCACTTGCTCGAGATGTGCCAGGGGAGCGGCACGCGGGCGGAGGTGTTTGGCGATCACGTCCAAACCTTCGACGGCGTCCCCGAATACCACGCGCAGGGCATGGTTCCTGGTGGCGCCCGACGCAATTACGCCAGCTACGGCCAGCACCTCGACCTTCCTGAAGGCTACCTGCGCGATTTGTTGTGTGACCCCCAGACGTCGGGCGGCCTCCTCGTGGCGGTCGCGCCGGAACATGCGGACGGGGTCGCGAACCTGCTCGCGGAACGGGGCATGCCGAGCGCGCCCGTGGGCCGCATGCTCGCTTCGGACGAGGCGGCTGGTTCCGGCGCCACGGTCACGTACCGTTCGGGACTACACTGACGTCGCGCGGAGTTGGGCAGGCGCCCAATGATCCAGCAACACCATGTGCGGAACGGTGCCAGCCAACAGCACGGCCCAAGCCCAACGCGCGTCGATCCATTCTGCGTACACGGCCCAGCCAACAGCCAAGCAGCCACCCAGCGCCACAAGCGTGAAGGGCACCGCGAGCATGTAGTAGGTCCAGAACGTTTTGGCCACCTTTTGGTGGTAAAGGAACTCGCCACGCCACGAATCGGCCGCGTGGCCAAGGCAGAAGTACGCCGTAAATGCCCAGAGCAATTCAGCGCTCGAGGCGAGCATCCACATGGCCACGACCCACGAAGCTTCACGCAGCAGGCGCATGCTCATGCGGCGGTTGTTGGGTGCGCGGTTCCAAGCCACCGCAGCGGTCACGGTCCAAATCAATTTCATCCACGCGGTCCCATGCTCCATCGTTCCGAGCAGGTGCGTGGCGTTCGCCTCTGGCAACCACACGCTCAAAACCTCAAGCGACGCCGCGCGTTGCGTGCCCAGCAGGGTGCCCAGGAGCACTGCGCCGAGCGCGAATCCGCGCAACCGGTCCAGCCATTCTTCGGTGCGCACCTCCACGTGACTTTGCCCAAAGTGCCAAGCCGCCAAGGCCAAAAACGCCCACGTCGCCGCCGTGGGAGCCACGACCATGAGCCCCGCAAATCCACCGAGACCCAACAAGTAGGGCATCACAAAGCGCCAAGGCGCGCCCCGTTCCATGCGTCCCATGGCGTGGTGGTACGTGATGTGGTCCACTGCGCCATGCGGCAGGCCAAGCGCCACAAACAACAGCCCAGACACCACCCACGTCCACAGGGAGTCGTTGTGCATCCACGGTCCGAGGACGGCGCAGAGAATCACAAGGCTGGGCGCGAACCAGCGGTGGCTGAGGTAGGGAAGGGCGGCATTCATGGCGTCAGTCAGTTCGTCGAAGTCAGTCCAAGTGAAGTTGTTGTCGTTAAGTCAACGGGAAAGTTGGTCCAGGGTTGTTTCCAACCCAAAGAAAATTCTGGATGGAAACTTCAGAGAAAAAGAAAGGGCCGGAAACGCTTGGCTTCCGGCCCTTCACAGGTCACGATTTCAGGGGTGAGGGTACAGGCGATTACTTGTCGCTGCTGACAGCGAGAGAGTAAATCACCAATCCGAAACCGATTTTGTTGATGGCGTCGCCAATGTTGTACACGACGTCCATGTTCAAGGGCAGTGCGTCCAAGAAGTCGTACCAGCCGTCCGTGCCGATCATGTAGCCGAGTGGGTAAATGCCCCAACCGATCAACACAAACTTGCAGAGGATGCCGTGCGCCTTCTGAACCGCTGGGCTTGAAGCGTTGGCCAATTGCTTGGCTTCGCCTGCCATGACGAGGTACACAATGTAGAAATACGCCAATCCTGAGATGAGACCCCAAACAGCAGGGCCCATGCCCGTCGTGTACACGGCTTCGCCGAAGTACCCGGTCACGAGCATCACCACAGAGGCAAAGATCAACTTCCACAAGAGGTCGGTCTTGGCGCCAGCGGCTTTCAAGATGAGGTAGAACTCCACGCACATCAGAGGCACGGTGAGCGTCCAGTCCACGTAGCGGAAGAACGTTGGTGATTCACCGACGACTGCCCAGTAGTCGCGCATGTAGTAATAGTGAACGGCGGCAATGAACGTGATCAAGCCGCTCACGAGAAGTGAGGTTTTCCACTTGCCTTCCACGGAACTCATGGAAAGGAAGAAGAACGCAGACGCAGCCATCATGGCCATGCAGCCCACGAAGAAAGTAAAGCCGACGTAGTCGTCCGAGGCCATGGCCTGAACCGTCGAGAGAATGGTAGAAATCATAACTTAAGTTTTGATGAGAACATAGAAATGTGTCCTGTGAACACACCTCTAACCTCCCCATGCCTCAATGTGTTCAATCCATTTTCACTTTTGTTTGCAAGACGGATGCATCCTGCGCCTGAAAAGCCCGTGTTTGTGACGATTTCAGGGCGAAAAAAAAGATGTTGACTTTGAACGCTTGCACGCCGGGATGGGCCGGATGTCAGGATGTCGCAAGAAGCAATTCATGCAGCTTGTGGGTGGGCATTCCCATCACTGTATAGAAGGAGCCTTCGAGTTTCACCACGCCCACAAGGCCCATCACATCTTGTACGCCGTACGCGCCCGCCTTGTCCATGGGCAAACCTGTGGCCACGTACTCATGAATGAAGGTGTCGTCGAGTTCATTGAACGTGACTTGACACAAATCCAGAAGGCATTGTGTTCCCCCTTCGAGGGTGGTCACGGCGACGGCTGAGGCGACCGTGTGGGTTTGGCCGCTTAGCGCGCGTAGCATGTCGCAGGCGTGCGTGGCGTTGTCCGGTTTTTCAAGGACTTTCCCGTCCAGCACCACCACGGTGTCGCCCGTGATCAGTACGTCGCCGGGCGCGAGCACGTCGAGGTAGGCCTCGGCCTTCACCCCAGCCACGTAGGCTGCCACGTCCACGCCTTCCATTTCGGCAGGCCACGATTCGTCGATTTCACGCGCCATGCACTCGACGTCAAGTCCCAGCATCGACATCAGCTCACGACGCCGTGGGCTTTGGCTGGCCAGCACGATGCGTCTTCCGTTGAGGTGGGGGTAGAGGTGGGGCATGGAAATGTGGGATGTCCGTGCAAAAGTAGCGTTCTGTCAAGGGGTGCTCCTGAAAAGGGGGACAATACCTTTGCGGTCATGCAGGAGAGCATCTTGATTTTGGACTTTGGGTCGCAGTACACCCAACTCATTGCCCGCCGTGTGCGCGAGCTCAACGTGTATTCAGAAATCATTCCATGGCATGCCTTCAGCGCCGTGCCGGAGGGGTGCAAGGGTGTGGTGCTTTCAGGCAGTCCCCACAGCGTTCGGGACGAGAACGCGCCGCAGCCGGATTTGAGCGGCATTGTGGGCAAGGTTCCTTTACTCGGGGTGTGTTACGGAGCGCAGTATTTGGCGTCCCAAAACGGCGGCAAGGTCGAAGCCAGCGACTCCCGCGAATACGGCCGGGCCAACCTCGCCTCGCTCAACAGCCAAGACCCGTTGCTCGCCGGCATGACGCAAGGATCCCAAGTCTGGATGAGCCACGGCGACACGATTCTGGACATCGGGGATGGCTTTGAAACGCTGTGCAGCACCTCGGATGTGAAGTACGCAGGCTTCCGAGCCACGTCACAGGACGTTTGGGGCATTCAATTCCACCCGGAAGTGTGGCACAGCACGGAAGGTCCGACCCTGCTCAAGAATTTCGTGATGGGCATCTGCGGATGCGCTGGCGCGTGGACGCCAGATAACTTTGTCGAGGCGACGGTCTCAGGATTGCAGGCCAAGATTGGCCCCGACGACCACGTCATTCTCGGACTCAGCGGGGGTGTGGACTCGACGGTGGCGGCTGAATTGTTGAACCGCGCCATTGGCGAACGCCTGCATTGCATTTTCGTCGACAACGGTTTGCTCCGGAAAAACGAATTTGAACAGGTGCTCGAGGACTACCAAGACATGGGACTCAACGTGCGTGGTGTTCGGGCAGGAGACCAATTCTTGGCAGCCCTTGCGGGTGAGTCCGATCCAGAAACGAAGCGCAAGGCCATCGGCCGCGTGTTCATCGAGGTCTTTGACGAGGCGTCGCATCAAGTGGAGGGGGCCAAATGGTTAGGCCAGGGCACGATTTACCCGGATGTCATCGAATCGGTGAGCGCCACAGGCGGTCCGTCGGCCACCATCAAGAGCCACCACAACGTCGGCGGCCTGCCGGACTTCATGAAGCTCGAGGTGGTTGAGCCGCTGCGTTTGCTTTTCAAAGACGAAGTGCGCCGCGTAGGGCGTGCGATGAACATCAAGGAACGCATCTTGGGGCGGCACCCGTTCCCAGGACCGGGGTTGGCGATCCGCATTTTGGGCGACATCACGGCCGAAAAGGTGCGAGTGTTGCAAGAGGTGGACCACATCTGGGTCCAAGGATTGAAGGATGCCGGGCTGTACGACGACGTGTGGCAGGCAGGCGCCATCTTGCTCCCCGTCCAAAGCGTCGGCGTCATGGGCGACGAGCGAACCTACGAGAATGCTGTGGCCCTTCGCGCGGTCAGCAGCACGGACGGCATGACTGCCGATTGGTGCCACTTGCCTTATGATTTCTTGGCCAAGGTGAGCAACGACATCATCAACAAAGTCCGTGGGGTGAACCGCGTTGTGTACGACATTAGCTCCAAGCCGCCGGCGACGATCGAATGGGAATGACCTCGTACAGACCAGCTTGGGTGCTCCGCGTGTTCGCGGGGCTGTTGGGTGTGGGAGTGTGGTGTGCGTTTGCGTTGGATGAAGAAAGCGCCTCGTGCAGGGGTGTTTCGAGCAAGGCCCTCAGTTTTGAAGATTCAGTCTTCACGGACACGCTTGAGGTGTTGGTGATGTTGCCTTTTGGCCTCCAATCGGACACCTTGCCTGGAGGACACTTGCCCCGAAAAGCCGGACGGTTGCGGGAGATTGCCCTCGAAACCTTGCACGGAGTAGAGTCGGCTGCGCGGGAGTTGTCGGACGCGGGGCTTCCCGTGCGCCTCAACGTCGTGGACGAAGTGCCCGATTCCCTGGGGCGAATTCAAGTGACAAATTTGGACATCGCTCGCGCCAGCTTGGTCATCGGTCCATTGATGCGGGAAAACGTCGGGGTGGTGGCGTCCCGAATCGACCGGTTTGGGCGAGAGCACGTGTTGCTCACCGATCAGCCTGAGCGGTACGTGGAGCGCGGTCCGGCCGTTCGTCAAGCTGTGGCCTCGCAATGGGCTGCGGCCGAGCGTTTGGCTCACGTCGTGGCCGCCGCTCACGACACCGACAACGTTGTGCTTGTGGTCACAGGAGCGAGCGATGCCGCGTTGGAATCCCGATTTGAGGCGGTCTTCAATGCGGACCAACGCATGAAATGGCAATGGCCGGGGGATTCGCTGCGTTATGCATTGCTCGACACCGTGCATGGAAGCGCACGTTCGGTGGGGAGTCTTGCCCAACGGGTGACGCCGTACGAACGAAACGTGGTCATCTCGGTGGCTGGAAGATCGGCACGTTCGATGTGGGCTGCGCTCCAAACGGAATTGCAGATGAACGACAGTTCCGACTTTGTGTTGTTTGGCCACCCAGAACTGGCCGACATGCCTTTTGTCGAGGGAGAGCTGATGGAGAAGTGGCGCCTGACGTTGCCCCAAACCGCCCAAATTGCTTGGGAGGATTCGGCGCGTTGGCCCAGCCTGCGCGAATACCGGTTGCGCATGGGCACAGAACCGCAGAAATACGCTGTGCTGGCGCACGATGCCCTGGTCGATGCCGCAGGGCGTCGCCACCCTTGGGTGAATCGCGACGTCGTCGTGTGGGGCCAACCGTTCGAATGGGCGCAGCCCCAAGAGCGCGGTGCCTGGGTGAACGAAGCGTGGACCATGACGCGGTTTGGTGATTTGCGTTGGGCGCGCCTGGACACCATGGCGGAGATGGCGCCCTTTGTGCCGAGGCTGTTTTACGACGACGAGAAAAAGGTCATCCCAGTGCCAGAGGCCTACCAGCACCTGTTTCCCGACGAATACCCCAACGACTGACGTTTGGCATCACCTGTGGACACCTCGAACCGGCTCGCGGCTTTGGCCGACGACTTCCGCGCTTTGCAAGACCGCGTTTGCGCCGGCCTTGAGGCGGTGGAAGCGGCCTTCGGAGGGGTGTCTTTTGTGGAGGATGCCTGGGAACGCCCCGGTGGAGGTGGGGGACGAACGAGGGTGATGACCGGAGGCAAGGTGTGGGAGCGTGGCGGGGTGAATTTCAGCCAAGTGGAAGGCACGGCTTCGGAGGCCCTTCAAGCCCAAATGCAAACCCGTGCCGAACGCTTCTGGGCGGCCGGCGTGAGTTTGGTGTTGCACCCCAACAACCCGCATGTCCCGATCGTGCACATGAACGTCCGCCACTTTGCGTTGAGCGACGGGACGAGCTGGTTTGGCGGGGGCATCGACATGACGCCCCACTACGTCAATTCGAAAGAAGCGACCCAATTTCACCGCGTGCTCAAGGCCGCCTGCGATGCGCACCCTTGCGCGGACTACGCGAAGTTCAAGGCGGAGGCTGACCGCTATTTCTTCTTGCCGCACCGCAACGAAACGCGGGGCGTCGGAGGCATCTTCTTCGATCACCTTGGCCGAGACGGTGCCTCTGCGGAGGAGTGGGAAGCGTTGAAGGCGTTTGTGTTCGAAGTGGGGGAGGCGTTCCTGCCCAGCTACCTTCCTGCTGTGCACGCCAACGTCGACCGCCCCTTCACGCCTGAAAACCGCGACTGGCAATTGCATCGTCGGGGCCGGTACGCCGAATTCAACTTGGTGTGGGACCGAGGCACGCGATTTGGGTTGGTGTCCAACGGCAGGACGGAAAGCATTTTGATGAGCCTTCCACCTGAAGCGCGTTGGACGTACGATCACCAGCCTGGCGCCGCGGAATTGGACACGCTTGGGTGGCTCAAGCAGGACATCGATTGGGCGGGGACACCTGTCCAGCCTTAAAGTCCTGCACGACGTTCAGAGGCGGTTGTCGATCAGCTCGACGCCAGGGTGCTTTTCCGCGGGAAACGTGAACATGCCGGGCACCACTTGGAGCGTCGTGGAGAACGACGTCACGGTGTAGGTCACGTCGCTGCCTTCACGGCCTTTCATGACGATTCGAACAATCTCCAAGGCCTTGTCGTCCAAAAAGAGTTGAAGGGTGTGGAACGGCTTGTCTTCGCTCGCGTAGAGGTTGATGCGCGCGCAATCGCGCCCCGCCACCGTCTCACGTCCGATCCATTCCCGTCGAAAGTCCTGTTCCCAGACCGTAAACAGCTTCGCCGGATCCATGCCTTCTTCCTTCATCGTTTCCGTGTCGTCGACGTAGCATTCGTTCATCTCGGGCTCAAACGTCCAAACGGTCTCGCCGTCGCAGTAGATGACGTAGTCGCCCAGGTCGAGGTGGAAGCGGTCGCCTTCGATTTGGACCACGCCTTCTTGCGTGAGCTCAAAGTCGTTCTTCAAGTCGACCAACGTGCTGGTGTAGGCGATTTCGTAGGCGGTGTAGGTTTGGGCTTTGTCGCTCAACTTCGTGAGAAGGGCGTCCGCGTCCTGCGCGAGGGCAGGGGAGGAGAGGAGCAGGGCGCCAAGGCACGCGGAGATGCCGGAGAGAAGGGTCGCTGTACGCATGAGATGCAAACTTACTCGGTTGTGGTGGAGCTTGATTGCAACAACTGTTCCAAACTTGCTTCGTCGGGGATCAACACCTTCCGGGCCTTGCTTCCTTCAAACGGGCCGATGATGCCTGCGGACTCCAATTGGTCGATCAATCGTCCGGCGCGGTTGTAGCCCAACTTCAGCTTGCGTTGAAGCAACGACGTCGAGCCTTGTTGATGCATGACCAGCACACGTGCGGCGTCCTCGAACATGGGGTCGCGTTCGTCGTCGTCGAGGCTGCCGCTTGAATCGTTGGCCTCGGCTGGAGGTGGGGGGAGCTCGTACGGGGTGGGGTACCCTTGTTGGGATCCAATGTATTCACAGATGTCCTCCACTTCCGGCGTGTCTACGAATCCGCACTGCAAACGAATCAAGTCGTTGCCCGTGCTCATGAGCATGTCGCCTCGGCCAATCAATTGGTCGGCACCGCCTGCGTCAAGGATGGTGCGCGAGTCAATCTTGGAGGTCACCCGGAATGCGACACGCGCAGGGAAGTTGGCCTTGATGGTTCCTGTGATGATGTTCACAGAAGGACGCTGCGTGGCGATGATCAGGTGGATGCCAATGGCTCGGGCGAGCTGAGCCAAACGCGCAATCGGCGTCTCCACCTCCTTGCCCGCCGTCATGATGAGGTCGGCAAATTCGTCCACCACCAACACGATGTACGGCATGTAGTGGTGCCCGAGTCGGTGGAGGTCCTTTCCGTTGTCCGGGTGCCCGTCCGCTTGTCCGGGAATGATCTTCCTCTTGATGAACTTGGCGTTGTACTCCTTGAGGTTCCGGCATTGGGCGGCCTTGAGCAGCTCGTATCGCTGGTCCATTTCCACGCACAGGCTGTTGAGCGTGCTGACCACCTTGGACGTGTCGGTGATGATGGCGTCTTCGCTGTCGGGAAGCTGCGCGAGGTAGTGGCGCACAATCTTGTTGTACAGCGTGAGTTCCACCTTTTTGGGGTCCACCAGGACAAACTTCAACTGCGACGGATGCTTGCGGTACAGCATGCTCACAAGCATGGCGTTCAACCCCACAGATTTACCCTGTCCCGTCGCACCGGCCATCAGCAAGTGCGGCATTTTCGCCATGTCAAAGACGTACGTCTCGTTGCTGATGGTCTTGCCAAGGGCGATGGGCAGGGCGGCGTCGGAGTTTTGGAACTTGTCGCTGGCGATGAGCGTGCGCATGCTCACCACGTCAGGGTTGGAGTTGGGCACTTCGATGCCGATGGTTCCCTTCCCTGGAATCGGCGCAATGATTCGGATTCCGAGAGCGGCCAAGCTCAAAGCGATGTCGTCTTCGAGGTTCTTGATCTTGCTGATGCGGATGCCTGGTGCCGGCACAATCTCGTAGAGCGTCACCGTCGGCCCCACTTCGGCCGTGATTTTGCTGACTTCGATGTTGAAGTTGGACAGCGTGCGCAAGATGTTTTCCTTGTTCTGCTGCAATTCCTCGTCCGTGACGCGGTTCTTGCCGTCACCGTGGTTGATGAGTTTGTCGACGTTGGGAAGCTGGAATCGGCCCAAATCCAAGGTCGGGTCGTATTCCTCTCCAAACTCTTCGGCCAAGTCTTGAAGCTGCTCCTCGCTGAGGACTTCTTCTTCCTGCACTTCTTTGACCTCAAATTCGACGTCGTCGTCCGAAGCGTCCTC
>ENA-OUOG01001671-OUOG01001671.1-marine-metagenome-genome-assembly--contig:-NODE-1671-length-24975-cov-4.174271_pt1 | contig 24975 bp, 30 predicted proteins | sample MGYA00248635_ERZ508505 | MGnify/ENA primary metagenome ERZ508505 (study PRJEB26176, sample SAMN06267871) | marine metagenome | isolation source: Saanich Inlet, British Columbia, Canada | place: Pacific...
TATTGTTGTTAGCATCAAGGAAGCCATTCCGCGTGGGCGCGTTAAGAAAGGCGATGTGATGAAAGCCGTCATCGTGCGTACGGCAAAAGAAATTCGCCGCCAAGATGGCAGCGCTATTCGCTTTGACCGTAATGCAGCGGTATTAATTAATAATGCTGGTGAGCCCATCGGAACACGTATTTTTGGTCCGGTAACACGTGAGTTGCGCGGCAAAAACCACATGAAAATTATTTCATTGGCTCCGGAGGTGCTGTAATGGCGACTAAGTTGAAAATCAAAAAAGGCGACCGCGTGATCGTATTAGCGGGCCGGGACAAAGGTAAGGCTGGTGAAGTCTTACAAATGTTTCCAACTGAAAATAAGGCACTCGTTCAAGGTGTGAACATTGTGCGTCGCCATCAGCGTCAGACGGCACAAGCCGAAGGTGGCATCATTAGCCGCGAAAGCAAAATTCATGTATCCAATATCGCATTGGCCGACCCTAAAGATGGAAAAGCTACGCGCGTAGGCTATATGGTGGATGAAGATGGCGTAAAAAAACGTATCGCTAAACGCTCAGGAGAAGTAATCAATGGCTAATCTCGAGGGCTACGAACCGCGTCTCAAAACACACTACAAGAATGTGGTGCGTGCTGAGCTTATGGAAAAGTTTGAGTTGAAAAACCCGATGACGGTGCCTCAGCTTGATAAAGTTGTTTTAAACATTGGTGTTGGCGAGACGACGCAAGACACGAAAAAGATTAACTCTGCTTTTGAAGCGCTTGAGTTAATCTCCGGTCAGCGTCCCGTGATCACAAAAGCGCGCAATTCGATCGCGACCTTTAAGGTTCGCGAGGGCATGCCTCTCGGTGTGAAAGTGACCTTACGGAGTGCGCAAATGTTTGAGTTTGTTGACCGTTTGGTCACAATCGCGTTGCCGCGCGTTCGTGACTTTCGCGGCCTAAGCCCCAAAAGTTTTGATGGTAATGGTAACTATGCCATGGGCATCAAAGAACACCTCGTGTTTCCTGAAATCAATTATGACAAGGTCGACACGGTTTGGGGTATGGACGTAATCGTCTGCACAACCACTAACGATGATGATAAAGCCCGCGAATTACTGCGTGGTTTTAATTTCCCGTTTACGGATTAAGAGGAAATTATGGCGAAGAAAAGTATGATTGAGCGCAATACAAAGCGTATTAAATTGGCTAAGCGTTATGCGGCCAAACGCGAAGCGCTGCTCGCTATTGCAAATGATGTTGGAGCACCAAATGAAGAGCGTTTTAAGGCACGTCTGAAATTGGCAGAGCTTCCTCGCAACTCGGCGCCAACCCGCCAACGTAATCGTTGTGCTGTGTCGGGTCGTCCGCGTGGTTATTATCGTAAACTAAACATGTCGCGCATCGCGCTTCGTGAATTAGCCTCAAAAGGGTTGGTTCCGGGCATGGTTAAGTCAAGCTGGTAGGAGAATAAGCAAATGAACGATCCTCTTGGCGATATGCTAACAAGAATACGTAACGCACAGATGCGCGGTAAAACACTCGTGGTTTCTCCGTCTTCGAAATTGCGTTGCTGGGTGCTCGATGTGCTGCAGAATGAAGGCTTTATTCGCGGCTATAGCCAGTCGGAAATGGCGAATGGTACGAAGCAAATCGAGATTGAATTGAAGTATTTCGAAGGCGAGCCCGTCATTCGCGAAATTCAAAGAGTGTCTAAGCCTGGCCGGCGTGTTTATTCGTCGGTTAAAACAATGCCGACCGTGCGCAATGGTCTTGGTCTGTCGATTGTTTCGACACCTAAAGGTGTTATGTCGGATGCGTCGGCACGTGAACAAAATGTCGGCGGTGAAATTCTTTGCCGCGTCTTCTGATGCTGGTTTAATAGGGGTATAAAATGTCAAGAATTGGTAAAAAACCAGTACCTGTGCCAAGTGGAGTTGAAGTGACTCTCAATGGGCAATTAGTCTCTGTTAAGGGGCCAAAGGGTACATTGGCGGCGAATTTATCTGACCTCGTTACCGTTTCTCAGGGCGACGCAGGCATAGACGTTAAACCAGTTAATAAGTCGCAGTCAGCACGTAGCTTCTGGGGTTTGAGCCGGACGCTTGTCTCTAATTTGGTGACAGGTGTGTCGGAAGGTTTTACGAAAAAGTTGGAATTACAAGGGGTTGGTTATCGTGCGCAAATGCAAGGTAGTCAGCTAAAGCTTACACTTGGTTTTAGTCATGACGTTTTGTTTACGGTGCCTGAGGGTATTACAATCGAAACGCCAAGCCAAACAGAGGTTGTTGTCAGTGGTTCTGATAAGCAGTCGGTTGGCCAGGTTGCAGCGGAAATCAGGTCATACAGGCCGCCCGAGCCATATAAAGGCAAGGGTGTGCGCTATGCGGGAGAGTATATCTACCGCAAAGAAGGTAAGAAGAAGTAGCGGAGCGAATTATGGTACAGAAAATATCTACCAACGAGCGGCGTAAAATGCGTGTCCGGCGTCAGCTTCGCAAAGTTGCGAACGGGCGTCCGCGTTTGTCAGTATTCCGTTCTTCAAAGCATATATATGCGCAAGTTATTGATGATGTATTAGGCCGCACCTTGGCTTCTGCGTCTTCAATGGACAAAGAGTTTTCATCAGCGAAGGGGAGCGATAAAGATGCCGCCGCCCTCGTTGGTAAGCAGGTCGCTGAACGTGCAAAGCAAGCCGGTGTCGTAGACGTCGTGTTTGATCGCGGTGGCTATATTTATCATGGTCGTGTGAAAGCATTGGCTGAAGCGGCCCGCGAAGCCGGTCTGAACTTCTAAAGGAGAGTAAGCGTGGCAAGAAACGAAAATCGGGAAGAGCGCGATAGCGAATTTGTTGATCGCTTAGTTCACATTAATCGTGTGGCAAAAGTGGTGAAGGGTGGTCGTCGCTTTGGTTTTGCAGCTTTGGTCATTGTTGGTGACCAAAAAGGCCGCGTTGGCTTTGGTCACGGTAAAGCCCGTGAGGTGCCAGAGGCAATCCGTAAAGCAACAGAAAATGCCAAGCGCAAGCTTGTTCGCGTTCCATTGCGTGAAGGTCGGACATTGCACCATGATATTGCTGGACGTCACGGTGCGGGCCGCGTGCAGTTGCGCGCCGCCCCTCCCGGAACTGGTATTATTGCAGGTGGTCCAATGCGTGCGATTTTTGAAGTTCTTGGTATGCAAGATATTGTCGCAAAATCAATTGGTTCATCAAACCCGTATAATATGATCCACGCAACATTCGATGCTCTATCACGTCAAGGCAGCCCTCGTATGGTTGCTGCGCGTCGTGGTAAAAAAGTAGCTGATATTATTGGTCGTCGCAAAGAAGATGTGGCTTCTGATGAAGATGCAGCGATCGCTAATTAAGAGGGATTATTATCATGGCTGCGAATAAAACATTAATAGTTGAGCAAACGTCGAGTAAATTTGGTCGCAAGAAAGACCAACGTGCGACATTGCTTGGACTTGGATTGTCGCGTATCGGCAGTCGCCGCGAGCTTGAAGATACGCCTTGCGTGCGCGGTATGGTCGAGAAAGTCAAACACCTCGTCCGGATAGTCGACGAGAAATAAAGCTACCTTTTGAGGATAGAACGATGAAATTAAATGAATTGCGCGATAATTTAGGGGCTACCAAGGCTCGTATGCGGATTGGTCGAGGTACGTCCTCGGGCAAGGGTAAAACTGGTGGCCGTGGCGGTAAAGGCCAAACAGCGCGCTCCGGCGTTGCGATCAAGGGCTTTGAAGGCGGTCAAATGCCTTTGCACATGCGTTTACCTAAGCGTGGTTTTAATAAACCAAATGCGAAAAAATTGAATTCAGTAAACTTAGGGCGTTTACAGCAAGCGATTGAAGCCGGTAAATTGGCGGCGGGCAGCGTTGTGAATTCTGAAGCATTAGTAGCGGCAGGTGTTATTCGTCGGCCCTTGGATGGCGTTCGGATTTTGGCCAAAGGTGAGTTGAAAGAAAAACTGGATTTTGAAGTCGCAGGGATCAGCAAATCAGCTCTAGAGCTTGTTGAAAAACTTGGTGGTAAGGTAACTGTTACAACGCCCGTTAAAGTAGCTGAGCCAGCTACTGTGGCTGAGTAAGCGGGGAAATAATGGCATCCGCGGCAGAACAGCTTGCAGCAAATTTAAGCTTCTCGGCATTTCGCTCTGCCAGTGAACTTAAAAAGCGTATATGGTTTACGCTTATTGCCTTGCTTGTTTACCGTTTGGGAACTTACATTCCTTTGCCAGGTATTGACGCTACGGCTCTAAAATCTGTTTTTGATCAAAATCAGTCTGGCATTATCGGCATGTTTAACATGTTCGCGGGTGGTGCCGTTGGTCGTATGGCTATTTTCGCCCTCAACATCATGCCCTATATTACGGCATCTATTGTGATCCAGCTTTTAACTTCAGTTGTGCCGCATCTGGAGCAACTGAAAAAAGAGGGTGAGCAAGGTCGCAAACAAATCAACCAGTATACGCGCTACGGGACAGTGCTCTTGGCAACGTTTCAAGGTTATGGCATAGCCGTTGGCCTCGAGGGTGCTGAAGGTGTTGTAACTGACCCCGGCCTGTTCTTCCGTTTGAGTGCGGTTATCACATTGGTTGGCGGTACGGTTTTCTTAATGTGGTTGGGCGAGCAGATTACAGCGCGTGGTGTTGGTAATGGTATTTCGCTTATCATTTTTGCAGGTATTGTTGCAGAATTGCCGAGCGCGCTTGCGGGTACGCTAGAGCTGGGTCGCCAAGGTGCATTGTCTACGTTTATTATTTTGGCGCTTATGATCATGATCGTTGCAGTGATTGCATTTATCGTCTTTATGGAGCGCGCGCAGCGGCGGCTTTTGGTTCAATATCCAAAGCGGCAAATGGGCAATAAAATGATGGGTGGTGATACTTCTCACCTACCGCTTAAATTAAATACAGCTGGTGTTATACCCCCAATCTTTGCATCATCATTGTTGCTATTGCCAATTACGGTAGCCAATTTTAGTGGTGATTCTGCGGGTGGTTGGTTGACAACGGTTACGGCGATGCTCGGCCAGGGGCAACCGCTTTACATGGCTATGTATGCATCGGGCATTATCTTTTTCTGCTTCTTCTATACATCTATTGTGTTTAACCCGACTGAGACGGCTGATAATTTGAAGCGCCAAGGTGGTTTTATTCCGGGCATTCGGCCAGGCGCGCGTACAGCTGAATACATAGATACGATATTGACGCGCTTAACAACGATTGGCGCAATTTATCTAACACTCGTATGCTTGCTACCTGAATTCTTAATCAACGCCTATAGTGTGCCATTCTATTTTGGCGGTACATCATTGTTGATCGTTGTTAATGTGACTATGGATACGGTCGCCCAAGTGCAAAGCCATTTGTTTGCGCACCAATATGAAGGTTTGATCAAGAAGTCGCGCCTTAAAGGTGGTGCTCGATGAGATTAGTTTTTCTAGGGCCACCAGGTGCAGGCAAGGGAACCCAAGCACAGCGTATAGAAGCTTTGTTAAATATAAGGCAGCTGTCGACGGGCGATATGCTTAGGGCAGCTGTGGCGGCGAAGACGCCTGTTGGGCTCATAGCGCAAGATATTATGGCCCGCGGCGACTTGGTGCCAGATGAAGTCGTTGTGGGTATCATATCGGACCGCATCGATGAACCGGATTGCAAAAACGGATTTATCCTCGATGGTTTTCCGCGCAATGTAGCTCAGGCGGAAGCGCTAGATATAATGTTGGATGAAAAAGGCCTCACGCTTGATGGCGTCGTGGAGCTTAAGGTAAACAGTGAAATTCTGATAGGTCGTATATTGACGCGTGCTGCCGAGAGTGCGACGGGACCACGGGAAGATGATACTCAAGAAGCGCTAACACATCGTTTGCGTGTATATGAGGAGCAAACGGCACCGGTATCAGCCTATTATGCTGAGAAAAGTGTCTTGAAGGAAGTCGATGGGATGCAAGAGATTGACCAGGTGACTGTCGCAATCAAAGCAGCCTTAGGTGTAAATTAATCGGAGGACGTTGGTTTAGTAGTTGACTGATAAGGGAAAAATCATATAATCCGCGGCTTACGCCCTGGTTTGCATGGCGCTTCTGAATACTCAACCCTGCAGGACATAAGTGTCTGTAAATTAAACTAATTTTTCTCATAACGGCCGAAAGGCTATCGCAAGGAGAAGCAAGTGGCTCGTATTGCTGGTGTAAACATTCCAACAGGGAAAAGGGTTGTCATTGCATTGACCTATATTCATGGGATTGGCAATAAAAAAGCTCAAGAAATTTGTGCGAAAATCGGCATACCGGCTGAGATGCGTGTGAATGAATTGAGCGATGCTGACGTGATTAAGATTCGTGAGGCCATAGACGCTGATTATACCGTTGAAGGTGATCTTCGTCGTGAAGTTTCCATGAATATTAAGCGTTTGCTAGACCTTGGTCTATATCGCGGGTTACGGCATCGCCGTAATTTGCCTGTGCGCGGCCAGCGGACGCATACAAATGCGCGTACGCGCAAAGGACCAGCAAAAGCGATTGCTGGTAAGAAGAAATAGAGCGACGGGAGAGATAAGAATATGGCAACAGATAAAAACCGTATGCGCCGTCGCGAACGTAAGAACATCGTTTCTGGCGTGGCTCATGTGAATTCTACATTCAACAATACAATGGTAACGATAGCTGATGCGCAGGGTAATGCAATTGCTTGGTCGTCTTCAGGTTTGATGGGTTTTAAAGGCTCACGTAAATCAACACCTTATGCTGCTCAGCTTGCTGCCGAAGATGCCGGCAAAAAGGCTATGGATCACGGTATGAAAACACTTGAAGTTCAAGTGCAGGGTCCGGGGTCTGGTCGTGAAAGCGCATTGCGTGCATTGCAATCTGTTGGTTTCACAATCACAACAATCCGTGATGTTACACCAATCGCGCATAATGGGTGTCGTCCACCTAAGCGTCGTCGCGTGTGATACGGATTTTCAAAGTAATTAAAGGATAACGTTGTGTTTCAAAACAATTGGCAAGACCTGATTAAACCAAATAAGCTTGAAATCGTTCAAGGTGCAGATGATAAGCGTCACGCGCGTGTTATTGCTGAGCCACTTGAGCGCGGTTTCGGTTTGACTTTGGGCAATGCGCTTCGTCGCGTATTATTGTCTTCTGTGCAGGGCGCGGCTGTTACGGCTGTTAAGATCGACGGTGTTTTGCATGAATTCTCTTCGATCCCTGGTGTTCGTGAAGATGTTACAGACATCGTGCTTAATATCAAAAAAATGGCTTTGTCGCTGCACAGTGAAGGCACAAAGCGCGTTGTTCTCTCTAAAAAGGGACCTGGTGTCGTAACGGCCGGGGACATTGAGGAGATTGCGGACCTTGATATTCACAATCCAGATTTAGTGCTTTGTACCCTCGATGAGGGTGGCGAAGTGCGTATGGAATTTACGATTAGTACGGGCAAAGGTTATGTACCGGCTGAAAAAAATCGTGATGAAGATGCTGCGATTGGTATTATTCCGATTGACTCGCTTTATAGCCCCGTGCGCCGTGTTTCTTACAATGTAGAGAATACACGCGAAGGCCAAGTTCTTGATTATGATAAGCTTACGCTTGATATTGAAACAAATGGTACCGTATCCCCTGAAGATGCACTGGCCTTTTCAGCACGCATTTTACAAGACCAGTTGCAGACATTTGTAAACTTTGAAGAGCCTGAAATTGTTGTCGACGAGCCATCGCCGATTGAAGAAACTGGTTTTTCTGCTGCGCTTCTGAAGAAGGTTGACGAGCTCGAATTGTCTGTACGCTCTGCAAATTGCTTGAAAAACGATAATATTGTTTATATCGGCGACCTCATTCAAAAGTCAGAGAATGAAATGCTTCGGACCCCGAACTTCGGGCGTAAGTCTCTGAATGAGATCAAAGAAGTGTTGTCTGAAATGGGCCTTCACTTGGGAATGGACGTGCCAAATTGGCCGCCGGAGAACATTGAAGACCTCGCGAAACGGTTCGAAGAAAGTTACTAATTATTGGCATCAGCCATAACGTCTACAGGAGAGAGATATGCGCCACGCTAAAGCAGGTCGCAAGCTAAATCGGACAAGTTCACATCGCAAAGCAATGCTAGCGAATATGGCTGTTGCGCTGATTAAGCACGAGCAAATTGTGACAACCTTGCCGAAAGCCAAGGAATTACGCCCTGTCGTTGAAAAGCTTATCACATTGGGAAAACGTGGTGACTTGCATGCCCGTCGTCAGGCGAGCGCGCAACTACCTGAGGAGCAATGGGTGAAGAAACTTTTTGATACACTGGGGCCTCGTTATGCAGAGCGTGCTGGTGGGTACACACGTGTCCTCAAAGCTGGCTTCCGTTATGGTGATAATGCTCCGTTGGCTGTTATTGAGTTTGTCGATCGTGATCCAGCAGCGCGAGGACAAGACAGTGGTCCTGTAATGGTTGATGATGTTGAGGATGTGGCTGCCACAGCTTAATAACGTGACATTTAAGTCGACATTAAAAGGGCACGCGCTATTTGTCGCGTGCCTTTTTGTATGTATGGTTCTATATCTCGGGAATATCGGGTATGCGAGCGCACAGCAGTTTATTGGCTCAGGCGGGGGCAAAACGGTGCCGCGTTCAAGTGCCGATATCAGGCATTCGTTCTCACCTGTGGTCGATGCCGTTGTGCCGTCAGTCGTGAATGTTTATGCAAAAAGATTTGTTCGTGAGCGTCGGCGCGGACTATTCGATGATCCGTTTTTCAAACAGTTTTTTGGTGATGAATTTGGCTCTAGGTTAGCCCCAGAGGAAAGCAGAGCCCAAGAGTCACTCGGTTCAGGGGTTGTTGTCGATGGGCGTGGTCTTGTTGTGACCAATCATCACGTTATTAAAAACGCCGAGGAACTGACTGTTATACTCTCCGATCGTCGAGAATATAAAGCGCGTGTGGTTGTTGACGATGAGCGAACTGACCTTGCAGTTTTGGAGTTGCTCTCGCCCCCTGAGGATTTGCAGGCCATTGTCTTGAGTGATAGCGATAATGTTGCCGTCGGGGATTTGGTGCTGGCAATTGGCAACCCGTTTGGCGTGGGGCAGACTGTGACCAGTGGCATTATATCGGCGCTAGCACGAACGCAAGTTGGCATTTCTGATTATCAGTCATTTATTCAAACAGATGCCGCGATTAATCCCGGCAACTCTGGCGGTGCTTTGGTAGGGACAGATGGACGTTTGATTGGGGTCAATACTGCAATATTCTCGCGCTCAGGTGGGTCGATCGGTATCGGCTTTGCTATTCCAGCGAATATGGTCGGGCAAATTATCCGTGCTGCGCAAAAAGGTGAGGGCATTGTGCGGCCATGGCTTGGTGTTTCTTTGCAGCGCGTATCTAACGATCTTGTGGCAATGCTTGGACTGGATCGCCCCAAAGGGGCATTGGTCACGGGTCTTCACAATCTAAGTCCTCTAAAGTCTGCTGGTTTAGCGGTGGGGGATGTCATACTTTCAGTTGATGATAATCAGGTAGAAAGTGGCGCTGCTTTACGCTACCAAGTCGCGACCCGCGATATTGGTGGCTCGATAAATCTTCTCATATTGCGCGACGCGCGTCGCATGACGGTGACGGCTAATTTGATACCTGCGCCCGAAGTTCCGCCACGAAATACCTTAATGATTGATGATCAAGGTGTATTGTCGGGGGCTGAACTCGCGAATATTAACCCAGCGCTTATTGATGAGCTGCGTTTGCCGCTGGATCGCACTGGCGTTATGGTTTTATCTGTTGTTCGCGGTAGTTCAGCGGAAAGGCTTGGCATCCGTGTCGGGGATATTGTAAAAGCTATTGGTGCGCGCGATATAACTAAGGTTGCTGATTTAAAGGCATTGCGAGGAAAATTAGATCGCGTTGGTAGTATTGAAATATTGCGAGGCGATCGCATTTTGAGAGCTAAATTACGATGAGCGTAAAAATTCTTGTGGTCACACGTGATGAAGAGGGAATGCGCTTAGATCGATGGTTTAAGTCACATTTTCCTGCACTTGGTCATGGCCTCTTGGAAAAATTATGCCGCAAAGGCTTCGTGCGCGTTGACGGTGGGCGAGTGAAGCCCAATACGCGTCTTGGTGCGGGGCAGTCGTTACGGGTGCCACCGGAAGTCTCGGGCGCCAAAGTCAGCGAAACCCCGACACCCAAACGGATAAAGCCAGAGTTGATTAAGCTCCTCGAAGAATCCGTTATTTTTCGTGATAAGGATCTGCTGGTTTTGAATAAGCCAAGCGGATTAGCCGTGCAAGGCGGAACAAACACAGAGCAACATATAGATGGTGCCTTGCCCCACCTAATGTTTGATGGCGATGAAAAGCCACGTCTTGTCCACCGTTTGGACCGTGATACGTCGGGCCTTCTACTTCTGGCGCGTAACCGCCAGGCTGCCCAAGGTTTGACCCGCGCTTTCGCGCAAAGAGAGATTGAAAAAATATATTGGGCGCTTGTGCACGGCGTTCCACGACCATCAAAAGGATATGTCGATTTAGCTTTGAGCAAACGCCCGGCTAAATTTGGGGGAGAACGTATGTTACCAGCCGAAAAAGGTGACCCTGATGCTTTGCGAGCCAAGACAGATTATGCTGAGATCACGCGGGCGGGACAGCGTTTTTCATGGTTGGCCTTACGTCCCTTGACTGGACGCACGCATCAATTGCGGGCTCATATGGCCGCAATTGGCGTGCCGATTGTTGGTGATCCTAAATATAGAATAGATAGTGCTGACACTGAATATGGCGGAATTGTTGAAAAAAAACTTCATTTACATGCGAGATCGGTTAATCTGCGACATCCAATGACGGGGGCATTCATGACCATTGAGGCTCCCTTGCAGGGGCACATGAAAGCGAGTTGGCAACATTTCGGATTTGATATGAGTGAGGGACACGATCCCTTCGGCGAGGCGTAAAATGCATTTAGTAGTCTTTGATTGCGACGGTACTTTAGTAGATAGTCAGCATGCTATTATCGCGGCGACAGAGCAAGCGCTCATGTCTGAGGGGTTGGCCCTACCTGATCGCCAAACAATTCTATCATCCGTTGGTTTGCCACTTGAAATCATCATGCAACGTCATGCGCCAGATGCCGACCAAGCGATGATTGACCGAATGTTAGACAATTATCGAGGCGAGAGCCTGCGGCTTGCTCAGCAAGATGACCGTGGACAGGTTATGTTTCCTGGCATGCGTGATACAATTGCATGGCTGGGTGCAATGGAAAATGTGGTTATGGGCATCGTCACGATGAAGTCTCGCCGTGGTCTTAACCGTGTGGTCGATGCTTATGATATTAGGGCTTATTTTCAAGCTCTTAAAAGTGCGGATGATGGACCTGGTAAACCAGCCCCCGATCTTCTTTTGAATTGCATGTCTGAACTTAATGTAGATGCGGAGAAGACCGTTATGGTTGGAGATACAAGTTTCGATATGATGATGGCCCGTGCAGCTGGCGCCTACACGATTGGCGTGGCATGGGGATATCAAACTGTCGAGGAGCTTGAGGAGTCGGGTGCTCAAGAAATTGTTCATACGCCAGAAGAGTTGAACCGTTCGCTCAAAGTTTTTGTTTCCTAATGAAACGATTTTATGAATATGCGCGCCCCGAAAAGCGCGATGATGGATATGTGATTTTACTCGATGCGCATGAGCTTAAAACACCAGCCAAGCGGCCTTTGCATCTACCCAATGAAGCCGTGGCGCGTCTAATTGCCGACGAGTGGCAATCGCAAGATGAAAAAATTGAACCGCGATTGATGCCACATATGCGTTTATCGGCAACCGCTATTGATCGTGTAGCCGACCATTTCGATGACACGGTTGGAGAGTTTAAGAACTATGTCAGCAGTGACCTCTTGTGTTATCGCGGTTCGGGCCAAGCAGCCTTGGCTGAAAAGCAGCTCGCTATTTGGGATCCAATCCTTGATTGGGCAAGCAAACGCTATGACGTTTCATTCGCTGTTACGGATACACTTATGCCGATCCAACAACCAGATGAAACGGTTTCCAGACTTGCTCAAGTCGCGTCTGAGGATGTTTTCTTCCTGACATCAGCATTACATGCAACAGCTATTATGGGGTCTGCAGTATTGAGTTTAGCCCTATACGAAGAGCACATTGACGTGGAGAGGGCGTTTGAGCTTTCATGCCTTGATAATCTGTTTCAGTTAGAGACCTGGGGCGAAGACGCGGAAGAACGCCAGAAATTAGATAATATTTTTCTGGAACTTAGTGCCGTAAACAGGTATTTTCGGGCATTAAAAACAGAGAGTTAAGTGTAGGTAAGTTCTCGAACATCGGGCTTCATGAGAACCTTGGGAGGGTTTATGAGAGATATTATTTCTGAATTAGAAGAGCGCAGACGTGTCGCCCGGTTGGGTGGCGGTGAAGCGCGCATAGATGCCCAGCATGCACGCGGTAAACTTACGGCAAGAGAGCGTATTGATTTACTCCTCGATGAGGACTCTTTTGAAGAGATAGACATGTTTGTCGAACATGATTGTCATGAATTTGGAATGGAAAACCAGAAAATTCCAGGTGATGGGGTAGTGACAGGTTGGGGAACCGTGAACGGGCGCCCGATTTATGTTTATGCCAAAGATTTTACGGTTTTCGGAGGGTCGCTATCGCGCGCCCATTCGCGCAAAATTAATAAGGTTCAGGATATGGCGCTCAGAAATGGGACGCCCATTATCGGTATCCTAGATGCTGGTGGCGCGCGTATCCAAGAAGGTGTGGATGCCCTTGGTGGTTATGCTGAAGTATTTCAACGCAATACATTGGCCTCTGGCGTTATTCCGCAGATTACAATGATCATGGGGCCATGTGCCGGCGGTGACGTATACTCTCCTGCCATTACTGATTTTATTTTTATGGTTCGCAAAAGTTCTTATATGTTTGTGACCGGTCCAGACGTTGTTAAAACAGTAACCAATGAAGAAGTGACGGCAGAAGAACTGGGAGGTGCGAAAGTTCACACAACCAAATCATCTGTCGCAGATGGCGCGTTTGACAATGACGTCGAGGCGCTTACGCAGTTGCGTCGCTTGATCGACTTTTTGCCGCTATCCAATATATCGGGCGTCCCAGAACAGCCAACGCATGACCCGTTTGATCGTCAAGAAATTTCGCTTGATACGATTATTCCGGCTAATCCCAATATGCCTTATGATATGAAAGAATTGGTTTTAAAGCTCGTTGATGAAGGTGACTTCTTCGATATCCAACCTGATTTTGCTAAAAATATTATAACCGGCTTTGGAAGGATGGAAGGCCGCACCGTGGGTATTGTTGCCAATCAGCCGATGACCCTAGCAGGTGTTCTCGACAGCGATGCTAGTCGTAAGGCTGCTCGTTTTGTGCGCTTCTGCGATTGCTTTGAAATTCCAATTATTACCTTGGTTGATGTACCAGGGTTCCTACCAGGAACATCGCAAGAATATGGTGGCTTGATTAAGCATGGGGCTAAATTACTCTTTGCTTATGCAGAGGCAACCGTTCCAAAGATTACGTTGATTACGCGTAAAGCCTATGGCGGCGCTTACGATGTTATGGCGTCAAAACATTTGCGCGGCGATGTCAATTACGCTTGGCCAACAGCTGAAATTGCGGTCATGGGCGCTAAGGGAGCCGTGGAAATTATCTTTCGGAAATCATTGGGCGATGACGAAGAAATTGCCCGCCGAACAACTGAATATGAAGATAAATTCTTAAACCCATTTGTTGCTGCGGAGCGCGGGTATATTGACGAGGTTATCCAACCGCGTAATACACGCCGCAGAATTGCTAGATCTCTAGCGCTTTTACGTGGTAAGACGCTCGAAAATCCATGGAAAAAACACGATAACATCCCTTTGTGAGGTTGAGACATGATTAAGAAAATTCTAATCGCCAATCGCGGCGAAATAGCTTGTCGGGTCATAAAGACCGCGCGCACAATGGGCATTAAAACAGTTGCTGTTTATTCAGATGCCGATGAAGGCGCTTTGCACACAGTAATGGCTGATGAGGCTGTGCATATTGGGCCGGCACCCGCCAATCAAAGTTACTTGGTGATGGATAAAATATTAGAAGCAATCAAACAAACCGGAGCTGATGCTGTTCACCCAGGTTATGGTTTTTTGAGCGAGAATAAACTTTTTGCCGAAGCGCTTGAAAAAGCAGGGGTGATTTTTATCGGCCCGCCTGCGGGTGCAATCGAGGCGATGGGTGATAAGATCACGTCCAAGAAACTAGCTTCTGAGGCGGGGGTGAGCACGGTTCCCGGACATATGGGGCTGATTGAAGACGCGGAAGAGGCCGTCAAGATTGCCAATCAAATTGGTTATCCTGTTATGATTAAAGCTTCTGCTGGCGGTGGTGGTAAAGGGATGCGTATTGCATCAAACGACCAAGAAGCCCGCGAGGGTTTTCAGTCTTCTAAGAACGAGGCTGCGGCGAGCTTCGGTGATGATAGAATTTTTATCGAAAAATTTGTAACACAACCGCGACATATCGAAATTCAAGTTCTTGGTGATAAGCATGGAAATGTAATTTATCTCGGTGAGCGTGAATGTTCTATTCAGCGCCGTAATCAGAAAGTTATTGAAGAAGCGCCAAGCCCTTTCTTAGACGAAGAAACGCGTCGTAAAATGGGTGAGCAGGCTGTCGCCCTCTCAAAAGCAGTGGACTATTGCTCAGCCGGCACGGTCGAGTTTATTGTTGATGGAGATCGTAATTTCTATTTCCTCGAAATGAATACACGCTTGCAAGTTGAGCATCCGGTAACTGAGCTTATTACGGGGATTGATCTGGTGGAACAGATGATACGCGTTGCCGCGGGTGAAAAGTTATCTATTTCTCAAGGCGACGTCACGCTCAATGGCTGGGCTATGGAAAGCCGTATTTATGCCGAAGACCCTTATAGAGGTTTTTTACCTTCAACTGGGCGGCTTGTTCGCTATCGCCCGCCTGAAGAAGGTGTTTACGAGGGCGTTACTGTGAGAAACGATACGGGTGTATTCGAAGGCGGAGAGATCTCAATTTTCTATGATCCTATGATTGCTAAGCTCGTGACCCACGGGAAAGATAGAGAGCAGTCAATCGAGGCAATGTCCAAAGCGCTTGATGCGTTTAGAATTGATGGTATCCGACATAATATTGATTTTGTGGCCGCGATTATGGCGCATGACCGCTTTAAATCGGGTGTAATAACAACAGCATTTATTGCAGAAGAATATCCTGACGGTTTTGAGGGTGCACCCCTTAGCGTGGAGCGCGCCAAAGAATTAGCCGCGATTGGTTATATGCTAGACGCCGATATGCGTTGGCGTGCAAGCCAAATTTCGCAAAGCCTTTCAGGGCATGAACCCGCAGTGGGCGCTGAGCGTGCCGTGCAAATTGAGGGTCATGTATTTGCCTTAACAGGGCATGAAGATGGTTGCGCGCTTGATGGAAACGCTATGTCAGTAGCTTATGCATGGCAACCTGGCGATTTGTTTTGCGAAGCACACGTGAATGGACAACATATTGTTGTTGCGGTTGATCGCACCAAAGAAGGTTTTACACTGACAGGCAGTGGCCGAAAAGTTGACGTTAGCATTCGCAGTCGGCGCGCCCAAGAGCTGATGCAATACATGCCCGAAAAGAGTGATGGGTCGAGCGAGAAAGAATTACTCTGCCCAATGCCAGGAATGGTTATCGCGATTAATGTGACCGAAGGTCAAGAGGTTAAGGCTGGCGAGGCGCTTGGGGTTGTTGAAGCCATGAAAATGGAAAATATTCTGCGCGCCGAGCGCGACGTTAAAATAACCAAGATCTTGTGTGCTGTCGGCGATAAGCTTGCCGTTGACGATGTTATGATTGAGTTTGAATAGGCAGTTTAAAGTCTGTTTCAAAGCAACGTAGCATCGCTTGATCGAGCTCGGCCATTGAAACAATATGGCCGAGGTCGATAATGCTTGTTACGCCTTGATCTGTGATGCCACAGGGAACGATGCCTGAGAAGTGGTTTAAGTCAGGTTCTAAATTAATGCTTAAGCCGTGAAAGCTAACCCATCGTCTAACGCGCACGCCAATGGCGGCAATCTTAGACATACTCTGCGGCCCAAGCTCAGGGCGTTTAACCCAAACACCAACCCGATCAGGTACGATCTGCCCTTCAATGTTAAAGCACTTAAGCGTTGCTATAATCCAGTTTTCGACCTGACGCACAAAACAGCGTATATCGCGACCGCGTTTATTTAGGTCTAGCATGATATAGACAACTCTTTGTCCGGGACCATGATAAGTGTATTGTCCGCCGCGTCCTGCTTTATAAACGGGAAACTGATCTGGTACTAAGAGATCGCTATCTTGGGCACTCGTACCCGCCGTATAGAGGGCGGGGTGCTCCAGAAACCATAGGCATTCATCCTCTTTGCCTAAGGCGATTTTGGCAACGCGTTCTTCCATAAATTGAATGGCTTCTGGGTAGGGGATAGGTTTATCGGCGAAAATTATTTCAGGCATGTGGTTTGATATCATAGGCAGGTTGCCACATATAACATAATATTAATGTAGAATAAATTAATATACGCAAAATTGTTGCTAAATTAATCTGGCTACGGCATAAATGTCGGTATAAGGAGTGCACACATGTTACCGGTTATCATTGATTTAGCAGACTTTAAAGTGGCTGTCATAGGGGGAGGCTTGCAAGCCCAACGGCGCCTCGAGATGGTCGATGCGGCGGGTGCCTCTTTTGTGAGTGTTTATGCACCAGATGCGAGCGACGACATGGTTAGCCTCGCTGGTGACCGTTTGATCTCTCGCTTGCCGCTCGACGCGGAAATAGCGGCATGTAACATTGTCTATATTGCAAATATTGATGACCCCATCGCGGAGCGGTTCGTGAGTGTGGCTCGGGCGCATAAGACCTTGGTGAATGTCGAGGATGTGCGACCATTATGTGATTTCCATGTGCCGGCGATTGTCCGCAGGGGTGACCTTTTGCTTACTGCTTCGACAGGGGGTAAATCGCCCGGTTTAGCACGTCGTATGAAAGCTGACTTAGAAGCAAATTATCCTCCTGAATGGGCTGAGCGATTAGAGCGTATCTCGCGTGAGCGCGAGATGTGGCGCCGAGAGGGGGATAACTTTAAAGCACTGATCGATAAGACAAATGCGCTTATTGATAAAATGAAGTGGTTACGATAGATGAGCCCAGATTTCCATATCACGGCAGATGACCCACAAAATAGCTTTGATATCATTTCTGCCAATATAGAGCTGAAGGACCTGGAACCTGCAGACGTCATTCGGTATGCGGCAACGGTTCTATTTAAAGATCGGCTATGTGTCGTGTCGTCATTTGGCGCCGAGTCCGTGATTTTGCTTCATATGGTCTCAAAAGTACAACCGACCATCCCGATTATTTTTCTGAATACAGGAAAGCTTTTTGGCGAGACCTTGAGGTATAGAGACCGGTTGCAGGAAAGCCTGGGGCTGATGGATATTCGCAGTATCGCACCTTCGTCAGATGATTTGAATGCGCATGATGAGAAGGGCAACCTTTGGACAAAAGATATGGATCAATGTTGTCATATTCGAAAGGTCTTGCCTCAGGAAAGAGCGACAGCTCCTTTCCAAGCTTTAATAACTGGTCGCAAACGATTTCAGACCAAACAACGGTCGCAGATGGATATGCTCGAATTGCATAATGATGGAAAATACCGCCTGAATCCTCTCGCCAACTGGGGGCTAGATCAACTTCGCGATTATATAGAATCGTATAATCTACCGCGCCACCCATTAGTAAAAGACGGTTATTTATCAATAGGTTGCATGCCTTGTACGGCGCGCGCCAGCAGCGATGCTGACTATCGGTCGGGAAGGTGGGCCGGAACAGACAAAGACGAGTGTGGTATCCACACTAATATTGATGGTGACGGTATTTAGATTACAGGCTTTGACTGCTTTTGCTTGTTTGTTTGGTCAGTATTTGCTAAACCGCATCATCGTTAACGGCGTGCGGCCGTGGCGGAATTGGTAGACGCGCAGCGTTGAGGTCGCTGTGGGGTAACACCCGTGGAAGTTCGAGTCTTCTCGGCCGCACCACTTACTAATGTTCGAACATCTAAGTTATTGACTTTGTTCATTTAGTGCCACAATTCTATTTCCAAATAATTCAATTTGGAGATGAGAGTATGGATCAACAGACCATCGATAAAATACTAGACTATGCAAAGAGCGATAGGCGTTCTGCTAATGATGTGTTTCAAAGCATTGCTGTCCTAATAGCCAAAGGACGTAATGTGGTGCTCTGTTGCGATGTTAACGACTGCTGATACGATTTGCGTCACGCCGTCAGTGCAGAACGTTTTTTTAATGTTATTCTATTGTCTGGAGTACTTCTCGAGCACCTATTCTGATTAAAGGGGTAAGATAACGATCTTTATTAAACAGGAGCATGGGGATAGTCAGGCTGGCGCTTTTGGAACGACAGAATTTTGGGGTTCTGAATGACTCCTGCATCAATATTGATAGCTTTTCGAATGGTCTCGTTTTTTTGCCAGCTATCGCGACCCGCTATCACAGTTGGTAAATAGACAATGAGTGCAGCAGAAATAGCCCGCGAGGCGCTTTCCCATAAATAGCTTGGTGTATGGTCTACGGCGTAATAATCCGCCGTGCCGACCTTAAACATAGGGTTCTCGAAGGTGGTAGGTTTGGCAAAAAAGAACCCCATGCCTTCGTCGCAGCTCACATCAATAATCAGACAGCCGGGCTTGAGACAGGGTTTTTCCTCTTCGGTCACAAAATCAAACTGATTATTGGGTTCCTGAAAGGTTCCATTGATGATGATATCTGACTCACTAATCAAATCACTCAGAGGGCGCTCCGCCCCATCATGTTCTATCACGATCATGCGTGCTTTTCCGGCACCGCCTTCCATTACGCGGATATAGTGGCAATTCAGCACCTCTTCGCGCACTTCGTGGTCAGGACGCTGAATACAGATGGTAATATCGCGGAATCCATGTGCTTTGAGTGCATATATAGCACCACGACTAACCGCACCAAAACTGAAGATAATCACCTTACGCTGGTTTCCATAATGCCCATCAATGCCTTTGAGCTGTAAGGCATGTAAGACGGCACAATAGCCAGCCATTTCATTGTTTTTATAAAAACTATGGCGCCCAACTTCTCCGCCTGACCCCCAAATAAACATATCCTCAAAGGCAATGAGCGTCTGCTTTCGGTCGATTGCCACTTGCGTAATCTCACGTTGCTGGGCGCAATGCGGGTAACCCCAAAGGATACCGCCTTCATGGAGTTCCTGTAAATCGGCAAGCATGGGCTTGGCGATAAGCGCCACGTCAGTAGCGGCTAACAATTCGCTTCGCGTAGCAATGCCTCCTACCTGCGCGGCAATTTCAGAATCCTCGATACCAAAGGGAACTCCGTAGCCTTCTTCAAATATCAGTTGGTGTCGAATATCTTCCGGTAGGCGCGGTAAATGCTCAGGGTGAATGGGAACGCGTCGTTCATCTTTTTTCTTTGAAGTGCCGACAACGCCGATTGTTAATTTCTTAGTTTTAATATTTTGCATGCCATATTGCTACTACGTATGCGCATGGACTGATACATAATAAGATATTATTATTCCGCCTCATTTTTTGAGGTCGTGCTGTCCTACTAGAAAAAAGGACATAATGTTATTCTCTGTTGCGATGTTAATGATTGCTGATTTTATCAGCACCACGCCATTAGTGCGGAGCGTTTTTGTAAAAACTTGAGTTGCGGTAGCTTAAATATCAACAGCTTACTGTCAATATAGGTTCTGAATTCGTCCACTAGGGGGCACCATTCGCTATGTTAGATGGTGACTCCCGAACCCAGTATTTTTCTGGTTGGCGTTAGCAGTAGAAAAGCAATTATTCCTTATTCTGTGCTAGAATTTACCTTGCGATAAAGAAGGTGCATTCATTTTTATTTGGGGTTGTAGCAGTATACCACCACAACCCGTGCAAAAAAATTAAAGCCCGTGCTTCAAGTCAAAACGATCATTCTGCATCACTTTACTCCATGCTTTGACGAAGTCTCTCACAAAACGCTCTTTGGAATTGTCGAAGGCATAGACTTCTGCCACAGCTCGCAATTCAGAATTTGAGCTGAAGATGAGATCAACTGGTGTCGCCGTATATTTGACTTTACCGCTCTTGCGATCCACGCCTTCATACACCCCTTCTTTATCTGCTTTTTGCCATTTGGTAGACATCTCTAACAGATTGACGAAGAAATCATTGCTTAGGCGACCCGGCTTATCGGTAAATACACCATGTTTACTGCCGTCAGCATTGGCACTCATGACACGCATGCCACCCACCAGTACCGTCATTTCCGGCACAGTCAGGTTTAGTTGATCTGCCTTATCCACCAAAGCCTCAGCAGGAGAATAATAGCTCGCCTCGCTATAATAATTGCGGAAACCATCCGCCTTTGGCTCCAGTAAATTAAAGGCTTTGATATCTGTTTGCGCCTGAGTAGCATCGCCACGGCCTGGTACAAATGGCACCTCCACATTGACACCTGCATCTTTCGCCGCTTTTTCAATAGCCGCAGCACCTGCAAGAACTGTTAAATCTGCCAAAGATACTTTAGTCCGCCCAAATAGCGAGCCGTTAAAATCTCTCTGAATCTCTTTCAGCTTCTGAAGCACCTTCGATACCTCAGCAGGGTTATTCACTTCCCAGTTTTTCTGTGGATCGAGCGCAATACGAGCACCATTCGCACCACCACGAATATCGGACGCTCGGAAGGTAGAAGCTGACGCCCACGCCACACGCACTAACTCAGGAATAGTTAAGCCAGACTCTAGAATTTTTTCTTTCAGATCGGCAGCGTCACCTTTGCTGATCAGTTTATAAGCCGTTGTCGGCACTGGATCTTGCCAAATTAACTCTTCCTTCGGCACTTCTTTACCCAAATAACGCGCCGTCGGCCCCATATCGCGATGGGTTAGTTTATACCATGCCTTAGCAAATGCTTTTTGATATTCATCCGGATTCGCCAAAAACCGCTCTGCAATCTTGCGATATGATGGATCCGCTTTGAGTGCCAAATCTGCGGTTGTCATAACCGGCGTATGGAATTTACCTTCAATATGGGCATCTGGTACAGATTCATGCAGGTCTTTATTTTTAGGCACCCATTGAATAGCTCCCGCTGGGCTACGGGTCTGTTCCCACTCATTATTCAGCAAATTCTCCAGATAGAGAGTTGTCCATTGAGTGGGCGCTTGCGTCCAGGCGCCTTCCAAACCACTAGTGGTCGTATCTTCTGAATGACCTTTGCCACATTTGTTTTTCCAACCGAATCCCTGATCTTCTACCGGAGCTGCACCAGGCTCTGCACCCACACAATCTTTCGGCTTATGTGCTCCATGCATTTTGCCAAAGGTATGACCACCGGCAACCAGTGCCACGGTTTCTTCATCGTTCATTGCCATACGATCAAAGGCGGTGCGGATATTTTTCGCAGAACCTAGCGGGTCAGGCTTGCCCATTGGGCCTTCGGGGTTCACATATATTAGTCCCATATGAGTTGCCCCTAATGGGCGCTGTAGCTTACCATCTTTTTCTTTACGGTCGCTCGCAAGCATCTCCACTTCTGGCCCCCAGTAAACTAAATCCGGCTCCCAGTCATCGACGCGACCACCAGCAAAACCATAAGTCTTAAAGCCCATATTTTCGAGTGCTACATTGCCTGCGAGAATCATTAAATCGGCCCAAGAGAGTGATTCTCCATATTTTTGTTTCACCGGCCAGAGCAAACGCCGTGCTTTATCCAGATTGCCATTATCCGGCCAGCTATTGAGCGGATCAAAGCGTTGCTGTCCGCCACCGCCACCACCACGACCATCCAGTGTGCGATAGGTGCCAGCGCTATGCCATGACATACGAATAAAAAACGGACCATAATTGCCAAAATCTGCTGGCCACCAATCTTGTGGCGTGGTCAGCAATGTATCGATATCCTTTTTCACCGCGTCAAGATCAAGTTTCTTGAACGCTTCAGCATAGTTGAAGTCACCACCTAATGGATTAGAGCGGGCGTCATGATCGCGCAGGGGTGACAAATCAAGCTGATACGGCCACCAGAACTGGTTGGATTTTGCCTGCATAGGTGCTACTTTTCCCATGCCCATTGCACCACCGACTTTGGTGGATACCTCTGCTTGAAGCGCCACAGGAGATGCTAGTGCGATGGCTCCAAAAAGCGCGGTGGTCATAAGTAGTTTATATGTTGTCATAATGTTGATCCCTGATATCGCACGGCATTAATAGATTGATTATGTGAGAGGTTTGAATACCCTGCTCTGAAATTCCGGCTTTGGTCACTTCATCCGCATGGGGGTCAATCATGTTCTAAATCCATTAATAGCAGGCAGAGTTAAATTATATGGCTAAAAATCAACTTTTTAAGTTATGCTGCAAAAGCCATTTGAAAAGTGACGGTATTTGAAAAACAAGGGTTTAATCCTTATCTTCATTTCGGATAGCGTTTACTAGCTGGCACCATTAACGATATTAATCCTAACAATTGATAGGTGTTTTGCTTAGCTTCGGTGCAGGGCGCAGGCAAAATCAGAAATAGTTTGTCCAAAATGGCGGAGTAGAAATTTAGTCATTTTACTCCGCCGTTCTATGGACAGTTTTTAGAATAAGAAGCCGATAGAAACCATCAATGTGTCGCCATCAGAGCTCGATATATCTGCTTCATCTGTGGAAAGGGTATAGGTAGCTTTAAGCACTAAATCGTCTAAGGTTTTAATGATGCCAATGTCTGCAATATAACCCTCGCCAATGTCGTCTATAACCGTTCGTATTGCAGTGTCTAGGGTGAAGCCAGCGCCTAAGCCTAACTGATAATTTAGGCCAACATGTGTCGTCTGGTTATAGTCCGAGGAGCTATTATAGGATAATTTAGTGTCCGAGATGACAATCTCGGCCGCTAGCCCCATGCCATGACCCTCTCTCAAATTTGCGCGCGAGAAATGATATTTTGCGTTTGCAAACATTATTTCTTCATCAAACTCTGAGCCTAAGAGTGTGAGTTCCGATTTTGAGTATCCTGCTCCGATTTCGGTTTTATCTGATAAGAAAACTGAGCCCAATAGCGCTGTGCCTTCATGGTCGGCTTCGAGGGTTACGCCGAGTATAGTAACGTCTTGAGTGCCATTCAGGCTAGCGACTGATATCATGCCGTTGTGCAAATCAGCCGCGAACACCGTCGCGGGTAAAAATGATGTGGCTAAAAAGAGAGTTAGGCCGGTTAGAAACGAGCTGGTTTTGATCATTGGATTGTCCTACTTTTTTTTGTTATTTAGACTTTTTTATTTTTTACTAATCATAACTGTCTTACCAAAAGACGTACCACATAGTAAAGTACATTATTTGTATATGAACGATATAGGGTTCAGCAAAAAGGTTATTAGTCATGCGTTACTGCCTTATCTCGTTTAGATGTTGTTCCGCGTTTGGTGTCGTATATTGTGCAATGGAAAGATTAAGATAGCGTAAATGCATTATCAGCCATCTGGGTATTTATGATCTGCTCTGGCACGAGGTGTATTTGCTGATCTATTTCAGTCAGCCGAAATAGCCCAATGAGATCATCGCCCTGAACCGATTATTTTTTGTTTATCTTGTTACTGCAAATAGTCTAGGCTGTTGTGACATAAACGAGAGTTTGAGATGCGAAAAATTGGTCTAATCCCCTTTGATGTTGAGCGCGACAAGATCGCGGTTCTGTTGGTTACTTCTATGGCGCGACGTCGTTGGATATTGCCGAAGGGTAATGTCAAGAATAAGGAGAAAGCCGTTGCGGCAGTCCATCGCGAGGCATTTGAAGAAGCCGGCATAAAAGGGATCGTTCTTGAGCAATTCCCCATGACACTACCGATTGGAAAATCGATATCTAAAAGTGTTGTTAAGGCGCCAGTGACGTACTACCCGTTTTTGGTGACGGAGCAATTAGACGCCTGGCCTGAGAGAGACAAGCGGCAGCGGCATTGGGCTTTGCTCAAAGACAGTGATAGAGCCGTCTACCGCGAAGATTACATCCATGTTTTAAGTGCCTTTGAGCAATTGTCTGAATGGATTATAAAAGCTGCGAAAGAGCATAAATCGTAGCCGCTAATGTTGCCGAGGCAGGTACGGTAATCACCCAAGCTGCTGCAATTGAATATACAAAGTTTCTTCTAACCAGGCGTCTCGTTGAAACAGCATTTACCGATTCAAAGGCTTCTTTCGATGTTGCGTTAAGTTTGTGGCCGGCTCGACGCTTACGTTTATTGGGGTTTTCCATAAATTCACGTAGAAAGCCTACGCCAAAAATGGCGCCAATCGCGATATGTGTTGAGCTGACGGGGAGAGCAAGCGTGGTCGCGATTAAAACAGTTATAGCTGATGAAAGCGCAACGCAATAGGCGCGTGGAGAGTTGAGGCGCGTGATTTTTTGTCCAACAGTACGAATAAGGCGTGGCCCAAAGAGTAACAGGCCAAGCGAAATGCCAATGGCTCCAACCATCATGACCCACAATGGTATGGCAGCTTTTGTACTTACCTCGCCCGAGAATGAGGAGACAATTGCGGCAAGCGGCCCAATCGCATTGGCGACATCATTGGCGCCATGGGCAAAAGACAATAGGGCGACGCCGAATAAAAGTGGTATATCAAAAAGATTATTAAACTCTTTTTTGTCTGCCCCGACCTTGGCAACACGAGTTTTCATCCAAGGTAACACGGCTAAATAGACGATAACGGCGCTTAATAAAGAGTATAGAATGACTTCTGAACTGTCGAATTTGACAATTCTCTTTAGCCCTTTTGTGCTCATATAGGCAGTAAATGCACCGGCCATTAAAGCATAAATCACCGGCATCCATCGTCTTGCACCTTCGTGGCGATCATCAGCATTTAGGATAAGGACCTTAATGCCATA